>Ga0307517_10003731_pt1 | contig 23670 bp, 20 predicted proteins | sample 23_EM_MG_FD_194515 | JGI IMG/M metagenome (GOLD analysis project Ga0307517, IMG submission 194515) | Populus trichocarpa ectomycorrhiza microbial communities from riparian zone in the Pacific Northwest, United States - 23_EM | ecosystem: Host-associated > Plants > Roots > Unclassified | place...
GTCAACGCAAACGGTGCGACTTCTTTTCCATCCATTCGGCTTATGGCGTATCGAATTCGTTGTGCCTCGTCCTCCCACTGCCAACTATTTCGTCCAAAGAAATCCGTGCATGTCATGAGCCACATGCAGATATCTTGGTGTTTTTCGTTTCTAAACATGGCAGAGGGTTCCGCTGGGACTCTTGTTCGTTGTCCCAAGGCGTTGGCCATGACCCGTGAGAACAGGTTAAACTGTTTGTCGTTCTCGGCGTCATAGTCGTTTTCTTCTGGCTGGGGTGCGGGTCTCTCGTCCCGTCTTCCCTTTCTTCTTTCATCTGGCTTCCTTCCAGATCCTTCTCCCTCATCATCGGGATCTCCTCCCCCGCCTCCTCCGGGAGCTCCTGCTGCTCCGTGTCGTGGTGGTGGTGGTGGTCCTCCACCTGCCCCTGACGCCTCCGGTGTCGGATCTGACACCTTCCCCTTTCCCTTGACTTGTCCCATTAATTGTTCCACCAGAGCCTTAAGCACCGCAATCTCACCATCTTGGGCTTCTCTAGACTCCTGTTGGTGGCGTAACTCGTCTCTCACAAGATTAATGCTTATCTCGTGATTTGCCAGCTCCCGTTTGTGTTGTTCGTTTATCCGAACAATTTCCTGATCGAGGAGTAGGTCCCGGTGCATGGATTGTTCGCCAGTTCCTTGCACTGCTTCGTGGAGGTGAGAGGTGACAGCCTCATGTCTGGTCTGTCGTTCATCTGTTTCACCAAGTCGCTCGGCGACTTGAGTGGCGAAGCTTTCCTGGACTTTTTGAGATTCCAAGTCCAACAGGCGGACTTGTTCGTCTACTCGGGCGAGCTCTCGACCAACTATCTGGGCACCGGATTTTAACTTGTTTTTTACCGTGACCAGTTCTTGGGCCATTAACAATATGTTGGTCGGGAGGGAACCGAATGCCAGATGTTCTCTATCTTGGCTGACGGTGAGCGTTGGGTCAAATCGGCCGAGGATCTGCTCTAATCTGTGGATCCGAACGGCCATGAGGGGTTCGCCTGTGGGTTCAGGCGTTCGGCGACTTCCTGGGCGTCGTCCCTTTCCGTATTTCTCTAGAAAGCCTAAGCCAACAGGGGACCGGGGTGTCCGATCCGTCGAATGCGATCGGACGAGGTGGGTGGCGGTGGTCTCCACGCTTGGAGCTTGAACGCAGGAGAGCTCATCCCCTCCTTCGCTGCCTTCACCTCCTCCAGGTCGTTCTCCTCCTTGCCACTCCATGGCTTCAGGAGCTTTGGGGTCAGAAGACATTTCTTTGACTTCTATAAGGAAAACTTATCTTTTGTTTCCTCCCCAGACTATCGGTATCTCAAAACACTGACTTGAGTGTTCTTGTGTCGCTGGGTACTGGGTGTACCAAATGGAGTCTGATTTCTCCGAGGGTGTGTGGTGGGCAAAGTTTTCACCGTGCTGGTATTGGTATAGCGCGGTTATATCTTCGAGGGTAATGGTGTTTTCTGGGTTTGTCCACCAGAAATAACTTTCGTGGTAGGGCTCTAGAGTTCCTAATTCGGGTGTAGGAGTGAGGACTTCGTCTATTGAGATAGTCCTTAAGGGTCTTGGTTCGAAAGGTTTTTTGGGTTTGGGAGTATGAGTGTCTCTGCCAAACATTCGTCTCGGTAACGATGAGAAATATCAATATACTGTTAGGTGGTAGCTTCGGCGTGAGGTATTCTGACAGCTAGGACCTTAATCGTAATTATATCAGAGAACTCGTTAAGAAGACACGAGTAATGTAGGCTAGGTATAATAACTTGCTTCGATGTAGATCGTCGAAGTATTGGTAACGATAAAAGTGTAGAATAACTTATTATATTGATAAGATCTCTTCTCCGTGCTTCTTTGTTCTTAATAGCAGCGAAGATGCTTCGATATTTATATTCCGCGTCTGAGCAATCGCGGTATACATGCTAACTCTATACTAACTAAGTACCTGGCCCGCAACTCTGCGAACTTCACCTGAGTGCGAATACTCGTAGACCCTGAAAACTCCCTACCACACCTTTTTGCTCCCATGGCCAACTTATCGGTCTGCGCTTTCTTTATTCCTGATGGTGTGGAAACCTCGTCAGGTGTCAGCTCATCCGTTTATCCATTGGCAACAATGGTTACGAATTATCTTGCCCTCGTGCTTGTCGAAGGTAGTCTAACTCGCTGGACAGAAGATGGCCAATCTTCTTTGGTTCGTTCCGTCGAGAATTCGGTATGCAACTGCATCTCGTATTCTGGTCTTCCGGCATTACACGACTTGTCCTCGGGATCGTACCAATAGGTATTTTCCCTCGGACTCCATCTTTTACCAACTTGTCCTCTGTGGATGCACCCGATCCACTTACTGGGCATAGTTACCTCCTTCATACTCTACACGACTTTGTAAGTACGAGTGGACTAACTTTCGTGCAAAACGTCCCGTTACCTATGACCCACTCTTCCGACTGTCTGTCTTCAAGTGTCTGTAACTTTATGCGCCGTCGCCCGATTCACCTGCTTCCACTTGCATAAGGTGCCCGAAGGTCTCCCCTCATATATCCTGCGAACAGGATCCGGTCGGACGGACGGCCGCGACGTATACGGTGTTATAAGATGTGTTCCATTGATAGTGGCCTTTGGTGTTGGGACGCAACTACCCAGGCGGCCAGTGATGACGCGCCGTCCCAACGCCGGGGCTGGAGGGGGGTGTTATCTTTTTCCTTCGAAGTTCGTGTGCGTCAAGGTAGGGTAACTTTGCCCTGTAAATCCTTACGGGGAGTCCGTGCGCCTAACAAGACCGAGGACGGCTCACAGGAGGTGAGTGTGGGGCTAACTTTGGACAATACCATGACTCCTACTACTTTGCGACAACTTGCGCTTAACATTGAAGTTATAGAGTCGTAAGAGAATGCTGCTGTGCATAGCAACCCGTTGTATATGCAGCAGGAGCAAGGTGGAAGTAATGATACGTGAAGTTTGGAGATTGAGAAAGTGTAGCCTAGCTGTCATAAATATTTGGATACTGTCGTCACTCTCCCATATGGGAAGGGCACCCAGAGGAAATTAGTATTAATATGAGGACATCAAGCCAACTCCAGCATTCTGGGTTGAATTAGTGAAGCCACCCAATCAGGATATGGTAAAACTCATGGTGACAGTGTTAGGAAAAGTCTCTAGGCATAGGACCAAGATAGCATTAGACTTTGTTCACGATGGGTCAGAGATTATAAGGCGATATCTGACAGAGTCATGATTGGATCAGGACCCAGCATGTATCGGGGCTAAGATCAGGAAGAACAGATCACACATCAGGAAAGGAGAGATCAGGATTGTGGGATCCAGATGGGGGAGGAAGGAGCTGGAAAAATCGGAACGAGAGATCCTAATATCCACGAAGCCCTGATGTTCTGTGAGACGGAACTGGCATCTAGGCATGAGCATCTTAGATTAGGTGTCATCAGGGTGGAAGAGTGTAGATAAGCCGAAGTTAGGACCGGAAAGTCGTACATCAGGCAATGTCAGGCCCGGAAAGTCCTGGAACAGGAGGCGTCACGATGGTGTAGCGGAGCACCAGAAGGACTCAGGGTGTACAGGAGGCAGTGGTGTGTGTCCTGATTGCGTCAGGATGGATGGCGCCAAGTAACGCAAAGTCAGAACCCCATCTTGATTTGACGTTGTGTCGCGCTTCACAATTAGCATTCCAGTGTCAGTTGCGTCAGATGCACAGAACGCACAGAACATAAGGTTTTATTCTTCCTGATGTGGCCTGCTGAGACAATACACATTACTAGACTAGACAACTCGGACGTCCAATCGGTATGGTCAATTATTCCAGTTCATATGGTATGAATCATTCCATGCAAATAAATCCCTGTATATAAATTGAGGTATGTCGTTTTTGATATATGCTCACACAATTACTCAATCATGTATCAAAAGAGCAAGGTTCGAGAGGGAAATACACAAAAAGGTGGGGCCCCGGATGGGGAAAATTCATTGACGGGAGGGCTGTCCAAGGCATTGACCGCGGTGGGGCGGGAAATTGGTGTGCCAGTTTTCAGGGCCCTCCTAGGCCCTTCAACAAACACTAGTTTATACTTTTCTTTTCTTAGCCACGAGCCAGTAATCTGTAGCATATCTGACACACCTGCCAGATGCGCACCTTACTTTCCTTTATTTATAGTTTTTGAAATTGATGTTTTGTTTACGCCAGAGCTACCACTTCATGCAAGTTCTTGTACCCTAACAAATACATCATAATATTATAAAAACATATATATAAAAAACCGTAGATATTAGAGATATTTTCCATATTCAACTCTCCAAGTAACTAATCCCAATATCCACTACAATATTATTATAAAAGCATAGCTCCTCCCTCTCTTCTATAATATTCATATCATACCTTGAAAAACTCCTCAACCACTGATACAATTTCCAAAACAAACCCTCACTATCTGTCTTTATTATCTTCCTCATCTTGTTGGGTTCTTCTTCCCCAATATTACTATGTGTTCAGCCTTTCAAACTTGCAATCACACAATTAACTACATCTTTTTGAAGGTCAGCACCCTGGTACAGCATGGTTTTCTTTGTCAAAGGCAAAAGCTGGCCATTCAAGTTGATCCCGACAGGTTTCATCAGTGCCACTTTCCCAAAATTTAACAATCACCACCCAAACACTTCTACAACGAACGGTCCTTACTTCTTCCGCCCGTGCAATTCGCCCTCTAAGGGTGAATTGGGTGGACATCCCCTCCCATGCCAGACGCGATTACTAATTGTGTTACACTACTTTTGTTTATTACTCGCCCAGTGATCAATCCATGTATTCATGCCTCCAACGTCCAATCCGCCTCGGGAGGATATCGCTATGCGCCAGGCAGGGTAATTTACGCTAGCCCGTTTCGTTCCCCCCTAGCTTATTGATCTCCAACGACCCCCGGGAAGTCTCTCGAGTAGTTACCTGCTCCAGCCCCACTTGCCTCACGACTCTCCCCTGTAAGTGAAGCACGCCCTGACCCTTCAGTCCCACAAGCTACTTGCGGGCCCCGTTGACCCCCGACGTCCTCTTCAATATTTGTTTTATGAGCCATTCATCGGCAAGCGCAAATCATCCACGCAGCCCTTAAAAATATGCAGTGCGCCCTTTCCCCCTTGGGCCTCCCAAACTTTCCACCAAATCTCACCCCGAGGTACTTTTCCTATGATACTGACTATATCGTCACCATATGTCACTCGTAGACTTTTCTTACCCCCAAATCTGATATAACATACGCACTGTCCACATAGCCTAAGCACCGCACCGGATGGGATGATAACCTTGTAAGGGTACCTGCATCCCGCGATCCTTCACCCGGCCACCCAATCTTCTGCCCGGCGAACTCACCAGGTTCCACAAGCCACCCATGCTATCAGCACACTGCTCAGGTGGAACCTTGCCCCTCCAAATTTTCCAACCCTAGATGCATCCTTCTTTCATACCCGATCACTCGCCTGTTTTTCCCCAGGCTGACTTGCCTTCACCATCCCATGACACTTTTAGCCAGATGGCCCCCAGCTAACCACTAGCCACTAAACCACAATGGACGGCTTCTCTTCTCATTTAAATTACCTTATATCATTGCTTTTCATCCGCTATCCGTAAGCCCCTCTTTCCCAACGTAAGGTACAATATAGCACCCTTCCCACAGATGCTCTCCAAACAGGCTACGCATGAGCTCAAGTTCTTTTTCAGCCTCATAGTCTATCGGCCTCTAGTCCGTGCTTTGGCGTTTTTTTTTTAATTTTTGAATAACCATTTGAAAATCAAAATACAAGCGCAAGTGAGACTGAATTTCCCAGCTATTTTCAGTTAAACTCTGCTTGCTCGCGAGCGAGATCCGATCAGAATCATGCTCACAAAAGGATGCTCTTATTAGGTAAGTGAATAAATGAATAAAGAAGAACGAACGACAAGCAACGGATTTTCTCTGCTCTGATTGCAACTGAAAACGGTCCCCTGGCACACTCGTTCAATTCCCACCCGTGACATAAGGGGTTAAATTATTTCCAGTGTTGGCCAACCTGGTAACCCAGAAAACGCCCTAAAATTAAAAAAATACTTCTATCACAATAGTCTACCCGAACCTCTACACTGTAGCAGGCATTCCCGCCAATCTTCGGGGCGGGGAATCCTCCTACTAACGGGAATCCCAGGAATGGCCGGAACGATCATCGATCACCCGAAATGAGGTTCTCTATTCCCTATTCCTCCAAAGTCTTTTTCCTCTTGAATAACTCCACTCCTTCTGCCCATCACATTCTTTCGGATTGTTGCACATTCGTGTTTCACCCCTTATCCAGCTCTCCTTCAGAGCGCACTGCTGACTGCGCAATTAATCATTCATACACAAGAAAGGAGCACTTGGGTTTCAGGTGTCTGTTCCGCAAGTGGGGGTTGCTCAGGTCTATAAGGATGATTCCCGATTCTTTTCTTGTATCAATATTCTCCTAGCCATGCGCAGGCTCCCGCAAGTTATTGGAGGGGTCAATTTGTCTAACAGTCCGTTCCCGCAGCGCACAACCATGTGCCTATAGAGCACCACTGTGCACTTAGTAGACGGAAGGAAAATCTATAGTTGTTGGACTAGGTAGGGTGGTATTGACTCGGAGCGTCTTAATCATCATGGACTAGTGATATATGGGGTCTATTTTCAGAGATGCGGGAGTTGATATGACTCTACTGGGTTCGATTCCACAATAAAAAAATATGTTATTTCGGGGAGGGCTTGTCAGATGAGGTAGTCACAGTTATAGGAATCACACTCAGGTGTCCTGAATAAAAAAACGTAGCTCCACACTTCACTCGCCTGAATAGAACCTATTACTATATCAGGCGGCATTACAGTTTTCATTCGTTTACTGTCTCGACGACCAGTCAACATCAAGGTAATTTACCCAGATTAGAATATTTATCAACGAACTGAGTTTCATTCCAAAAAATCAATCCATAATGACTAAGCCCCGTTGAGCATCACCATTCTCCTTTCAAAGTCGTCGCCTGCCTGCATGGAACAGGTGTGCTCACATCGGCTCAGTGTATGCCTATCAAGCAAATTTCCTGCCCGAAAGGCTCGCACCTTACATATCAAACATACCCCAGAAAGCTTGACTCTTTCCATGCTCTCAGGATATAAAAATTACCCAACTAGTAGTCTGTAATGGCATAAATACGGTATTCGCTAATCATGATTACAGCCCAGCGAAAAAATCCGGCCCGGTACAGGCCAAAGTTATTGAATCCTCCGGGACTGTCTGTGCGGTGCGGGATCCCGAATCGTAAGCTGACTGCAGACGTTAGGCTAACTTGATTGACAACTATATGATATCGTTGGAATGCAAGATCAACACCTACATACTAGCATATGTGAATCATATCTATTCAGGATACAAAACCACCGAGGTAAACCAAAAACACACTATCATAAACCCAGCTGTGATAGAATAGGAAATAGTTGAACTGAAGGAATCATAGAACCCACCTCTATCCGAGAGGTGGGGAAAAGATCAAAACAATAAAGTTTCAAAACACAAACAAGAAAAAATCACAGCAATCACAAAAGCACCCCAACACAGAAGCCCCCTCCCTACATACATCTCATTCTAAAAACATCCTAACCTCTTTCTTCCTTTCCTCCCTTTCCAAAAAATACCCAACCTCATTCTAAACCCCAAGTCAACCCCAATCCAAGTCCAAAAGGGGGTCAGGCTCAGCCCGCCGATTCACATAATTCCTGATTACATGTTCCCCAGTCAAGCTCTCCCGGGCCCTCCCTCTCCCTCCCTCTTACTCCCCCGCACTGGCCTAAGCGAAGCTCTCTCAGAACCCCCCTAGGTTTTTGCACTGGTCACACACGCACAGCGCGCATGCTGAACACTTCCAAACGAAGAAGTCTCCCACTTTTTTACACACATCGCAAATAAGACCACCGCCCTGAGCTTTGATAAAGGTAAGGTGTGCACAACCAGACATAGTGTAGGAGTTGATTGAGGAGGAGAATAAAAGGTGTTTCAAGAAAGAAGCACAGAGGGTGAGGTTACTAGAGGGTTTGTGAAAGAATTGATTATCTTTTGGGGGTATTTGTAGTGTTTGTAGCTGTGGCGGTGGTATGAGATTGAACTTGAAGATGCTCGGGATCTCTGATATTTCGTAAAGTGCCAAGTGACCCCCCGAAATAGGTATCTGATATCAAATAGCTTTGTATATTGACTTCCGAAGCTGTAAATGCTTTGTGAATGTTCCAATTGGCTGAAGCTCGGATTCTTGTCTTTTATAGACTTCCCCACCCTATTCTAGCAAAATACATGCGACTGGTCTAGCCCTCGGGCCTTCGAGATTAGAGTAATCTGTAGCGGGTTCCCTCCCACTTCGTCATGTCATGGCTTGATAATGAGATGGTGAGACTTCCGGGGGGGGGATGCTGGACAGGAAGAGAGAGTGACGAGGTAAAACTAGTATTGATCATCCATTAGTAACTTAGAATAAAGGGCTCCTAACATCTGCGGTCTGTAATATTCAATCCCACCTCTAATGAAACAAGAAAATATTAACTCAAAAGCAAATTATCAACCTCCAAGGGTTCTTTTCCACCTGCTGAGAAGTTTCTATAATTATCGATTCGCCAAATACCCGTCAATTTTGCTTTTGTCAATGAACGGGTGGAAAGAAAAGAGGCCATACCAGGTCTCTGCTTGCCATACCAGAAGGAAACGTCTTTTTTTTGCAGACCAATCTTTAAAAGCGAGTGTGGGAGGAACAAGAAAAATCAATTGTTTGATTCCGGTACCACAAGAAGCAAATGATTGAGTAGGGTTTTTTGTTTTCTTTCTTTCATTGCCTCTGGTCGGGTGCGTTTCTCCCTCGCTTTATTCATCCATCCACAGCAATCGCTATTACATCCTGTGACATCGACCTTACTACGAGGGCAACAAAAAAAAAGTTTGAAAATTTTCACCTCTGCTAAAGCATCCTCAATGTCCCCATCCGAGTGGCGCAGGCTGCGGTCTGAGGCTTCATGAAACGGGGGCTTCCCTCCGAGCGTTCAACGATCTTCAACGATCCCGAATACGGACCCCCCAAATACAGAAGCAACTCTTAAGCCAAACCCATTACGGAACGAATGGATCTATTCCCTTATATCTCGGCTTGCATCTCTCCAGTCAGATCAGAGGAGCATGCAAAGAGCAAATCTGCCGCAGGTTGTTTAGTTCCCAATAATGATCTCCTCTCTCATCCCCAGCCCATTCGCAACCAACGACGGAGAGCGAAACCCAAGATACCCAGCGCAACTTGAACCTACCCACATCCAGAGCTTGAGCCGATCTACTCAGGACACTGAAACACTGTGTTTCTGGTTCCCTAAGCTAGACTCAAACGACACTCCTGACTCTGATATATCCCCCCCGCCCGTACCCGGTCTTGCTTGGAGGATGACTCTTCCTTTCTATCTCGCCCATTTAGGGGAGAGGATGGTAACAGTTCTGGGGCTGTTGGTTGGCACTAGCAAGGCTTCCTTGTTGTCCAATGCTCTTATTTAGTATCGCTCACCCGGAAAGCCAAAGTAGTAAGAGATTATCGACAATTTCTACCGTAAATTAGTCATATAAAACACCCGGACGCCCTAGCATGATTAATACTTGTCTTGGTGCTAGGGCATCCCGATGCTTCAAAAATGGCCTAGTATACCGCACGGGTAGTGTCCTCCGTGATAGCTGTTGAGGGTTGTACTCGAGGAGTCAGATCAGAGCTAGAGTAACTCTCTATCCCACTAGAGCAAGGAACCAATCAGCGAGTGAAGACAGGAAAGTACCTATGTATAACCAAAGTGAAGTGAAGTGAAGTAGGCCCACTATGAGAATTCACATTTCATACAATGCTAGAGGGTAGCCCCTCCTAACATCTGCAGACAGCTGGTGGGGTATACATACCTGCGGTCACTCGCACTTCAGGAAATCAATCAAAGAATAGATCAATTAAAAGAAAACTTTCTCAGACTCACTCAACAAACTGGAAATTCAGGTTCCCAAATTTCCCCCATTTTGTATTCAGTCTCGGTTGACCCTTAAGGGGTCATGAGTGAAACAATAGCTAAGCCTCTTATTTTTCTTTTCTCTCCCATTTTACTGGTAGAGGTAAAGGGCAACGCGGCTGCGGCGCACCACGCCAGTTACTATCATAGCTTCCCAGTGCCCGTAGTGTATATTCAGAAGCAACTAACAGTATCTTTAGGATATGGCAGAGGAATTTTCTCCGAAAAGCAAAGCTATAGAACAAGGCCACACTCAACCAAGAGATGAAGGAAACAAAAGATCCATAGTACCTAATCCAGTAATCGGGGGACTAGCTCTAGTCGTGATGGAGTAGTCATGATATACAGTAATACTGTCCCACGTCATTCCTTCCCATCTTACTATAATTCGGTCCGGTGCTAAATTATCTATTATCCCTCGCAAGAGGGGAGAAATCAGAGGCCGGTGCAAACCAAAAAAGCAACTGCCATATACAAGACATTGGGATGAAGAGCCCGAATATTGAAGTCCGTACTTATGTGGGCGCTCAGATGTGGACTGATAATTTACCATCCCAATTTCTGCTCCCTGGGCTCGGGCAATCCATTCTGGAGACTTGTGTCACAGTATATCACCTGTATCGTACTTCAGAAAAGGAAAAACATATCAGCCTAGGGCACCAGCTGTAGAGCAACAACAGTCCCCCAAATATACACCCCCAGCCATTAATCACCATCCCTCTTCAGGATTTCAACTTTCCACAAAAAGATAAGCCACGTTTGATCATTCCCTAAGGTATGATATATCAGCTTGTTCCTTCCCTATTAGAACATGCTTCCTCGGCATCCCAAAATCCGGCCCCAACACTCTCCGGTGGTACGGCTCAGGCACCTCTAAAGGAAGAATGGGTAACCACCCCACTGCAAATTTTTCAATATGCCGTTAGCTTAGGCGAGAGGCTCCAACGGTTTAAGCTTGTTTTGACTTCGATCTCTCAGGTCAAAATCCTTTTTGTGGGCGTTTACCCACTACCTTTCAAACTTTCCAGAACTACAAGATTTTTCTATCCCAGCCCTTTATATTTTAACCAACAATGATGTCGGCGGCCACACCCATGATCTTGTCTTAGCCGTCAAGTTGAAACGGACCTCGAGCCAATAAATTCGTATGAGGGATCAAACACGACCTTTCCTGGCATTCTGTATTGGGCTGCGCTCGCTGTACAGTACCCCTCAGCACTCTAAAGCCCATTCCGCAATGCTCATTGAGGGTGGTACAAGTACTTGTACAATACCCGGATAGTGCAGTCCCCCATCTCCAAGACAAAAGAGCGCCGCCTTACCAGGGACTGAGCAATGCCAAACCGAGTACAGCGTCGCCAGTACCGTGTATCCAAGGGCGGGGGCTCGGGAGGTGCCGTGCACCATCTAATGAGCTACCTCGGACCTTCCCAACCACCGGTCGCCGATCGATTGGAGCAGCAATTAGACCACAGTTAACCACTAAATTCTCCTCCACAGTAACCTCCAACTAAAATACCGCTCAGGATAAGAGACATGCTGAGGACTTGGGCGCAAAACTAAAGAGTGAAAAAATTTCGAGGTCCGACTGTGGACACCCACTCTCCAATGGAACCACCAGACCCTACAACGCAAAACAGAACAGCCATTAGAACGGCCCCACTCCCCTCAGGCCAATTCGGATAATACTGTACTTGTACGGTAAAGTACACGTCCCCGGCATGAAGAACCCGAACACAGGGGTGATCCTAGAGCCTGAATTTTGTATGGTGAATCACTCGTGCTTATCTAAGTCACATACAAAATTCAGACTCCAGGATCCCCCCTGTGTTCGGGTTCTTCATGCCAGGGACTTGTACCCTAAGGATTCCCCTTTTTTGCTTTTTCTCTCTCCGGACATCTTAGTACCATATCCAAGCTATCATACATATTATGCAACCCTAATATCCACCGCGCAAAGAATCCCAGCCCATCTACTGAGAGCCCCACATCAAAAACAATAGCCCAACTACCGGTAAAGCGCACCATCCGATACGGTGCCGTGAGAGAGAGAACGAGAGATCTGGCACCGTCTATGTCATTTGCGCAACAGTACTTGTATAATATTATTATAGTCGCATCTCATTATCAGGAACGCCAAGAGTCCAGAAATTCCCGTTCGTTACAGCCAGGTTCTAGAAGAAATCCCTTGTGGGCAGGACCGTTTGGACGGACGCAGGCCTGTAAATCCCCAAAGGGTTCATTCGTAATAGCAGGGTTTCCCGTATCAAGATCCCGGTGCGACCGCGTTCAAAACCCAGGTTTTCCTACTAACCAAGGGCCAATCAACACAAGTCCAAAACAACAAATAACAACCCTGGGGAAAAAACCGTTTTTTTTGTCCCACCTAAAACCAAAAGCCGCGAATCTGCGACACGCCTTATCGGAAAAGGTGTCAATCCGCGAGCTCGCCAGTCGGCTAGTCGGTTGGTCGGCCAGTCGGTCGACCGCCCCCGATGGCAAATTACTGAATAGGGATATCCCCAGTCAAGATCTTGTAGCTACGGGGCTTCCGTGTCACCATCACCTTACCCCAGTGTTGCAAAGAAGGCCTTTGATAATCGAACCCGGGGGGTTAGAAGGGGGGGGTCCGAATCGGGGCTTCTGAAAATAGGGATCGAAGGGGGGTTCTTTAATTCCTTAGTAAGCAAAAATAGCAGGAACTCCGATGCGAATTTCTACCTTTAGTCCAGATAATATTATGTGAGTATTTATTGCTTAGAAGCCGGGGAAACCGAGTACTCGAGTATGATACCAGTGCCCGCCTACCTACCTTTTCCGCTCCATTTTGCCCTCTTTTTCTTATCATTTCATTTGTTTCTTTGCTTCCAACTACCTTCAAATATCATTGTTTACCGATTTGTTAGAAGGGGTTCCATCTTGTTCGAAAAAGCGCGTTCCTCGCCCCCGATCATTTTTTGATCGAACCCCCCCCTTCTACGACACTTAAAAAAAAAATGACACCACCCGCAGAACCTCTTACCCCCTACTAGTTTTGGCATCAACGGTATTGTGTGACATGAACAGACCCTATTTTTTTTGTTTTTTTCACTTTTAATTTCATCCACGTCTAAGTTTCGTTTTCTCCGGACACAAGTTCGATACTCGGGGGTAGACAAAAGTCGGGCTCATCTCCATTACTACAAGTATTATCTCCTTGACTGGTGCGACAGTGGAAAATGTTGTACTAGCATGGAGCAAAAAGTGATCGGAAAAAAAGTAGTTGGTGCAACACCACTTTTTTTCCGGTCACTTACCCTCACACCCAAGTACAGCCCCTGTCATGTTTAAGACACAGCTGACTAAGGCACCTACTTCAGTATTCTCCAGTGATGCGCGTTGGTCTGGTCATACTGTTAATATTAGCCGTGGTCTCAAGTTTGCACATCTGCGAATTTGTAGTAACTAACAAATTCTACTTATTAACCAGTGTCTCAGACACTGACAGAGGCGGTTTTTTTTTTTTTTGTTAATTCCGTGAATTGTTTTTAGGTGCTACATAAGGTACATCCGCTGCATTCGGGAAGTATCCCATGGCAAAGAAACCCTACCCCCTCCAGCCAAGGGAAAAACAAGTCGCCCCAGGTCCCTCTGGTATGGAATCAACCGCACATATATCTCCAACCGGAAAGGCACAAGACAAAATAACCAACATAATAAGCAGGACACTTGTCCGACAACCAAACCGCCAGAAGCAGAAGACAACAAGAAAACCTTTCTGAACATCTCATGACATATGAAAAACAAAAGAAAAAATTGGTAACACAACTTGCATCTGATCCTTCAACATCCTGGGTGTAGGGCCGTCAGACAAACCCCCCCTCGCTTTTGGCAGGAGCAAGGAAACCTTTTCTTGTGAATAACCTTATGCCAACCCAAGAGTAAGGCATCAGGGAAAGAAGTAGTAAACACTAGGTAGGGCGGTGGTGCAGCCAGAGGTAGTGCTATACTAGTCACACAGTGCTCAGAGAATCCGACCGAGTTGTTTTGTGGGGGAGGCCAAACTCATGACATTCCATCGCTACGGTTGTTGTGAGGTTTGACCAAAGTATTGAGGTATTTGTCCCTGTTGGCTATGGTGAGGGGCCACCAAGTGGGATGTATTGAGGTAGTAGTAAGGTACTAGCTAGTAGGGTGTGTTTGTCTCACGAAAGTGCCTTTCCAGCCCCTTATGAAGCTCCAAGTTCAGGGGCGGGTGAGGATCGTAAGGTTGATGTGTGTGTGTGTGGTGTTTTACCTCGCCTACACCTTCCCAAAAAGGAAGGTGAAAAGCGGGGTAGGAGAATTGAGGGAAGGGAGCTTGCACTGACAGAGGCGGTGTAGGGTATGTTTTATACTGGGGGCATGGCCTATTTGGTAGCGGCCAAATTCATGTAATACCGCATTTTTTGGGCTAACCCGAAATCACGCTAACGGAGTCAAACAAGGTGTGGCTCAGTAAGCGAATGGGATTTGAATGAGAGTTGCCCCCTAGAGTTAGATTCTGGGAATAATTTGCCACAGAATGCTTTTTCTAGGGAAAGAATTTCCTGAAGAGTATGATCTGCCTGGGCCAAGCTTTACTCAAGCTCGCTTCTTGCACCATTTTTGTGCTAGGGAGCCTTAGCGTGATTTCGGGTTAGCCCAAAAAATGCCGTAGTGGGCCTTGGCACAGAGACGCTTTGCATATAAATCCCTCCTTCATGTACTTGTCACAGGCAATAAGTACCCGAACATTGAGGTGATCAGACGCCCTTTTGGGCAATTCTCACCAAAATTGCCCCTGTTAACTGTGTACACAGGCCTCCAATGGATGTCTTACCTCTAAAATATCCCTGAAATATCCCTGAAATATCCCTGAAATATCGCCGTTTATCCCTGTATTATCCCTGTTTTCCTTCTAAATGTTCGGGTACTTGTTTCCTGTGACAAGTATTCTAGTCTAACAACCAACAACCACACGGGGATCAACCAGTCAATTCACAATGTTTCCTTTCCTTCTCAATTGGTTCAAGTGCTTCAGTCTTTGTCTTACCCTTGTGAAAGCCTTTAGGCAGTTTATCTTTAGAGTTACTTTGCACAGGTCTATTGACTGATTTACTGAGAGGTCACGCCGCGGGCGACAGGAGCGGAATACTGCATGCGCAACACACCGTCCAACTAAGGGAAGGCATTGAAATACTCCCACAGCGGTACAACATTTTCCACTGTCGCACCAGTCAAGGAGAAAGGGATAGCATTTCTATGTGGACTAAGCCGGATTAGGAAATTCGAGTGATGGAGGGTGAGTATTTTTTGGTGTCGGCAAGTCGGGACCGACAACACAAGCACTCGCTCCGCATTTCCCGGAGCAATACGCTGCGCAAATGTGTTTGTGCTACCGGGACCCAAATGTCCATGCACCTGAGCACAGCTCGTAGTTACTAGCCATGTTTAACATACCCTATATCTCGGAGGAAAACTTGCGCCCTTGTTTCCCGACAGCTTTCTCTCGTGTATACCGATATTGTAAATGCTATAATAGTAGCGTAGTGGTGTTCCCCCCCGGAATAACCACCTCGGCCCTCTTACAGACAAGAAAACAATTAATAAAGCTTCCCTTATCTTCATTCGGCATTTACCAAATCTTCCTGACCAGCCATAAGTTGCTCTGCACTAATAATTAGCCGCGTGCCCCACAAATGCCCCCACCAGCACCGTACTCGTTCAATAAACCCAGAATATCGAAACTACGCCTCTGCCCCACCCCAAAACGAGCATTCAACACCTGTTAGGCCTGCCCTCATCCGACTAACATGCCCATCCTGCCCTCCCCAGAGAGAGAAGAATAATGTGATGCAAAGCAGAATCAAACAAACCCCCAACCAAAGGTGTAAGAGAAATAATTATCTCCAGAGTATGTTAACCCCACCCCTAGATCTCTCTGTTGGATATCATGGGTTGTTCGCCGAAGCTTCATCATAAGGTCGTCTTGGCTGTCATTGGTTGTGGGGCTTGCTAGTCTTCTTTGCTTTCTCTTCCCTTCTCTTTTCTTTCCCCAACAATTTCCTTCTCCAGACAACGAACAGAACAAATAAAACTAGTTCTAACACGACTCTTATTTGACCTTTAATCTCTCCCTTGTTTTCTCACCTTCATAAAGCTCCTCTCGCACTTTTTTCTACCCGACCAGCGACTGTGCAAAGACTTCATCCCACCTACGGCTTATAGGGTTCGGTTCGCCACAGACCATTCCTAACACTCTCTATCAGCTATCTGAACATCCGAGTGACAAGATATGACGCTCAGAAAACTGAGCTATTCTCACCCCTACCCTCCTGCTCACCAGAAAATACTCCCCATTGGTTCCCTCCTTTCCCAGGGCCCAGCTACCCAGGTGCCCTGAGAACTGCGGCGGTGCGTGACGCGCACATTACCCCTCAAATCCACCATCTGCTACGAAAGAGGTTCGGGTCCTGAGAGGCTTGATCTGAGACAGGCAGATAGACATATACTCGGGTGTGGACCATACCCGAGTACGGGCTGAGCGAGGGGAGATTAAACTTTTAGCAGAACATGACACAAAGACCTAGAAATAGTGTTGGATACCTCACATACAGTACACTTGTGGTAGTGTGCTTTTAGATAGAACTTACATTTGACGGGGCATTTCTCCCTATCGGGGAATAACCCCGCTGGTGCCCGCTTTCTCTTAATGGTTTTCGGAACCTATTTACAAGTACAAGGGTAGCAACTCATCAACGGGTGCAGACAGGGATATGTTTAGTTAACTAACCTTAGCTACGGTAGCTTTTCTATAACTGCTCTCCCGGCTGCTTTAAAATGGGTACGATACTTGTACCAACAATAAGGGATTAGAAATATATGATAAATCATCCGTGCGTGTCTAAGCGTCTACACCAAATTGGCACCTCCATTCCCTGGTACTCGGGGTAGGGGTGAAGTATTGGGACAAGCAGGGGTAGTAGAGGCCTGTGCATATACCTTGAAAGGAGTAATCAAAGAACCAAAAAAGTAAGAAAACTACTAACCAGTGTAATTCTACTATCCCCCTGCTTGTCCCAATATTTTCCCCCTCACCCGAGTACTACTTACCTGTCACTTATACTTACCCTCTAACTTTACGCGCTATCGAAAAAGCAAAGATAAATGGAGATGGCAGGTTAGTCCATCTCCCCCCACAAATCCTAGGTTTTGAGCTAAGTCCGATACTCTATAAAGGAATATACTCGGGGGTGTATGTGGGTTATCAGACGGACAGGGTCAGAAAATGTATGTATCAGCATACATTTTCTGACCCTGTCCGTCCGATAACCCATGCAGACCCCCGAGTACCTATACTCCCCACGCACTAAATGCCCACCTACAAACCCTCCATCTATCGGGACTCGATTACGTAGGCCAGACTACCTATAATCACTTCGGCGACGCTCTCGATACTAGACGTAGTCAGATATCCTATTGATAACATATGGAATGGTAACGAATCACAAATGATCTAAAACGCCCCCGTTTCTTAGTCGATCTACTCATAGCAGGCAAGAATTGCCCGGTAGCAGGGACCCACAGAAATTCATGACCCCTGATGCCCGATATCTTTTGCTTGCTACGGGTACCTGCCTTACCTAAGACTGCATATCGGTAACCAAAGACTGTTGTCTCTGGTGGGCCTGGGCCGTTTTTCTGTGATATTGCTTGATTTGAAACATCCGGTGAGTTGATGGGCGAGTGAATGGGGATGATTTGATTTATCCACATGAATAGGTGGATGGATCTAGATCGTGCACAGTAACGCTCATCAAGAACAGTCATGCGTAATCCTTGGACCCCGCTCGCCGTTTGTCAACTGTCGTAGTCGTACAAGTAGCAGGGAAGAAGTATCTGATGTCAAGGGGTGGTGAGTTTGTACTTGTATGGGATCTCAGATACGCACAGACTTTTTGCTATATATTTTGTGAATCCCTGCCATCAGATACTTGCCTTCCACGAGTACTGTATCTCGTAGAAGCACAGCAAAAAAAAAAACGCTGAAAGAAAATGCCCATTCTGATTCTACGCCTCCCACTTCAGCCTTCAATGATATATTCTATGAATATAGCTACAAGTGACTGGGAACCTAAGGACCCAAAACCTAGGCTTCATCTCGTCAATTAAGTCAGGGCTCGTCTAGTGAGGTGATTCTGTGCAGGGGAGCTCTCTAAGACGCATGGACACCCATACGATAGAAAAGCGGACTAGGTGGGAACACTACTGAATCCAGGCGCCCGCACACAATCCCAATCTACAAAAAAGCACCCATGATTCCAATATGCCACTTGTGGTAAAAGAGCACCCTAGCTTGCAGTATTTTGTGACAGATGAATGGTATCGGTAGATTGTTGTACTCCGCAGTGACAGAAAACGGTATTTTTGGTGTAACATGAACCATGACGATAAGCTGCATTACTACACTGTGCGAGGGGAGGCGGGTGATGAACGGCCATAGAGAGACCATGGGTATCCCTTGGGGGGTCTGAAACGGTAAAATTCGTTGCTAGTGCACTAGTCCTGTTCTGGGGAGCACACAAGACTTGTGATTCGTTGGGAATTAATGGTTGGTATGATGCTGAGTCATTTGAGCGTTAAAAAGCGGGTGTTCAACAACCAAAATAGCTTAGCTACTGACTGATCTGGGGCGGTGTCCTCCCGAAGAAGAATTAGCATGCTGGCAACGAATTTTACCGTTTCAGACCCCCAAGGGATAGTGTAATGTAATTGTTGCATAATGTTATTAGAGTACAGTACAAATCATGTCCGGTAGGGCTCGGCGCGAGTGCCGAGGTGTAAACAAGTGGGGAACGACATGATTGAAAAAGCACACTGGGCACGCGAGAAATCCCAACCAAGCAACAGACCCACCAAGCCCAAATACCGCAAAGAAATACAGAAATAGCGGCAAAAATCGTGCAAAAAGAAAAGAAAAGCCAGGAAGGAAAAAGACCTTGAAACAACTTAACAGTGATGCTCCCCGCCATCGTTATCGCTATTCTCGTTATCGCTCTCATCCTTCTTGGCACTCTTCCTTCTCCCCTTCCCCGGTTTAGCAACAGCTTTAGCAGCCTTCTTTTGGACCGCAATCCCAGCGGTCCTCCTCTCACCGGTGCCCATATCTGCCAATTCTTTTGCCTTCGCTAGGAATTCCGGGTCATCGCCTTTTACTCCAATGAGGGATTCCAGAAGTTTGATTTCCTCTGCCCATGTCTTTTCCTCTTCCATGGGTGTCTCAAGGATTAGCGGGAGGCCCTCGAGGCGCTCGTCGTTCATGATTAGGCGGAAGGACTCGAGGCCTAGGAAGCCGAGACCTATGTTCTGGTGTAGATCTCGCTTTGAGGCTAGGGGAGCTTTAGAGTCGTTGATGTGGAGAGCTACGAGGTACTTGCGGCCGATGATTCGGTCAAAGTTGGACATCACTTTGTCGTAGGATTTTTGTGTGCGGATGTCGTGGCCGGCCGCCTGCGGGAAGAAACAAAGGAACATGTCAGTGATGAATAATTGATCACTACCCAGTTATGTATGAACTTACAAATAAATGGCATGTGTCAAGGCAAACACCCACACGATCCTTATCCTTAACCTTGGCAATAATATCTCTTAAATCCTCAAATTTACCACCAATGACATTCCCAGCTCCGGCCATGTTCTCCAATACTGTGATGCAGAACCTAGTTTCTGAGTGGGCTTTATTGAGCGCCTCTGCGACACGACTAAGCGATTCCGAACGCGAGAGTCCGAGGGTTGATCCGGGGCTTGGTCCGACATGTCAGTTGGATTCAGAACATCCAGGGGCGCCCTGAAATCACTGCGAGGGGCTTACTGAAAGTTGTACAAACCGATCCCCAGTCTCTCACAACGCTTCAGGTCGTCGAGGAAACAATCGTAGGCTTTCTTCGCCTTTTCAGCGTCACCATTAGCAAGGTTTATCAGGTACGATCCATGAGGGAGAACATGTCTGTGAAGATCCAATTAGCACCAAATATTCCTCAACCCTGCGGGGCGGAAAAATTCTCATATGGAAATTTTTCACACGCCAAGACATCCGCTCCGCGGCATATATTAGAATGTAAACGCGGATATGGGAAAAAGGAGGAAGGGAAACAAACTTCCTAGGATCAAACCCGTTCTTTTCACAACCCGCTCGGAAAGCTTTTGCATCTACTTCCTTCATGTCTGGGCTTGCCCACTTTCTCTGACTCTTCAGAAACAGCGCGAACGCATTCCCTCCCACATTCAAACTGTTCGTGATGGCGTGTTGAACACCTGTAGTAACAAAATTAGCGCCAAACACTCCCCTCAACCGGCGCCCAAGGAGAGAAAATACACACCCCCAGCCATGCTAACATGAGCCCCAACCAGCATCCTTACCCCCACCGTCCTTGCGGCGGGAATTATGGTTTCACTCTTCTTTCCGCGAGCCCTCTTAACAGCTCTCATCGTCTCCACCTCCTCCTCAGCAGCACCCTTCCTCTTCTTTGACGACTCAGTGATAGTAGCAGTTGGCACAACCTGACTCGCCATCGCAGCAAACGTCTGTGTATTGTGCACGGAAACGCCGAGATCTTCGTCGTCCTCCACTTCTTCCACTTCTCCTACTTCTTCGACCTCTTCCGCTTGTTTTTCCTCGCGCTTAGATATTTGCGACGAACTCTCCTCTTTTTGCTTATTTCTTTTGGCGGCCGCGGCTGCTGCACGGGTAGTTCTTGCCATCATTGCAAACATTTTAGTAGCGTAGACTAAGGATGTTGAGACACTCTCAATCGTTCGATTGATAGTGAGGGAAGGGTGACGAAAATGTAGTGGGAGGTGGGAGGTGGGAGAAGAGTGTTTTCTTCTTTCTCCCTGACAAGGCAGTACAAAAGTCAAGGGACACGTTGATCCGGGGTCTTTTTTGTTCACTTCCAAAAAGTGGGTGCTGTAACGGTGTTGAGGGAACGCGTTAAGTACGCGTTCAAATGGATTATGTAACCCACCCATGCAGGAACCGGTTTTGGTTTTCCAACCTACTATGCGCACGGGGGACCGCACGGTACTTGTAGACGGCGTAGAATACCTAGTCCGATAGAGGATTTCTCTCTTAAAACCCCCAGTGGTTGCTGTCCGCCATCATACCAAGATAAATGGAATTTATGGAAAGAAGGTACACACACGCGTCACAATGAATCCTGCGCTCGCCATTAATACTAGCAGTGCTTTTATCTTATCTTATCGTATCTAATCTAATCTAATTCCACCCCGCTTCCTTCCTGCCCAATCCGTTCCCCCGCTCCCCCACCAACAGACTACCCCACCTCCCACCAATGCCATCCGATGGCGCCAACACCTCGCCGATCAGCCGCTCGCTGACCTTCCTGTGCCCTTATTCCCCAATCCAGGCTTAAATAAGCCCCCTATCCTTCCTTCCTCCCTCCCTCCCTCGCTCCGTCTCGCTATTTCACCTCACCTCCTCGACACCACACACCCTAATCAAACCATAAATTCCGAAATTCACTACGACCAAAATCGCAACTTGAAAATGTGCATGCAAGCGACCTGTGCTACATGTGGTAGGTCTTCTTCTAACCCAGTGTTTAGTTTAAGTAAGGTGCTGACGGGAATAATATGATAGGCGGCAAAAGCTGGCGTGGATGCGGTCAACATATCCCCCGCGTTCTCGACAACATTCCCGCCGAGGAGTGGTGCAGTTGCCCGAAGCCGGAGGGGAGCAAGTATCCGCCTAAGGCTCAATAAAGGCCCCCGGGGTAGCGGTGGGGGCGCAGGGATTTGTTTCGCCTGGTCGGTGTTTGGTTTCTAGGGTGCGACGGGCGTTGTTCGGTTGGATATGTTGGGCGTGTTATGGAGAGCAGTTGGCAGTGTTGTGCGTGTGTGCAATGCGGGCACGAGGCTTATCTATGTTTTTGTGGGTTAAACTGAAAGTGGAGTTGCTTTTTATTGCCAGCGCCCAGGTTCCACTTAAGGACCACTGTAGACGGTCTCCCAAGTCACTCCGACGCCCCCACCCACCCGGACAAATGCTGATTGGTAGGTTTTCTACCCAGCAACGAGCAGCGACTATTCAACCACTCATAGCCACACCACTACTAGTATACGAGTGTGATGCGAGTACAAAAAGCCACTCCAAATCGGTAAGGTTGCCATACAGTAAGGGTATTCAAAGTTCAAAATGTTGTAATTTCTTAGCTTACTTACTTGTTTCATGTAAGCTTGGCACACTCGGAAAAAGCTAGTTTACCATTACTTTACCTTACCATACAATACTTCAGTTACCGATGTTCTGAGGTCGGTAACAGGTAAGAGTAAAGGTGTAAGCTGTGTAAGCTAAGGGGAACTTGAGGATAACAGGCACAACCACAATTCCCCGCACTCAACTATTGCAATCCTATGGGTGACTCAAATCGAGATAACAGTCAAAATCTAAGGTCAGACTTCATGCTCCTGAAGAGAGGGAGGGACCAAAGTATACAGGGCTCAGAATTAATAGCCATAATAGTTGTGGTCACAATAGCACTACTACTATTACTTGGGCGCAAACTAAAGATCTGGAAAGAGTGTCCTGATATATATGCCACCACTATACATTTTGTTTGTCACCCCTTCTCCCGGATTTTTAATTTGGTCTCAAGTCTGAATCTCACGATAGTTGGGACATGGTGGTTGTGAGGACTTATTCTTGTCACCAGTTGTTAGGCGCACGGACTCCCCGTAAGGATTTACAGGGCAAAGTTACCCTACCTTGACGCAAACGAACTTCGAAGGAAAAAGATAACACCCCCCTCCAGCCTCGGCGTTGGGACGGCGCGTCATCACTGGCCTCCTGGGTAGTTGCGTCCCAACACCAAAGACCACTATCAATGGAACACATCTTATAACACCGTATACGTCGCGGCCGTCCGTCCGACCGGATCCTGTTCGCAGGATATATGAGGGGAGACCTCCGGGCACCTTATGCAAGTGGAAGCAGGTGAATTGGACGACGGCGCATAAAGTTACAGACACTTGAAGACAGGCAGTCTGAAGAGTAGGTCGAAAGTAACGGGACGTTTTGCACGAAAGTTAGTCCCCTTGTACCTACAAAGTCGTGTAGAGCATGAAGAAGGTAACTATGCCCAGTAAGTGGATCGGGTGCATCCACAAAGGACAAGTTGGTAAAAGATGGAGTCCGAGGGAAAAAGCCTATAGGTACGATCCCGAGGACAAGTCGCATAATGCTGGAAGATTAGAATACGAGATGCAGTTGCATACCGAATTCTCGACGGAACCAACCAAAGAAGAATGGCCATCTTCTGCCCAGCGAGTTAGACTACCTTCGACGAGCACGAGGGCAAGATAACTCATAACCATTGTTGTCAACGGATAAACGGATGAGCTGACACCTGACGTGGTCTCCACACCCTCAGGAATAATTGAAGCGCAGACCGATAAGTTAGCCATGGGAGCAAAAGGTGTGGTAGAGAGTTTTCAGGGTCTACGAGTGTTCGCACTCGGGTGAAGTTCGCAGAGTTGCGGGCAAGGTACTTAGTTAGTATAGAGTTAGCATGTATACCGCGATTGCT
>Ga0307517_10003732_pt1 | contig 23670 bp, 27 predicted proteins | sample 23_EM_MG_FD_194515 | JGI IMG/M metagenome (GOLD analysis project Ga0307517, IMG submission 194515) | Populus trichocarpa ectomycorrhiza microbial communities from riparian zone in the Pacific Northwest, United States - 23_EM | ecosystem: Host-associated > Plants > Roots > Unclassified | place...
ATTTTGAGGGAGATAATAGGCTGAAGTGGGAAAAGCCTTACTTCGCAGCGTCTAAAGATAAAACGGTCAGAACTCGGACATGTGCAATGTTGAAAACTCAACCTTGGGTAAGAATACTGATCGGATTATCAACTCTGATATCCAGGTAGTCACAGATGGCATCCAGTTCCCCCTTCTTCGTAGAAACCATTTTTCCGGAGGCTGATTTAATTTTATAGCTAGAGGCACCCTTTGACGAGATCGTGCGGACCACGATAATCTTGTCTCCAAATATTTCATGCTTGTACGCCTTTTCGCCCTTGTTTCTCAGGATAACAGTTACTTCCGCCTTACTACAAGGTGAAAAAAAAAACATATGAGGCAAATTTTCAAAAAGACGAAATTGAGAACCATTGCGTACTTTTTCCCTTCCTGGATTAAGGATGTTACGCCAGTTCCACGGCCAGTAACTGATGCTTTTCCTCCGAGGCCAACAGCGATTCCGGCCAGGATGGCGCTTTTACCACCTGCAAAAAGCGACTGTAATTTATATTCCATGTTGAAAGCTCCGCTAAATGGCCAAACTTACTGCCATTATGGCCTGTAAAACAGGTAAGTATAAAGAATAAATATTGGTGACACCGAGAGTTGCTCACCGACAATAAAATTCAATTGATCCCCAAAGTCGAACGTCAAATATTTATGACACATAAACTGGCACAGCTCAACCCTCTCAACGATCCCAGAGGTCGCAACCTCCTAATAAAATGCAAATTCAGAAAGAAGAAAAAAATTAACAAAGAAACAAGTCCAAGACGAGGCAGCCAGAGTACGCACCCCAATCCGCCCCTGGTTCGCGATCCTCCTGGCTTCAAATCGAACGATCAAAGACTTTTCTAGGTCTTCTAGTTCGTCCTCCGCAACTCCTGTATATTCTTTGCAACTCATGGGCTCAGTGTCGGCGTCCACATCAATGACTCGCGTCGGGCTCTTCAACCTGGCTCTTTTCGCGGTATTCAAGTTGCTGGGCCCAGCTTCGGGCTGGGAACACGACGATCTCCGTTTCGACATGTATAAAGTAGATTATTAGGGAATTAGTTTAGATTAAAAACGTCGTCGTGGTCGAAGGAAAGGGTGAGTTTGATAACACAAAGGGCCAAAGCGCGTTCAGGTTTGATTGCCGAGAGTTGCACGAGGGAATCAAGTGCATTTGGGAATATTCAAGAAACGGCGATACAAAAATTTAGGCATACATTAGGAGACTAGAGATTACAAGGATATCTCGCAATCTGCAGAGAAGCTGGTGCAATGTTTGCCAGCTGTTTTATACACAAAAAGACCAAGAAAAACAAAAAGACAAGGCTGCACTATGCCTTTGGATATCACCAGGACCTGTATAACATTTGAGGTCTATTGTTTCTTCTTTTTAGAGACAGGCGAAGCTAACAAGAAAGAATGAGACAAGAAGGGGGAAAAGAGGAAACAGTAGACCAACCGCCAGCCTTGGTTTTAGGCGGTGCCTTCCTCTTCCCACCAGCATCGCCATCGCCATCATTGGCACCACCAGCCTTTCTTGCTTTCGGTTTCGGTTTCTTCTTCTGGACAGCCCATTTCCCTACTGGTGCACCGGGGTCATCTTCACAATCAGGGCAGAACCACTCGCCGTCGGGGACAGAATCAAGAGGCGGGTTAAGACATTGTAGATGCCATGGAGCGTCGCACTGTTGAAATGTCGGGATTCAAAACTAGCTGTAAATAATAGAAGCATGACGAACTTTGTCGCATTCCAAAGGAGAATCATCTTCTCCGCCATCCTTTCCGCAACCAACGCACAGGGCCGGAGGATCGACATCCTCTGGGTGTCGAGGCATGTCGGAGAATTTTTCGTTTGGCTTTGCGAGGAGGACCGTTGTGTTTTGTCCGGCGGCAATGCTGTTGCGAATTTTTTATAAGGATTAGTATATAGGTATTTGCAAACAACACTTACTCAATGATGTGGATTCCAACCAAAGGAACGTTCCTCGTTGGCTTGCTGCAACTTTTACGTTCCTCAGGACCCAGACCAAGTTCCCCTAAGGAATCCGCAATCAGCCATATTTCAATCGAGGAGCCGCAAAACCAAACCATTGTTAGCAGTTTGACCCCAACAGATGGTCATGGGTGTGCCATCGTCATCTGGCGTAACTAACCAATGCGTTACCCCACCTGATCGAGCAAGAAGTACTTTGCATCCCCTGAAACATACGTCAGCGACTGTTTGAGCGATGTTTGTAAGGTGCCTACATAATATCTTGCATGTATCTGAACGATGAATAGGGCGAACCCGAGGAACCTTCGCAAGCATGAGTTGGTTTACCGGGTATGGGATATTAATGTCCCTTTTAAACTCACCCTCTCCACTGGTTTTCCACTAAAACAAACTTTTCAGCAACCTGGAAAGCGTTAAAAGTTCAAAAGTTTACCTTTCCAGCCATCCAGAACATGCCTTGTTTGTCAACTATGATGCTGCTCGACGGTCCCGCAGCGATGTCTTGAGCCATTGTCAACTCGTTAGGTCCAGCAAACTATATGAAAGCGGCGGTGTCAGGAACATTAGCCCCTTGAGGAAGGGCGTATCATTACCTGAGGTACGACCTTCGGTTTTAAAGCGTCGACTTGATTTCCCAATCCGAGGCGGCAGTAACCATTGTATCCCCAGACATATACGAGACTGCCACAAACGTTGAGGTTAAAGTTAATGGAAAAAGTGAAATCGGACTTACCCTGTCGAATCCAGTGCCAGACTGTGCTGTTGACCTGACACAATTTGAACGATGTTCTTCCCATCGAGCTCCTTAATATAAACTTGAATGACGGTGGAAAGTCAGGTCACAGAACATCGTCAGGAAAGACGCAAATAACACACCAGGTGCACTCTCGATATCATACGACGTTTTATTCCCAGTCGTGATCCGTTCTCCCGTCGTTCCATTCCCCAACTGGCCCTTCTCGGCACTACCAAAGGAGAACACTAGCACAAAATATAAGAATTGAATGGACACGTGAAAACACGCGAAATAAAGAACAAACCTTTGCCCGACTGCGTAAGGACGATTGAGAATGTAACCCCCGCCGACGCCTGAATAACGTGTTCCTTCTTCCCTTGATGGGTTACAGAGACTGCCTGAAACGACGGGACTTCAGGGCATACCGATTGCCCACACTACGCTGGGAATGAGAACGATTTCCTGTTCAACAAACGCGCTAACACACCTGGCCCAAATTGTTTTGCCCCGCAGCCCAAACACTCCCATCGCTCCCAACCAATATCGTGTGATTCCTCCCGCATGCCGCATGCACGAATTTGGTGTCCTTCGGCGCACCCAAATCAACAGGTTTGACGAGGTGCGGCGCGTTCTCCGATACAAATTCCACCTTAGGAACGCCTAAGCAACCAAAGCCATTCCGGCCAAACAACCAAGCGTTGCCGTCCACGTCGAGGACGACGAAATGACACCCGCTGCACGAGGTGAAGACAGACACCGCCTTTACGTTTAACAGCGAGCGCAGAAGGTGTGGTTCGAGAAGGTCAGGATTTCTAAAAGGAGTTCGGAGCAGGACGGTAGTCAATGCAAGCCATACATCAACGACCTGACCGAACTGTAGCAAGACATTTCTGTATTAAATACGCACTCAGATTCCAAAATTTCATCCCCTGCGGCCCCTCCGCGTTCTTTACGACCAAGCTTAGGCCTATGAACAAGCCGAAACAACCAATTAGTTCAATTTTCAAGTGTGAGAACGACGAAAGACACACCAATCCGTGCCTCCACAAATAAGGACTAAATGACAGAGTCAGCTGAGCGAGTAAGATATAAATATGGAGGACAATATACCTCGACCCCACTTTTCTTCGGTGGAAGGTGGTGCGTCAGTGGTGGCCATGGAAGGGTTTGGTGGTTGTGGATGGAAAGTTGAGTCCGTATCAGGTCACCTGAAAGGGCTTTCTCCAAAAGGATGTGGTACATTCATGCTCGGCAATTTTACAGAAGGGTATACGACTGGTATTCAAGGTATATCACAGAAGCTCGGTACTGTTTCATACACGTAAGAGCACTGGAAGGCGGGAAAAAGACAAAAAAATAAGCTACGAGTCTTGATGGGATAACATTAGAACTGTTCAAAAAAAGGTTCAGTTGCCATACAAGAAATCTAACAGAACAGTACTCACGAAAGGAGGTTCCTTCTCGTTTAACAGAATACTAGAGACTCCATCAGGAAATGAAACCACAGTCAGAGCCAATTGACATACCTCGAAATCATCTCCATGAAATACGACATGATCTCCATGCACAAGTGTAATCATAAAGCTCGGCCTGGGAGGTTTCTCAGTTGCCTTGCCCTTCGTAAGACTAGCAAGCGACTGCGAGGTCACGGTCATAGTCGCCCTATCGTCCTCGCCTTTGATGTTCGCACCGTGTGCAATCCAACCACCGCCACCATCCACCTGCGTGTTATTCGAGTCCGCGATTGTGTACAGCTCACACTCCTGTTCCTCGAGTTTCGCCGCTACAATCGCCGCAGCGTTCCCAGTCCCAACTTCCATTGACCGAGGCCACACCGTCAAGACAACATTGCACCCAAACGCGAGGAACATAACACAATATTTCTTCGCACGAATCAGATCAGGGCTCTGTGAAACATCCACCAGTCAGCACTAACACAACGACTGACGAACGCAGACCAGTCACCTTCTTAGTACCAGCAGTCACCCAAGCGAGCAATCGCAGGTGGTTAACCGAAATTTGCTTATTCTTCACCTCGCCATACATCCTCGTGCGATGGAGTACGATCTCCTTGGCTTGATTCAGACACTTCGGTAAATTGGACCACTTTTTATCTGTGGGTTTACGTAGATCATCTGGAGCTGCAGCTATGTAATAAAAATAGGGACCTAAGCAAAAACAGATGACTACAAGGTCAGCAAAAAGAACGCAAAAACACAGCGAATACGCACCATTCTCCGTACATGGCCTCGTCAGTTCAACATATAACTGGATATCCCTCATCAACAATGTCGCATGTGGCTGCAGCCTCAACAAATTACCCGTAAACACATGCTGTATGTAGGTATTCTCCTCGCCACGTATCATATATGTAAGGACCTTCGTGCCCTCCAAGAACTGAGCAACTTTCATTTTGACAGGCTTAGGGTAGGTGTTAATAGGCAGAGATAGCTGGAGGCCATCTTGGGGGTCGCGCATAAAGGGTAGCTCCATAACATAGGGCGGCACCACAGGGACCCTGTCCTACAAACACCGCTCTCAGAGGCAAAATAATATCAAATAAATTCGCAACTGACCTTACAGTGCGAACTGGAGCATTTTCTCTGCCTCAACGCCGCCTGAAAATTCAACTTTCCACACCAAGTGCAATACCACCCTCTTGGGAAAGTAGTATCCATAACCGAAGGTCCAAACGGTGCCAAAAGGCTCAACGGTAGCAAACTACTATAAAGTTCCCCAACAGGCCGATTACGGAACTTGTAATCCGGATGACAGGTTCGAGCAATGCGATACCTAGGAGTTGTCGAATGCATATCTTCCGATTCCCACTTGAAATTGACGTTTAATGCCACCTGTTGCATGGCATGTCGTCCGCCCTCGGTTGGCAATTGGCGGGGTATTGGTACCCACCATGGACGCTCAAGGCTGTAAGGATCATGATTGCACATGAATGATTCCTCCCCACCAGGCGTCCACTGTAATCGAAATTTCCATTCGACGTTTCCTTTTATGAGGCCTATGGGTTCAACGGCCCGAGACAACATAGGGTCATCCCGCAGGCGAGATTCCTGCAATATAATTAGAATTATTTAAAAAACAAATCCACGAAAAGAGAAGAGACGAACCTGTACAGATAAAACTCGAAAAAAACCCAACATAACATACCCAAATTCTTCCGGCAGAGACAAGTTCCAATAATCGCACAATCGAGAGCGAGCGACAAAGAGGTTGAACGGTCGCCCACAAATGTAAGCATTGATGAGAGCCTGCACTTCCTCTGGGATAGGGGAAGGAACGTAATTCGCCCAAGGATCTTGTAAACCGTTTACCGACAGCTCAAGCTCGCGAGGGGGCTGTTTCGGAGATTCTAGAAGCGGGGCGCTATTTTGCTCGAGACTATGCGCGACGTCCATGAAATTGTGTGATTTGACCCAGTTTGCGTAGGCCTGTACGTTGGGCTCAAGCTCGTGAGGGGGCGGTTTCAGAGATTCTGGAAGCGGGGTGCTATTTTGCTCGGGACTATGCACGATGTGCATGAGGTCGTGTGATTCGACCCTGTTTGCGAGGGCCTGTACGTTAGGTGGCCTTGCCGACACTGTACAAGAAGCGTCCAAGGGCATAGGATTGAAACTCGCGCATTGGCGTGCTTCTGGTGCATTTAGATCCAAGTCCGGTATCGGTGCGAAGTTTGAAAAGCCGTCATCACTTGGAGTCGCTCTTGTCATAATTTTCTCCACGCGAGACAGGTCTTTCAATCGAACCTTTGGGTGGGGTCGGACAGGAGGTCCTCCTGTCTCAAGCGCTCCACTTTGAGGCAACGATACTTGCCTGTCATTGGGCACTTGGAAAGATGTCGTAAAGGAACGAGCCGCAGTTGTTTTGGACGTGGGACCCGAAAATGTTTGTTCCGCAAGATTAAGGAGTGCTGTAACGTATTTCTCATCCCGAAACCTAGGATGAAGTGGAGTCGACTGGTTTCTATCGATTTGAGAAGGTTGGGCTGGTATGGAGAGAATTTTCTGTGTGGACAGCAAGAACGAAACACCATTATAGGTATCGACTGCGCGCGAGGTTTTGTTGGTCGGTGTTGAAGTACTATTACTGGAGAAGTCGAAGGGGTGTGTGCGCCGAGGTGGTTTATCCTGCTGAACCTCTATCGCAGATTCTAAAAGCATGGGATGAATTCCATTGGAGGCAGGATGGCCAAACTTGTTATGTCCATTGGGGCCATGCGTTGGTATCGCGGGTGCAGGAAAAGCGATTGATCCAGTATTCTGCAAATTGTCGAGTCTACCGGCGGAATCTTTCGACGGTACGGGTGGGTATCTATGAGCCAGCCGTTTCGTTTTGAAGGTATCGATAGCTAGTTTCGGGAGGGAATCCACGTTGGGTTCAGGTTTGAAAACGTGTTGGTTGACGAGTTGAGAAGGATAAGCGGAAGGTGGAGAATCATCAGGCTTTGTTTTTCCTGAAACGGAGTATAGAAACGAATGTGTCCTAGGGAGTCGTTTGTAAGTTCCAGCACAGCATAGGAGATCCTCAAAAAGAATGCTTACATTGAAACTTCTAAGCTTAAACTATCCGCTGCATCGCGGACCACCTGAAATAGCTCATTCTTGTCGTCCAGCAAAATCATGGGTGTTTCGAACAACTTCCAGGATATGCCGTTAATGCACTTGGATCCAGTCATCTCAGGTAATATCGCAAATAATTCCTCTCTGCTCTTTGAAAAACGATCGGGTCAAACAAAGCCCATAAAATTCGAAAACCGAACCAACGCTGGCCCATATCCTTGGTCTAAGTTCGGTCAACTTCTGAGTTGTGCGAATGGTGGACTGGGGCAGCTTCGTATCTTTGACCTTCCATTTCGGAATAAAGAACAGCTTTGGATCGACAGCTAGGCTCCCTGAGATAACGCGACAGTCCTATAGAAGAAGAGGCTTTTACCATTCGCTTTCGAGGACGCTGAAGGCTTTGTTTTCTTGAGCACAACAACTGTTTCTTTTTTCACTGACTTAGTCAACGGGTTTTTTGCTTTTTTGGCAGGCGACGGTCGATCTTCGCCTGCTTCTTGCCTCGCGCGTCTCTTTCCTATAGCCCAAATTAAAAAACCAAATCGAAAGACACGAATAGTCAGTGGGTACCGGGTTTAGGATCTATGATGATTGCTTTCTCGGTAGCGACGGTATCCATTTTCCTGGCACAATTCCCGGGAGCTCGGTCAATAAATAGGTGTATTCATGAACGTGGCGAAGGGAAAAGAACAAAATGGATGATAGTAGAAGACAAGCAACCGCAAATAACTTGCCTCTGTTCAAGCAACGATCAAATTCACACCTCGATTATTCACACTGGGAGATGCCAATTTGTATATCGTGTACGGCTTTAACGCCATATCTCTACACCGTCTACGAAACAGAATACAATCTCAGACTAGAACAATGCGTGCGTCTATCTACCTCCTGGAGGAATTTCTGCACTTAATCGACACAAATTATTAGTAGCCATCTTGCCATGCATTCGTCGACCCTTATGTCGAACATGACTCTTTGACTATCTTGCTGGACTTGATACTACTAAAGCGTGGAGTCTACCGACATCTACTCTATAACCGAGGTGCTAAGCCACGGAGTTTGACTGGTCGAAAGGCACTGAAGGAGAAGGGCAGTGAGGTGCAGGAAAGTGAAACGAGTTCAAAGAAAGAATTTGTGCGTATGAGGGCAGATCCCGTATTCTGAAAGAAAATTCTCAACTACAAGGGTTTACAGGACCGCTGGTTATTAGTCGTCCAACTCGGGTGTCCACTCATCCTCGTCGATGCATGTGAGTATGCAGGTCATCTTTCCAGAGTGACGGAGTTCATAGAATGATGAAGTTATAAGATGGAGTTATCTGAGTGCGTTACTCTCTTTGTAAGCTGAAAATAATAAAGTTGACTTTCTCTCAGATCCAGATCGAGTCGCAGAAGTGACGCGATGGACCCACCAAACCGCTAATGCCTTCCTCCGCGTGTTTCTAGGAACTGCAGCTGGTATGTTTACTTTTGGTGAAAATGTCCGGACTGAAGCTTAAATACAATCATAGAAACTGTAGCTTTCCATGGAGGAATTACCTTAGCCTGTTACATCGTCATGAAGGTTGCAGATTCCATTCAGTCAATCTTCCGACCCCCATCTCCAGCCAAGTCAAGCATCCGACAAGAATTCCGGTTCGTCTACTCCTTCCAATTTCTTGTCTCAATCTGCTGACCATGATCCAACCAGATTATCACTCATACCCCTCAGCCTCTTCTACTCATCCATCACCAAACTGTTTCTCCTCTTCTTACTGACAATATGGCTCCCAACATCGAATTCCACCTCATCAACGCCACCTGCGGGAGGAGGAACCCCCCTCCCTGAATGGACAAAACTAATCTCCAACAACCAATCCCACTTTCTTACAACGGCTTTGGAAATGCTGGACGATGACAAACTCGACCGCGAATGGATAGTTCGCAATGTTCTTGGTGGCATGTCAGCTGGTTTCGGACTGCGAGGTGGGTGCCTACTCGCACCCTTTCGTCCCTATATTTTCTTTCCGCTTCTCCTTGGCTAATTCTCCTCTTTCCCCCTCCCAGTGATCTTAGATATTTACCCACTCTTCACCACTTTTATCATTCTCATTGGGTGGCTCGCTAAAACTGTTGTAGCAACCCTGTTGAGTAGCTGGGTCGGTGGAGAGGAGAGTACAGGCGAAGCCTGGCTGGCCTACAGTATTCCATAGGTTCAACTTATGATAACGCCTGGTAATGGGCATTTATTGACACAATACTGTAATACATTTGGGATCTCGTAAGAGTTTGAAGGTTTTATCCATTTACATACATGGGGTACTGGGGTCACACGCCTATGCTTTTACACCAACCCAAGCCTCCTTAATTAAGTCCGCCGCTCGTTCCGCGAAGACGTAAGCAACGGCCTGAGTGTTTGCAGCGGGTACAATTGGCTGAGATAAAGAGGAAAACATAAACATGTATTCAGGCAAGGGAAAGGAAAACAGAACTCACCACAACAGAATTATCCACAATCCTCAACCCTACAACCCCTTTAACCCTTAAATCAGGATCTACAACACCCCACGGAGCGCCCTTCGGCGACATCGAGGCCGTGCCCACGGCGTGGAAGGCCGACAGCGCTGTCGAGCGGATGAAAGCATCAATTTCGTCGTCCGTCGTCGCGTTGGCGGCTGTGAACCGCCCGGTGGTATATCCGTTCCAAGCAGGAGCAGTGACGAACCGACGCGCGGACTTGACGGCTTCGCGCAAGGCAAAGATATCGAAGTTTGTGGTGAAGAAGTTGGGATCAATAAGGGGGGCATCGAATGGGTTGCTAGAATTTATTGATACAGAGCCACCTTGATGATTCAAAGGAATTCGATTAGGATTCGGTTCCACTGATTGCAAACAAAAGGTGCGGGGCTTACGGGATGTGGGTGTAATGAGAAAAGCACTGATTGACAAGAAGTTTCCGGATGTTGCAAATAGCGGACTACTCAATCCATTCTATGTACATCATGTCAGTACCGAAAATCCCTCGAAATCACATACGAAAATACTCAAACTTACACCGATCAATAACTGAAAATGCGCAGTCTTAGGCCCAGAAGCGGGGTCGGGCACAGTGCGGAAAATCGATGCATTTGAGGGGAGACGGATCCACCCAACGTTATTGAACGTTCCACTAGCAAAGACTCCAGAACGGGATTCAGTCCATAAAGCGAGATCCACCGCCGCCGCAGTGTCATTCCGTGTGAACGCCTCAAAGGTATCTGTCGAATTCGTAGTCCACTGGTTCCTGACAGCAGGGTGATCCGACAAGTTTTTGCCAACAGATGGGTTGTCGACGATGGTCGTGATACCAAGTGAAGAAAGGAGAGTATGGTCGCCAATGCCTGAATGCATAAGGATGGAAGGGGTGCCTATGGCACCCGCAGAAAGGATGATTTCTTTCCTCGCTGTTGCCGTCGTCAATGCACCTGACGAGGACATGAATTCAACCTTCTGGAAAATAGGCTGACCCCGACTTGTTCCACTCTGCAGCAAACGCGAGACTTGTGCATTGATCAAAACAGAGAGTTTCTTTCGGTTACTGTATTGCGGGGCAAGGTACGAAGTACGCGAACTGCTTCGCGTACCGTTACCAATCGTGAATTGAGCAAACCCTAGCTCAAACCACATTACAATCAACGAAAATTATCACACAAGAACGAGAACATACCAATTCCGATATGCTCTCCAGAGTTATAATCAAGCCTGTATGGAAATTCGGCCAACTGTTGCGTCGTTTGTATAACACGCGAATCAATGGGCTGCGCAAACCCAAAAAGACTGACAGAGTTGACTCCCTTATTGCTGTGGACAGATGGGTCGAATTGACCAGAGATGTCGTGATGGTCAGCTGGTGCCACAAATTTTTCGTTCTAGAGAATAATAGGAGAATAATAAACACACATCCAATCAGCATAGAGCAATGGGCACCGACCTTGCGGAAATAACGTTGCAACTTATCCCAACCCCATCCGGGGTCCCCAGAAATCTTGGCGTATAGATCATAATCCTCCTTGGTTCCTCGAGTGTAACTCAAACAGTCTGAAATGAACTGTCGGCATATTATTTAAGGTGCAGTAGAGAAGTATTTTACTTACTAACAGAACTACTTCCACCCAAAACGTGGCCCCTTGAGTACGGGATGATGCGACCACCGAGCCCAGTTTGTGCAGTTGTCGTGTAATTCCAGTCAACAACCGTGTTTGGCGTAGCACGCATGCAAAAGAATGGCACTTCAGTGTTCAGGTTACCGTCGGGCCTGGAGGGTTAGAGCTCAGAAGACAATGTAAGTTATCAAGAAAGAAAGTCTTACAAGCCTCCAGCTTCCAGTACGAGGACGGAAACATCAGGTTCTTCTGTGAGGCGATTGGCAATCACATTCCCCGCAGTACCACCTGAGAGAAGTTCAGCCGTTCGAAAATCAAGTAAAAGGAAATTTCTCACCACCAACAACTATGAAGTCATATTGGAGCGTTGGTAAATCATGAACACTGGAAACAATAGCGGCCAAGCCAGTGTGAGACAAGATGGTCAAGCCACTGAGAATCTGAAGCAACGGCGACATCCCTGGTTAGAGTGTAAGGGAAGGTGGCGAATAACAAACATGCCGGGTTCTAGTATATGTATGGATCTAAGAGGTTTATTCTGATTCATCAACTTCTGGCTTGGCGTGGCAAATCGGAGAACACACCGAGGTGTTTCCCTCAACCTACAGATAATTGGCAGTGATTATTCATGCTGCTTAGTCCCTTACCGAGGGGGAGAATGAAAACAAACTGTTGGCGTTGATTCGATTCAAATGGGCAATTTATCAGATAATCAGAAACACATTAGGAGTCCTATAAATAGGACTCGTTCTATGGCACCACAACAAGCTGGCAAACGCCGCATTCTATTTTTATTTATTCGGTTAGACGTCCGCGTCAACGGTCAACCTTGCCCTTCTATCCTTCTCACTCAGTGTTAGGTGGGTGCCTACTCGCATCCTTTCGTCTCTCTTTTCTCTTTCCGCTTCTCCTTAACTAATTCCTCTTTCCCCCTCCCACTGATCTTAGATATTTACCCGCTCTTCACCGCCTTTATTATCCTCGTCGGTTGGCTCATTAAAACCGCTGTAGCAGCCCTGCTGAGCAGCTGGGCCGGGGAGATGTCAGTACAGGCGAAGCCTGGATCGCCTTAATGTTTGGTAATGGGTACTATATGATATATTGTTAAAATAATGTAATGTATTCGGGATCTCGTGAGAGTTTGAACATTTTATTTATTTAAATGGTAGGAAAACAAACCTATGCCTTTACACCTTTAGACCCAAGCCTCCTTAATTAAGTCCGCCGCTCGTTCCGCGAAGACGTAAGCAACAGTCTGGGTATGAGCAGCAGGTACAATTGGCTGAGATAAAGAGGAAAAGATAAACACGTATCCCGACAAGGGAAAGGAAAACAGAACCCACCACAACAGAATTATCCACGATCCGCAACCCTACAACCCCTTTAACCCTCAAATCAGGATCTACAACACCCCACGGAGCACCCTTCGGCGACATGGATGCCGTGCCCACGGCGTGGAAGGTCGACACCGCTGTGGAGCGAATGAATGCATCAATTTCGTCGTCTGTCGTCGCGTTGGCGCCTGTGAACCACCCAGTGGTATATCCGTTCCAGGCAGGGGCAGTGATGAACCGACGCGCGGACTTGACGCCTTCGCGCATGGCAAAGATGTCGAAGTTTGTGGTGAAGAAGTTGGGGTCAATAAGGGGAGCATCGAATGGGTTGCTAGAATTTATTGATATGGAGCCACCTCGATGATTCAAAGGAATTCGATTAAGATTCGGTGTCACTGACTGTAAATAAAAGGGGGGCTTACGGGATGTGGGTGTGATAAGAAGAGTACTGAGTGAGAAGTAGTTTCCGGATGTTGGGAATGGCGGACCACTCAATCCGTTCTATGTACATCATATCAGTATCGAAGATTCCTTGAAATCATGTAAGAAAATACTCAAACTTACACTGAACAATAACTCAAAATGCGCAGTCTTAGGCCCAGCAGCGGGGTCAGGCACAGTCTGGAAAATCGACGCATTTGAGGGTAGACGAATCCACCCAACGTTATTGAACGTCCCACTAGCGAAGACTCCAGAACGGGATTCAGTCCATAAAGCGAGATCCACCGCCGCCGCAGTGTCATTCCGCGTAAACGCCTCAAAGGTATCTGTCGAGTCCGTAGTCCACTGGTTATTGACAGCAGGGTGATCCGACATGTTTTTGCCAACGGATGGGTTGTCGACGATGGTTGTAATACCAAGTGAAGAAAGGAGTGTATGGTCACCAATCCCTGAATGCATGAGGATAGAAGGGGTGCCTATGGCACCCGCAGAAAGGATGATTTCTTTCCTCGCTGTTGCTGTCGTCAAAGCACCTGACGAGGACATGAATTCAACCTTCTGGAAAATAGGTTGACCCCGACTCGTTCCACCCTGCAGCAAACGCGAGACTTGTGCATTGAGTAAAACAGAGAGTTTCTTTCGGTTACTGTGTTGCGGAGCAAGGTACGAAGTACGCGAACTGCTTCGCGTACCGTTACCGACCGTGAATTGAGTAAACCCTAGCTCAAACTACATTACAATTAACGAATATTATTGGAAGAGAACGAGAACATACCAATTCCGATATGCTCTCCAGAGTTATAATCAAGCCTGTATGGAAATTCGGCCAATTGTTGCGTCGTTTGTACAACACGCGAATCAATGGGCTGCGCAAACCCAAAAAGACTGACAGAGTTGACGCCCTTATTGCTGTGGACAGATGGGTCGAATTGACCAGAGATGTCGTGATGGTCAGCTGGTGCCACAAATTTTTCGTTCTGGAGAATAATAGGAGAATAATAAAAACACAATCCTATGAGCATAGAACAATGGGCGCTGACCTTGTGGAAATAACGTTGCAGTTTATCCCAACCCCATCCAGGGTCCCCAGAAATGGAGGCGTATCGATCATAATCTTCCTTGGTTCCTCGAGTATAAATCAAACAGTCTGAAATGAACAGTCAGCAAATTATTTAAGGTGCAGTGGAGAAGTATTTTACTTACTAATAGAACTACTTCCACCTAAAACGTGGCCTCTTGGGTACTTGATGACGCGACCACCGAGCCCAGTTTGTGCAGTTGTCGTGTAATTCCAGTCAACGACCGTGTTTGGCGTACGTGGGCAAAAGAATGGCACTTCAACGTTCAGGTTACCATCAGGCCTGGAAGGAAGGTTAGAGCTCAGAAGACAGTATAAGTTATCAAGAAAGAAAAGACTTACAAGCCTCCAGCTTCCAGTACGAGGACCGAAACATCAGGTTCTTCTGTGAGGCGATTGGCAATCACATTCCCCGCAGTACCACCTCAGAGAAGTTCAACCTTTCGATAATCAAGCAAGAGAAAGATTCTCACCACCAACAACTATGAAGTCATACTGGAGCGTTGGTAAATCATGAATACTGGAAACAATGGTGGCCAAGCCAGTGTGGGACAAGATGGTCAAGCCACTGAGAACCTGAAGCAAGCGCGACATCCCTGGTTAGAGTCTAAGGGAAGGTAGCGAATAATATGTCGGGTTCTAGTATAAGTATGGACCTGGAAGGTTTATTCATTCATCAACTTCTGGCTTGGCGTGGCAGATCGGAGAATACTATTTCCCCTCAACCCACAGACGAGTGGCAGTGATTATCCATGCTGCTTAGTCTCCGGGCCCGTTACCGAGGAGGAGAATAGAAACAACCTGTTGGCGTTGATTCAATCTAAACGGGCAATCCACCTATCAGAAACATTTGCATTCATCAATCCATCGCCACGGTGGCCGAGGTTGTGCAAAATAAATTTTGGAGCTCTAGGAATGTTCGAACGATTATGATAACGCGGTTGAAGGCCGCCGCGGTGTGTTTGTTCCAGAGACATTATTTAGCGCCTTGCTGCGGCACCATCGTCCATACCACGCTACCAAGTCCATGGATAGCGGCTGCACCAAAGGTTCGAATACCTCCAGGCCTGCTCATGCGTGTCACCTCCTGCTATCTCTTTGCGGTGCTTGCCATTTTACACCTATCTGCAAACCCTAGGCTGTTTCGAAAATTTTAGGGTGTGCGCCTTGGTTTGGTGCAAATAGACCTTTTCAGTGAATCCGTAGTCAATATGACGAATTGTGGAGCGTGTGGAGCAATCCGTTGGGATTTGCAAGCGAGAGGCAGCGTGGGGAGCATGGAGAGAGATGGAGAGGCGTGGAGCTGAAATAGCAACCATGCTCCCTCGAGCACTTTAAGTTACTAAAAACAGATGTTTACATGGGCCAAACACGGGTCCACGCAGAAAAAATTTCAAAACGGCCTAGCGTTTTGCAGATAGCTGTAATGTAAGGTGATCTTCTACCGTGACATCTGGGATTGATCGGTGGCGATTGCGGGAGTGGCGATGGATATCTTCCTAGTCTCTCCTAGACAGACTGCGATATATGTGATGTACCCTACGGCTCGTATCTTCCCAAACCCTACAGTGACAGACAGTGACTGTTTTACTAAAACTTCTCAACACCACTAAGGCCCCGCGTTTGAGGCCTCTTGATAGGATGTCAATGGATCGATTCTTTACTGGCAGCCAATCTGCATCTACTTCTTCATTAAATAAATTCAATCCATGGTTAAAGAACTTGAATTCCCCCGATGTCGCAAGACTTCGTTATCCCAATGCTGCCCCAACGCTACTACTAGTATTTACCGGATCTTTCGGATCCTGATTCTTTCCTTCCCGTGGCAACATCTTCTTGACATCTTCTCCAAACCCAGGAATAACTATTCCCGTCCCATGCATTTGTGTACTGCAACTTGAACATTGTTACAACTGTGACAATGTTTATTCCTTTCAAGTTACTACATCTTGGTTGATCGGGACAAGAGCTCGGAGTTGTACCTGACCTTTGAAAGACGTCCACTGATCAAAAAGCCGCTGCTAGGCATTCTGTCATAATGCCAAGGCGGCCCTGTCGACTCCCCGGTCTGCGCAACATCCAGAAACTCGCCGACCCCTAGCGTAGTCCGGGGAATTCGTTTATGTCCACTTCAAAGCCCTGACGTCATCCACCAACGTTAACGTCGAACGGTCTAGTAATTATTTTGCCAACCGGGGTCTAAAAATGTGGGCTTTTCGGAAATAAGCCATTTTTTTAAAAACAAATCCACGAAAAGGAAGAAGAGACGAACCCAAGACGAACCTGTACAGATAAAACACGAAAAAAAACCCAACATAACAAATCCAAATTCTTGTGGCAGAGACAAGTTCCAATAATCGTACAATCGAGAGCGAGCAACAAAGAGGTTGAACGGCCGCCCACAAAGGTAAGCATTGATGAGAGCTTGCACTTCCTTTGGGATAGGAGAAGGAACGTAATTCGCCCAAGGATCTTGTGAGCCATTTACCGGGGGCTCAAGCTCACGAGTAGGCGGTTTCGTAGATTCTGGAAGCGGGGCGCTATTTTGCTCGGGACTATGCACGATGTCCATATAGTTGTTTGATTTGACTCAGTTTGCGTGGGCCTGTACGTTGGGTAGTCTGGCTCGCCTACAGTATTCCGTAGTTTCAATTTATGATAATGCTTGGTAAGTGGATATAATCTATTTAAATGGTAGGTGTACAAACTTATGCTTTTATACCTTTACACCATCCCAAGCCTCCTTAATTAAATCCGCCGCTCGTTCCGCGAAGACGTAAGCAACAGTCTGGGTATGAGCAGCGGGTACAATTGGCTGAGATAAAGAGGAAAAGATAAACACGTATTCCGACAAGGGCAAGGAAAGCAGAACTCACCACAACAGAATTATCCACAATCCTCAGCCCTACAACTCCCTTAACTCTCAAATCAGGATCTACAACACCCCACGGAGCACCCTTCGGCGACATCGACGCCGTGCCCACGGCGTGGAAAGTCGTCCCCGCTGTCAAGCGAACGAAAGCATCAATTTCGTCGTCCGTCGTCGCGTTGGCGCCTGTGAACCGCCCGGTGGTATGTCCGTTCCAGGCAGGAGCAGTGACGAACCGACGCGCGGACTTGACGGCTTCGCGCAAGGCAAAGATGTCGAATTTTGTGGCGAGAAAGTTGGGATCAATAAGGGGGGCATCGAATGGGTTGCTAGAATTTATTGATACGGAGCCACCTTGATGGGTAAAAGGAATTTGATTAAAAATTCGTTGCCAATTGTAAATAAAAGGTGCGGCACTTACGGGATGTGGGTGTGAGGAAAACAGTACTGATGGAAAAGAAGTTTCCGGATGTTGGGAATGGCGGACGACTTAATCCGCTCTATGTACAGCATGTCAGTATCGAAAATCACATAAGAAAACACTCAAACTTACACCGATCAATAACTCAAAATGCGCAGTCTTAGGCCCAGCAGCGGGGTCAGGCACCGTCCGGAGGATCGACGCATTTGAGGATAGACGAATCCACCCAACGTTATTGACCGTCCCACTAGCAAAGACTCCAGAACGGGATTCAGTCCATAAAGCGAGATCCACCGCCGTCGCAGTGTCATTCCGCGTAAACGCCTCAAAGGTATCTGTCGAATCCGTAGTCCACTGGTTACTGACAAAAGGGTGATCCGACAGGTTTTTGCCAACGGATGGGTTGTTGACGATGGTTGTAATACCAAGTGAAGAAAGGAGAGTATGGTCGCCAATGCCTGAATGCATGAGGATGGAAGGGGTGCCTATGGAACCTGCAGAAAGGATGATTTCTTTCCTCGCTGTTGCCGTCGTCAAAGTACCTGACGAGGACATGAACTCAACCTTTCGAAAATTAGGTTGGCCCCGACTCGTTCCACTCTGCAGCAAACGAGAGACTTGTGCATTAAGCAAAACAGAGAGTTTCTTTCGGTTACTGTATTGCGGGGCAAGGTACGAAGTACGCGAACTGCTTCGCGTACCGTTGCCAATCGTGAATTGAGCAAAACCTAGCTCAAACCACATTACAATCAACGAAAATCATCACACAAGAACGAGAACATACCAATTCCGATATGCTCTCCAGAGTTATAATCAAGCCTGTATGGAAATTCGGCCAACTGTTGCGTCGTTTGTATAACACGCGAATCAATGGGCTGCGCAAACCCAAAAAGGCTGACAGAGTTGACTCCCTTATTGCTGTGGACAGATGGGTCGAATTGGCCAGAGATGTTGTGATGGTCAGCCGGTGCCACAAAATCTTCGTTCTGGAGAATAATAAATACACCATCCCATGAGCACAGAACAATGGGCACTGACCTTGCGGAAATAACGTTGCAGCTTATCCCAACCCCATCCAGGGTCCCCAGAAATCGAGGCGTATCGATCATAATCCTCCTTGGTTCCACGAGTGTAAACCATGAAGTCTGAAATCAATAGTCAGCAGATCATTTAAGATGCAGTATAGAAGTATTTTACTTACTAACAGAACTACTTCCACCCAAAACGTGGCCTCTTGGGTACTTGATGACGCGACCACCGAGCCCAGTTTGTGCAGTTGTCGTGTAATTCCAGTCAACGACCGTGTTTGGCGTAGCACGCGGGCAAAAGAATGGCACTTCAACGTTCAGGTTACCATCAGGCCTGGAAGGAAGGTTAGAGCTCAGAAGGCAGTGTAACTTATCAAAAAAGAAAGGACTTACAAGCCTCCAGCTTCCAGTACGAGGACGGAAACATCAGGTTCTTCTGTGAGGCGATTGGCAATCACATTTCCCGCGGTACCACCTGAGAGGTTCAACCTTTAGAAAGTCAAGCAAGAGGAAGTTTCTTACCACCAACAACTATGAAGTCATATTGCAGCGTTGGCAAATCATGAACACTGGAAACAATAGCGGCCAAGCCAGTGTGGGACAAGATGGTCAAGCCACTGAGAACCTGGAGCAACCGCGACATCCCTGGTTAGAGACCAAGGGAAGGTAGCGAACAACATGTCGGATTCTAGTATAATGGACCTAAAAGGTTTATTCGGATTCATCAACTTCTGGCGTGGCGTGGCAGATCGGAGAATTTACCGAGGTATTTCCCCTTAACCCACAAATAAGTAGCAGTGATTATACATGCTGCTTAGCCTTTGATACCGCCGTTACCGAGGAGGAGAATAAAAACAACCTGTTGGCGTTGGTTCAACCCAAACGGGCAAGTTACCCATCAGAAATAATGACATTCCATCGCCGTGGCCGAGGTTATGTGAAAAATTCCCAATGGAATTTGGAGCACTTCACCTCATTGCACAGTGCACCCTAGGGATGGTCGAACGATAACGCGGACGCCGGAAGGCCGCCGTTGTGTTGTTTGTTCCAGAGACTCATCACATATTTGGCGCATCAATACAAGTCCGTAGTTGCTGCAACAAAGGCTCGAATACCTCCAGGCCTACCCATGCATGCCACTATCTCTGTTGCTAAATCCTTCAACGACTGTTTTCCTCTTGACAAAACTCAACGCAACTCTGAGTCAGTTTGAGGCCTCTTGATTTGACATTGACAAAGGGTTGATTCTTTACTGGCAGTCAATCTGCATCTACTTCTTCATTAAATTAATTCAATCCCTGGTTAATCGCAAGACTTCGCTATCCCAACGCTTCTGCTTACTGGGTCTTTCGGATTCTAATTCTCTCCTTCCTATGGCAACATCTTCTCCAAACCCGGGAATAATCATTCACGTCCCATGGGTTTGTACACACATTGCATCCATAGAACGGTTGATCGGCACAAGAGCTCGGCGTTCTACCTGACCTTTGAAGGACATCTACAGATTAAAAACCTGCGTTCTACGCCGCTGATAGGCATTCTGTCACAATGCCAAGGTAGCCTTGTCCCCGAAGCGCAACATCCAGAAAACTCGCCGACCCCGAGCGTTGCCCGGGGAATTCATTTATGTCCACTTCAAAGCCCTGACATCATCCACCAACGTCACGCCGAACGGATGTAACTATTTTGCCAACCGAGGTTTTACATAAAATGTCGGGCTTTTCGTCCTGGTACAGATATGTACGTACCTCATTTGCAAAGCTCTACATACGTACATCTATGTACATACCCTGGAGACTTGTCTTCGGAAGATTTCTGGGTACCTGGGATGCGGGCTGGATAGTGGATTATTCATATCGGCAGAAAGTGAGGGTGTTTATACAAATATATATCAGATTGAACGTCAACGAAAACCAACCTGTGATCGCCAAAGTAGGAGAAAGCCATAATAGCCATCGTCGGCAATTATCTGATCCCGTTACAGAATTTACAATTTGAAGGCCTTAAAACTGCTACTTATCGTACAACTGACTTTCTATAACTTTACAGGACGGAACGAAAAGGGCCAGTTGCCCTCACGCATCTGTTATAAAAGGAATTAGCAAAATATATGCGCACTTTGGCAATACCCACCTCATCAAAAGTAAACTCCTTCACGACTTGCGTGGCAACTCCAGATGCTCAGGCCCAAAACTGTCAGGAAGAAGCACCCCAAGCGTTGTCTCCTTGACCCCGCCTTCCGTATACCCAGGCTTCGGGTCCTTCCCTGGTTCCAATTTCTGCGGGTAGTCCCCTGGCACGAGCAAGATGGGCATATCCAAGGAACAAAATTCACGAAGGACTTGACGGCATATCCCACAAGGCGATATTGTAGAATTAACGTTCCTGTGCCGCATTACGGTACGTATTTATTAGCAGCGTTTTAGAAGCGAGTGGGGAATAAAAGCTTACGTGACGACTGCCAACCCAATGAACGAGCGTACGCCTTCACTCTGAGGAAGGAGGTTGGGTGGAGGTGTTCATCTGAGAAAACTCATAAAACGACGAGTTTTGCAGCGCTTACAACAGCTTTGACGATCGCCGTGCGTTCAGCACAGATCGTACCCCCTGGAAGAAAATTCAAAATCAAATTGGCCATGGACGCGAAAACGGTCATTAGAGTTGCTTACCATAAGACGCATTCTCGATGTTTGCCCCCTTTATTATATCTCCTTGAGCTGTGAGGAGCGCAGCACCAACGGGAAACTTGGAATATGGGCTGTATGAACCTTCCTTGGCTGGATGTGGGATCTCATTGAACGCCGTGCAGAAAACACAAATTTGGGTTGAAAACATACCTTCTAACGCGCCTTTTATAAGTTTCTCCCTATCCTCCATTGACATAGTCCACGCCCGCACAAAAAGAGACATGCTTGAGAAGAAAACTTGATGGAGGGAGTTGAGATGAAGACAAGTTCGCGAATCACCATTATTTCTGACGCGGTCACGTGCGTACCCCGCGAGCTGGACAAAATACAATACTGCGTTGATGGCACCGAGCAATCACCCTCAAGTAGTACCGCAGCAGTGGAAACATCAAGCAGACAATCCCCTCGCCTTTTACTAGGGGATTCCGTGATGCTTCCACATCTAATGCTGCATTACAATCTTTGGAAACCCACTTCCTTCGGAAGCCTGATACTTCGGTATCTAGTTCTTTATTTTTCTTTTTTCTTTTTCTGTTGAAAAGCTTGCACGCTAGACCCGTCACTTCGGAGGGCCATCACCACCTCTGGGAGAGGGAATGATCAACGGTCTACTGACACTCTTGTTTTTTGTTTTATTATTCTAACATAAATTCTTTTTGACCTCGTCTTGGAGAACATGGCTCGTCAACGAAATTCCATGCTTTGTGATATCTCTATTGTGCTAGTAGGATGTAAAAACTACCATGAGCTACATACATGCGCGTTCCTAAAGTATCTAACAAATTATCTATGTCAACACCAAACCAGGTGGGTATACAACAGCGAGAGATCATCTAATTAAAAGAAGTTCAAGTCCAGGAATCTGAATTCCAGAATTCACGACCACGAAGGCGAGTATAGGAATGAGAGCAATCAGCAAGGAATGGCTCCAAGTCGACTTGCCATTCGAGGACCACCACCGGATTTCTGTCCATAGCAAAGGGCCAAAGACGACGCAAGCGGTCCAGAACTAAAAAAGGAGCGAATTCCAGATCGGCAAAAACGTCAAGATCGAGGATGAACGAAAGACTTACCACGCGCACGCTCTTGATAAGGAGAGCAGGGTATTGGTGTATAGGCGCGGTTGCGTACACGGGCTTCAGGTTACCATTCGCATGTCCATTTCCATTAGGTATGCGTCTCGGGGCAGGAACAACGTGAGGATGGGTGAACATAACCCAGATCGAGTAAAAAGCGACGGAGAAGAAATGGTATGCAAGGAGGGCAGGTGATGGTGTGATGCTAAAAGGGATAGCGTTAGTGAATACACTTCATGAGACAGACGAAATAGATACGAACGCAGAGAGCAGCGAGACAGGGCCATTGACACACTCGCCGCCACACTCAAAGTATTTGAAACATCCTTTCTGTAGGACTTGGAGCTCCTCGCCTTAAAAGAGCTGAAATGAACTTTTCGTTTAGGGATAGAAACAGACTGTACTGACCATCTGCACCAAACAGGTCATATAGAGCGAAACTCAGGATGTTGACTGTTGACGCTACTGGTTTGCGGTCCCAGTGCCACCGGTGAAGCACTTTCTTCATTTTACTCCAATCCTTGAAGTCAGGGAGGGCACCAAGGAGGTCGCGTAGGACCACAACGTCGTGAAGAGCGACCGTCATGCCGCCACCGGTTAGTGGATGCCGCATATTCCATGAGTCGCCAATTAAGATAGCGCCTTCTTTCGAATGGGATGACCCCTGTTCAATAGGTGGCAGGAACGAGTTGGGCATTCGTCGGAGACGGTCTTTATCGAGGGCGGTTTGGATCGCGAGCTGGAGTGATGAAGGGAGTTGCGGGACAATATTTTTCAGAATATGTGACTATAGATTGTATGAGCGTTCTGGAGTCCACGAACCCAGCTATTACACGTACCTTGAGGTCGGCAGGAAGGGGATTCTTGACGTCGATGAGTATCCGTGTGTCGTGTTGCGAGATTTGGTATAACAGTACAGGCCCGGAGCCCTTCACAAGCTGACGCGCCCATGATTGATGTCCTAAAATTCGAGAAGCACCCGTCCGCGACGATGACAAGTTCGGCAAACAGAGCTTCCTTGGATTCTTCAGCACCTTCCATTCCGCCTTTCATCGACACGTTGACGCCGATGACCCGTTTGCCGTGGTCCTCGATGAGGTCGGTCACTGAGCCCTCAATCAACTCGACCCCCTTCGCCTTCCCCGCCGCCTCGCGCAGCCTCATGATGAACCTCCCATGGTGAAGACTCCTTCCCTCGTGTGCACCAGGATATGGAATGTGCACCGCCTTGCCGTCCTCTATCACACAGTAGCCCTTCACCGGAATGGCGTCAATTCCTTCCAGACACCACTCAATCC
>Ga0307517_10003733_pt1 | contig 23669 bp, 25 predicted proteins | sample 23_EM_MG_FD_194515 | JGI IMG/M metagenome (GOLD analysis project Ga0307517, IMG submission 194515) | Populus trichocarpa ectomycorrhiza microbial communities from riparian zone in the Pacific Northwest, United States - 23_EM | ecosystem: Host-associated > Plants > Roots > Unclassified | place...
ACTGAGGCTGTCTGCTCGTTGGCTTGGGACTCACACACGTTCCATTGTTGACTCGCACCTGTACCGCCGGAGAGTTGAAATCAGAAAATGGAGAGTTGTGCATATGACCGGATTTGGAATAGCTGATTCTTGCTACAGTTACGTCGGCTCTACTTTTATCAAAGCTGATTCTATTAGCCCGACGCAGCATTTCGGCGGCCGGAGGTTTCAGCCAGGTGTTTAGCCTGGTCGCTTGAGTGGGAGGCTAAGGGTGTGGATCGGCGTCTGTGGCGCCACTGGGAGGCTGGGAAGACGCACCAGGATGTGTAAGCTGACGCTCTCGTTTGCCGCGACCCTCGGTAATGTTCGCAGAGTATGAGCACGGATTCGGGAGCAGCCGATCGGTAGTGCTTCCAAAAAATCGACCAACGGCGCGCGCGGCCATCTCCAGTCCACAGATGGTGTCCCCCGCGCCGGGGGAGTCACTTGACCTCCCGTCGTTCAAATCTGTTCCTTCTCTTGTCCTCGTTGTTGAGTTGACGTGTGACAAATGGCAGGCGGACGCTAAACTGCAAGGACCAAGTGACGCTTGTCAGATGATGCAGGTGCCTGTGAATCGTCTGACTACCGGGTCACGCCTGTCAGTGGAGAAAGCCGAGAGAATCCGCGCTAAAAATGGCAGGTCACGTCAATCGATTGGGTCTTGCATCAAGCCGGGTTAAGCGTGAAGGCTGCCGAATGTGCAGTGTATGTATTGTGAGGCGAACAGCGCTGTCATGTTCCGACCGTCATGTTCTCGGAGGCTCCCATTCTTCCACACACAAGCTGCCCATCTATGCACTGTTCAGTGCTGAATATGCGTACGTGAGGGGGGTGAATGTACATCTATGGTGAGCAGCTCCTGATCAGCCGTCCGGCGCATCCAAAAGGCCTGTTAATACAGATCACGTTCCATCCCTCCATCATGGTTTCCGGCCACCCGTGCCACGATCACAAACAGACAATGGATCACCAAACACGGGCACAACGAACACCCCCGCGCACATGTCCAGATGGTCGCATGCGAAGAAACCAAAGACGGTGAGGGAGAGGAGGAGGGTTCCCCGAAGATCGCTCGCGGACTGTGAAATTCCGGATGTGCGCGGGCCTAAAAAAAAAAAAAACCCCCCAAATCAGAAGAGCAGGTCTGCGGAAAACGTATTGATCCCCAGAAATCTCCGAGCGTGTCGGACCCGTCCGTCATCGTGTGGCGGGCGCTGTGGGGGGACTGCATCCTCCTCCTCCTCCTCCTCGTTGGCCGACCTGGTCGACTTGGAGGACGTTGCCATTGGAATCAGGTTCCGTGCGACATCTGATCAAGATCTGATTGGCAATTGAATTGGCCCAGGGGGGAGGGGATCCGATAGAATGGCGGCCAGAAGACAAGCGGAAACTGACAAAGGGTTGAGGGAAGACGGACGGAGGAGGGAGATGGACATCTCAGCATTCGCGTCTGATGGCCGTGCAACCTCGTATGCAGGGTTGCACGGCCCTCGTAGGAATCAAACGAGCCCCCGTTCATCAAGGTCGCGGAGTGAGAAGTCGACCGTCGTTCTCCTGTAAAGGTAAGATTCAGTAAGAAAATTCCGTGGAGTATCCCAGTTCCGAATTCCCAAAAACGTGCGTGGGCTCCGATGGGGAGATGATGTTTCTTAGCACCCTATCAAAATGTCCGTCGCCGTTCCCCCCCACCCCCTTCTTCTTCTGACAAATCCGCGCTACGCTGCGGATCCGCGTGACCGAGCCCGTCCGAGTTCGGTCCGAACCTGGGGTCGGTCGGATGTTTGAATGAGACCCGACCTAGGCAAGGTCGCGCATCGTCATCACCACCAAGTGGGGGGACCTCTAGTATTACTGAGCAGACCATGCCTTCCCGTTCGGTGCTTCTTCGCCCGAGCCCGTCGGCTGGTTTGTTCCAGTTCTGCGCTCGGGAAGCGACCAGCAGACCTCGATTTGATCCCACGCCGCCTTAATGCTCGATGGGGAAGGATGTTAAAGGGGGGAGGGTCAATCGAAGCAGGTCGGCGTGGAGCTGCAACCAATCACGTCGCAGCCCGATCACGACATCCCCCTCCCTTGATGATGCAAGCGACACACGACAATACGAATTCCCCTTTGAATGGTACTCAAAAAGTAGCGATTTGAGAAGTCCCTCAAACCCCGCACTAGCCACACGCGGGACGTGCATCACATCGCGCGCGCAGGTCCCCGGCGAGGCTAAGGGGACGAGCCTATCATTAGGCACCGAACTGCCCTTTCTATCCGCGTGCCGCACGATGCCTTGGATCTTGGATACCCCAAACGAAAAAGTGCAATCGCCGCGCCGGTGCGGATTTACAGGGGCCATTAAATCAGGAGGGTGTGGTGCGTGACGCGGCATAGGAACCTGAACTGAAGGGAGATACCCGCTATCCCTCTCGGAATCAGCAGCGCGTTCGCTCCGAAAAGGATTGAACCTAGCCTTTCGGAGGATGATTGTGGATTCACGACACGTTCGAGTGTCCAGGGACCACTGGTATTGGGGTGGGCGTGGACGGTGGAGCCCGTGTGGGGGACCGGGTTGAGATCGGAAGGACCTGCAGAATGGAGGGAAAGCGGAAGCCCCACGGGTGACACCAGTGGTCGTCATATCCAATGAATCTGATCAAGTCAGCACTTCACGCAAGTGCACCCCCCCTACACCCTCTACCCTTGTAATTAATCTGGATCTCGAGGATCAATCTGCAGCTCAGCGAAGACGTTGGGGAGTGTGTGGCAAACAACAAGGTTGAATACATAATGAAAACTCGTCATGCTGCAGTACGTAGTACGTATGAACCAAGGCCACGATGCGCCGACTAGTAGTAGTATATCATCCTTTCCCTATCATGCACATGCCACTATCAACCGCACACGCGACACGCTTCTCCACTTGAAATTCCATGCATTCATGGGCCGCGTTCCACTTTTTCCCGATTCAGCCAAAGAGCGTCGGCCAATGAACCAGAAGCAGAACGCGCCGTGCGTCGGAAATGAGCCCAAGCATTCCAGGAGATGCTTCGACACGCGCGACTTCGCTGCATACGACCAAGCAAATGCAGACATCCCAAACCGAAAAGCGCCCCGGTGACCCAAAAGGTCGCCGTAGTCAGATTACGGGAGGATCTTCCCGCCCTTGAGCGCGCTCGTTGTGGCTGAGCCCCTCCACCTGACCCCGGGATGTTTCCATATGGCCTCCTTCCCTCCTTCCCCGCACAACGTCCCCGCGTTTTTTTTTGTCTGTCACGTCAGATGAAAAGAAAAGCACTTGGTTGTTGATCATTCATCCCGGAAAATCTCCGAGGGATTGGCGTTCGAAGTTTGATATCGAAGGAGGCAGCGTGATGTGGGCAGGTCGGGATCCACCGTTTTCCTTTGATGTTCGTTGGAGATAACACCTGCACGGAACACGGTTCGCAAGAACTCAAGCTCGGGCGACGTGTATCCCATCTGACCGACGCACCTATCTCTCAAAACTGTAGAGTATACAACGAAGCGAGGAGAGGGAATTGTGCCGGTGGGTGGCCAGACGATCCGACGTCCAGCTATTGCGCTCTGGGAAAGGTCCGTCGGTTTGCCGAAACGCATCGCGAGTGCATTGCGCGGTACTGTTTCTTCCGCCTGCGCGCGCCTCGCAGATAAGCGGGAATAAAGCCTCCGCTCCGAATTACCAGTTTTTAAGTTGTGGCCAACCCTCATCAAGGGGGAATTGATAGTCGCGCGTATCAGATTCGGAGTCCGGGATCCGGACCACCACTCAAAATAATCAGCTGTGTACGAACCCTCGCCGGTTCAACGCCAATCGAAAAAATCCCTCTCGTGTTTGAGGTCGGGTTTGATGGGAGTCAAACACCTTTGCCCAGAATAGCTCGAGGGAGAGTTGGCAACCAGAATACACTATCGTGGTTGCATTGCCTCGGGCGCACCCACCTCTCATCATCCTAATCTTTCTCCAGTTGCTGCCTTGAAACCTCTCTGCACTGTGCGCTAGGGATCGGATAGCGCGACGGGTCTGGGAAGCCTGGAATTGAAAATAACCTTTCTCCTATACAGATGACAATCTATTGTCAGAGCTCAGGAGGACACGGCTTCGGATGAATCCTGGGGATGGTCGTCTGCCAGCCCCATTTCGTGGGGTTATCCTGAGCTCGATACAGGACGTGGAGGTACTCTCGCCTCTTGCCCACGATCCGATTGGAATGGAGTTCGTCCGCAATCGGGTCGGGCAGATCCCGCTCATACTCGCTTACCATGAACACATCTCTCCGGACCGAGGATCACCCCTACAACGACCGAAGAAAAGCTCATTCAAAGCGTCGCACGTCCGGCATCCGCCCCCATCGTTTATCCGATCTCAATCCCCCCCAGGAAGGGCCGTGAAGTCAAATGGTGTCACGATCCAACGCCGACGCGGAATCGCGCGAGATTTGAAAAAAGGGCAGAAACACGAGGGAAGGTTCATCTCAGTTTTCGGAACTGCGACGCACGAAGCAAGGAAAGGAAATACGGTGACCGTGACCGGAGCGGGCAGATGAGATCCGTGCTTCGGAAGAGATGCAGAGCTACAGGGAGATGCGAGACGGATAAGGATGGATTCACTGTTGTGCGTATGTGTGTGTGTCGAACGTGTGCAGACGCACGCGCACAGGTTGACAGATCGAACAACCCGAAAAAGAAAAGGAAGGGAGAAAAAAAAAAAAACTATGATCAACCGATAATAGTAAGTGGGTCAAGGACATACGATTCAGGCAAGGTACCAAACCAAAAAGCCGATGGAAACTTATCAGATGGTCGGAAAAGTCAAGGCAAAAGAGCCACATACACACACCGCTTGCGCACCGTTGGGCCACAATCCCATCGGGAGGTCGGGATGTCAACCGAAACATTCGATCCGGATGGGGATAAGCCCCATCTCTCTTCGTCTCCACCTAAAGTTCTGTTCTACTGAACGTTCCGGAGAGTGCCTTCGATATATGCCAACCTAAGAAGAACAAGGGAAGGCGTGAGCGGGTGGTGGGAAGAAAGCTGTGTGGAGGGGGAGGAGCAAGGCCATGCCCACCCCACGCGTTCACGGCCTCGTCAGCCACACGGAACGGAGCGGAACGGTGGAGCACCGCCTGTCCGAGACCACACAGACACGCACGGATCCGGCTGATCGCGCGCATACGACACACTTAACCTTTGGTCAGCTGCAACGAGCGATAAGCATCGGAATCGACTTGTGGTTTACTGTTTAAAATTTTGATGGCAGCCTCTCTCTCCGCGTGTGGTAGCGCGGATGCCTCACGCGTTCCGTCAATGTTGGGAGCGTGGTCGTGGTCAGGTACAGTGGATATACAGTAGTGCTAGTAGGTAGAGAGGAAGGGGTTAGGATAGAGATGATGATGCTTGATTGAAACCCTACCCCACACACAGCCAAAAACACGCTGCGCGGTGGATCCGAACCTGAGCTTGACCTCACTCGACCCGTATATCCCCAAAGATTGAAGATGGAGAATCCTTACGTTGCGTTTCTCCATTCCCCACTAGGCAGAACACGACTGTGAGGAGAACAAAGCCCTCTGCCCTCCTAGTCCTCGCGTCTACGCCCCCATCGTGTATGCAAATTCAAAACCTCGGATCCATCCAGAATATATCTCGATCCACACTACTCATCGAACGAGGGTGCCAGCCCTCTTATCGATCCGTATCACCCGTTTGTACGTACTTACCACTACTGCATTTCGAAGGCCACCATCTCTCAGAAGATCTCAGCGCCAGGAGTCGGATGTATGTTCGGAGCTTGGCGTTATTGTCATACGATCCGGTCGAACGCGACCACAATACCACTTTCGAGAGAGAGAGAGAGAAGGAGGGGTGCATAACCGCCCCGCACGGGCTAAAGTACCACCACTTACTCCATCGGATAGATGCCCCACATCCCCAATCCGTCTCAGATCACGCATATAGAGATGTCGATCGTGGGCTACAACACCACATTCCGTTTCCATTATGATTATCTCTCCCCCCCCCCCCCCCTCGCACGATGCGGATAACGCATATGTGCACAAGCGTGTGTTCAAATACGTGTACCTACAAGAAACCGCCGAGGTTGAGGATTCCAAAACGAGTACTAGGGGGGAGGGGAACGAGGGACGAAAATGGATGAATGGACGGGACGGCGTTGGGCGTTTTTTTTTTTTTTGATATTGTCACGGCCGAGGGAAATGAAATACGTCCGACAGTTCTTCTCATCTCTCAGGAGAGAGGAAGGGTGTGTGATATATACAATCCCACACGTCGTGACCCACGGTCGACCGCCAACCAACCAACCAACCCCCGACGGCCCGACCGACCTACCCGACATCAGACCTGACGCACCAGCAAGATCGCAAACACAAAACAAACGACCAAGTTGTGTGCGGATCTAATCAGCCACACCCCTTTCACCCCCCGCGACGTCTAAATGAAAAGAATCAACTAACCAGCCACGCCACGCCGCACCACACCACCCTCTCCGATGTGAAATGTGAAATATTCACTCCAGAAAGGCGTGTCTGATGATTTACCCGATGCAGCAAAACGGTACCTCCGACAACAATACACGAAACGGGCGACTAGCACAGTTTTCTCAACATTGAACGGAAAAACGACGTGCACGGGACGTGGGATAACGTAATGGGTGCACCTTCTTGGTGTGAAACTTTCCATTCATATGACTCCGAAGACTGGCTCATGGGTTTGGATACCGGGGGGAGGGTGAGTGGTCTTCTGATTCTTGATGCCAGTTGCAGATGAAATCCAATCAGAAGGCGGGCGAACGCACGTTTGGGAGGGAAAGAGACTAGTATTGCTTCACGAGCTATACGTACTGAGCATGCATGTATATAGTGAATAATGGTAAAGGTAACAGGATGAGACAGGGGAGGATGGAGAGACGAAGACAGAGGAGAGAGAAAGAAGTGAGGAGATAGACATCTCCGTCCATCACCCAAGGGAGAAAGGAAATGAAGTTTCCAACATTATAACCCGCCGAAAGGAGATCGAAGGGAATTAGAATGCGCAAAGATCGGAAAAGCTGCAACCAACGTACAAAGGATGAGGAAAACACAACGCGACTAATGTAATGGGAGGGAAAAGCTTTAAAACCACCTTCGCTCTCTTTCGCACGGAGAATTTCGGTAAAACATCGATTTCAAAGAGGGAAAGAACATTACTGATGAGTGGATAAGATGAAAACACGAGAGCAGTAGGAGGTTGATCATTCGGATTGCAGGGAAAGTGGAGGGGATATCGGATATAGGAGGGAATCGGGGGGGGGAGGTGACAAGAAAGGACGAGCGAGATCTACTCAAGAAACCTCGGGTCGACATACTTGATGTAGAAGATACGGAAAGAAATAAAACACAGCACGGGAGGAGAGGCGAGCACTAGATACAACGTGGACTTGACGGATAATCCGGAAAGCAGTGAGGCATTGTGACAAAGAGAGACCTGGTGGGAACGGGGAGATTCAAATGAGAGGTGAAGAGGGAGGGTGGCCCGATTTGTCAGAATTTACTGTTGGATGTCGGGACGCTCGGATGGATATGCATGCCACGGATTTCCGCCGACTGAGACTGGCTCGTTCGGCGTGTACGGGTATTGCTGGGACTGGGAGATCGTGGGAGTGTGCTGTACGCGTAAAGCAACTGATGAGTACACTGTATGCCGGCAGTAAAGCGAGTGGAGGGGACCAACCATGTAATTGTCGTCCTCGACCTTGACCTGAGCGTAATGCTCGTTAATGGACGGAAGAGTGTTATGGTGCTGTTGGCCGCCCGAAGATCGAGAGACAATCGGTGACAAATGATGGGGCTAATGAGATCATCACCAGTATGCGTTAGCGAATTTGTAGGTGAGGAGGAAGTTCGCAGATAATGCCTTACCGAGTAGGTTGGGCTCGACGAAGAGCTGGTGGGGCTGGTGACCGGGTAGGTCAGAGAACCGTTCTGCTGGGGGTAGAGTGCCCGCGATTGCTGCTGTTGTTGGTGCTGTTGCTGCTGCTGTTGCTGTGGTTGAGAGTTGCCAGAGTATTGGAGGGCAGGGATGTGGAGTGGTGGTGGAGGGGCCATGGAGTTGCGGGAGAGAGTTGGAGGCCTCGCCTGTGTGGGAGTGTCGATAGAATGTTCGAGGGATCCGTGGAGGGGAGGACATACCAGCAAGTAGTCTCTGTCAGTGTCGGAGCCGTTGGAGAGCCGAGCCGACTTTTTGTAGTCGAATTCACCCCAGGCAGCAGTGTTGGGGCCGTTGGAATCACCGCGATAAGAGTCGTTGAGGGAGAAGTCAGATGTGCGACGACCGATATCTGGTCGGAGGAATTGGGCGGAACGATCCTCGAGCTCTCTGCGTAGGTCGGCAACGTCCTGCCGGAGACGGGCATTCTCGTCCTCGAGCTCCCGAAGGCGATTCAAAGGACCCATTTCGTCGTTGGTGATGCTCATGGCTGCTTGGAGTCTTGTAACTGTGTGCTCGAGCTAGGGGAGGGGGAGGGGGGGGTGTCAAAACGGATGCAAATGAGGAACGATCGGACGGAGAATGGTGTACCTGCTCGACATAGGCCTTTCTCTTAGCACGGTGGCGAGCTTGGGCTTTTGCATTCCTGCTCCGCTCGCGTTCATTTTGAGAAGGAAAGGAGGCGCGAGAGGAGTTGGTGGAAGCGGAGACTGCGAGGGTTACGTTGTTCGACGGAGGCGACATCATGTACGGCAAGGTAACGTAAAATGAATCGCTGCAAGTCTGGACTCGATTGACGGTGTACGTTGGGGGGATGGTGAGGACGGGGGAACGGGGTGGGGGTGGGAGGACGAAGGCGGCAGACAGCTGGGGGAGTCGAGAGGTGGTGTGGGCTGGCGAGGGTGGAGGTGCGCGGAAGAACTGAGTAGCAGGGGAAAGGAGAGAAGGAGTCGGGCTGGACGTGATTGTTTTTTTGATAGTTATAAGGGGAGGGGCCGACCGCAGAAAACCGTCTAACCTTGATAGTCGACGCCAATAGGAAATTCTCGGCTACGGCCATTCTTTTATTTACTATTTTTTTTTGAATACACATCAATCTACCCGCCCCCCTCCGCCAACGTGTTTTAAGAATAAGTACTGTACCACGACCGGGTGGGAACTCGTTGCCGTGCCTTGGCCTGCACCCTCTCCCATCTCGCTCCAAGGGTTTTTGGCCCCGGCACTTTCCGTGCGGAGGCTTTCAACGCCCTGCCCTCCCATATCGGGACACCCCACACATGTGACCACGCGAGGTGCCTTGCCCTTCTCCCCTCTCCCTAACCAGTGCTCGCCCAGATCTTTTCCTAATAATTATCGTATTATATCCTCCCGGCCTCCACCCATCCGCTTTTAGGCGAGTCTCCTTTCAGTTCGATCAGCTTCCCCCGGACGTTTCCCGCGGTCCGACTCTCCTCTCTTCTGATCGGTCCGAACCAGCCTCTCTCCCTGCACGAGGCGTTCTGCACTCCTCCTTCCGTAGCATAGTCTCCTCTCCTTTCGGTTCGCCTACGCATGTACACCTCCATCAGCTAGCTGGGCTACGTTCTTTCCACCCTGAGATCCCTGCCGGATCACGTCTTCCAGACGGCTGTACACCCACCGTGGTCTTCTCGCTTTTTGACGCGCTCCTCAGTCACGAACAGCGTCTCGTCGTTCGAATTCATATATGTCACGTCTGTCCGCCCTGCCCATCAGCGTTACTACGGCGTTTAACCCGAGAGAATCCTTGGGTTTGAGTTGTTTGTGACGCAGACCGTGTGTGTGACTTGTTCTGGACGGGGATGTGGCAAGCCTGAGACAAACGTGGCTCTTTCGTCTGCACCGCGGCCCACCTCCTCTCTCTCCCATCGGGGACGGGGAACTGAAGAAAAATTCGATGGGAGCGAGAACCACCGGTCAATTCTCTGTATTGCCGATGTTGTCTAAGCCCGCTTGGAGCGCATCCCATGACCAAGTTCGGTAACACCGTCCGTCTGTCCAAAAAACAGGGCCCTTGAAAATTTGCTTCCGCTCAGAGCGCTCTGCTCTCGACGCTACGAGCGAACAGTGCTGTTCGACGAAGAAAAAAGCACTGCGACGGCTAATGTATTTTCAAGAGAATGGTCAGGAGCTGCGGAGAAAAAAAAACCCAGATGGACCTCCTTCCCGGAGCCCCCCAGCCAGAGAGAGGTCCAACGTGTGTCGGGAGGGGTGGCACGACGGAGCTCCCGTCCTCCGAAGTTCTAGGGGTGCAGACAAATCAGCAGCATCTTGCCAACTCTGCGGCCCCGCCTGGGGAGAAGGGGGCCCTGCTACATGCCGGGCGCGCCGACTCTTTGGCAGCGGGGCCGTGTTCCTGTGGCTTCCTCCTCGGTTCAATCAAATCCACCCGGCATGTTCCAGACACGGACCAGATGGACGCTGAAACCCGTCAGAGCCAATGGTCCCACGTCTTTTCCTTCGACTTCTTCTGACCTGCCATCCGTCCGTTGGCAGCTCTATCCACTCCTTCACCTCAATGGTATCCTGAGACCGACCCGTAGGCTCATTGGTCTCTTGTTCCGTCCCGTCGGCCCGTCCATCTGTCCTCCCATCCCTCCAGGGTTTCGACGCTCTGACGCATCGATCGTTATGCCTCCGCGCCGCCATCTCGGTCTTCTCGACGGCTTTCGGCGAAATTTTTTTTTTCTTCTACATCCAATATCGCCCCCTTCGTACTCGCTTGATGCCGGAGAGGGGGGCATCGTGATACCTGGGTCCTTCCAAACTCGTGGCTACAGATCGTGTTTGCATTCTTCCCACACCTTGAACCGCGCTAGCACCCGTTCGATACATCCTGTGTTTCCTTGGCTGCCACCAACCCTGGAAATAGAAATTTGATTAAGAGGAGGTCTAAGGAAGATCAAAACCATCCCCATCTGCTCCCCAACTTTCAATGCATTCAGGACGAGGACGGCGGATTGATCGAGTTTCGGCAGTCGCCACAAGCCGCAGCATGTTGCCCCGACTCCCGAAGTGTTTTGTCTAAACGCGCAGGTGCCCTGAGGCATATTTGCTAGCGAACGGCCCAAAGGCATGGTCATGGGGACTAGGATCCCGTCCGTTCTCCACAGGACAAACGGAGAACCACAGATCAACTAATGGAGACCCAGTACCCATCACGCGCCCGACGTCCTCCTAGAGATGTCAGGGACAGTGCGGTCGGGCGAAGGCAAGGAAACACCCAACAGCGGGTGGTCTCGGTCGCCTCGGTAAACGCTAGGAAAATGATTGAAATAGGCGTTGATAGGGCGATTTGAGTTCTAGACACTGGGGCCTGGTGCCAGAACCCCAAAAGCCAGCGAGGGCGTTGCTCGATTGGCAGGTCCCAATTGAACTCGAGAAGTATCTCACCGGAGGTAGAAACAAGGGTCAGAGTTCTACTAGAGGTCTCAACCCCTCGATTGTTTGGCTTGGTCTACCAAGAAGACCCACGAGCGGCTCACCGCGACCGAGGTTTCCAACACTTCTGTTTAGAACGCCCTAGGTGCAGATCTATAGGTGTAATGGTACATCAAGGTAGATCTTGTGTGGCTAGCAAAAAACCGGGTTTCGTGGAGCGGGGTGATGGTGGCGATAAAGGGCCAGGGTGCACTGGTTTGCAGAGCCTGCGAGCGGGCGAGACATAGGGGGAAGGACGGAGGCAGAAAGCCATATCACTGGCTCGGTGATCGTGATGCTAGTCGGTGCACCCTTTCGCAATCCAAAGAGAAAGAGGCGTCTTGTGTGAGGCGTCGTTGTGTGAAGACACGAGACCTGCAATCCATTAGATTGGCGGGGACGTAAAATATACACCACCTTCGTCGCCCTTTCTTTCACTCCCACGGGTGAACAGACTCCCCCCTCTGCTGTGGTAACGTTTCGGAATAGAACAGAAAACCTAATGCCAAGAGAACACCCTGCCCAGGGCTCACAGCCCACTTTAGATAAAGGTCCCTGCAGGGGCACACGAGGAGGAAGAGGACGACAAAAAATCACTGGGAAACGAGACGGATCGGCATCGACGGCGCATGGTCAAATTCACAGATGACCTGAGTCGTGACTCAGCCATTAGTCAAGGTTATTTGACTTCCGCCCAGTGTGAGAGCCCAGCTGGCGGCCCGTCATCTCCGCCAGCCAGAAGGTATGCTCGTGAGCACTTAGGACGACACGCAGAGGTGGATACCCGTAATACAAGAGTCAACAGAAAGGTACTAAGCGATCAAGATACCGTCAGCCGCCCCACCAACATGTTCTGAAGGCAGGCGTTTTTGATAAAGCGATAGTGCGGTCTGCGCCGGGATTGGGGCAAGGCCGGGGAGGGTGTCACGGGCGACTTCATCATTTGCCAAAAAAAGGTCATACAGGTACGAGGAAGGGACCCATAGTATACGTACGCATAACGCGTCAGGGCCTAACACCCGCCCAGCCGCTGGACAACGAAGGATCAAGTGTCGAGCAAAAATATCCCATGACATGGACTTAAGGAGGGTAAGATAGATCCGTGGATGAGCAGAAAAGAAAAGTGGGAAACGAACATGGATAACTGGCAAGAAACCAACAGAGTAGCGGCATACTCCGCAGGTTCCGACCATCTCAATGTACCCGGGACCTTCCAGACAGAGAGCCAAGAGGAGAGGAGCGTGACGAGGAATCTCACAGATGCATCGCCACGATTCTGGCACCCGAGCTGGGAGCGCTACTGGGAAAAGGAACCCAATCAGATTTCCTCGAGAAGATCCAAGATGTGATCTACAATTGAGCTGAAGGGTCAAAACGGGCAGGTGATGGGGCAACCATTGCGTAAGCCCCTTACCTTTTCGGTAGATGATTGAACTCGATTGGAGAATGAAAAATGGACGAGAAGGAGAGAGAGGAGGGTTAGGCGAGGGACGCGTGTTTTGCTTTCCGAATCCTCCCGGAACGAGCCTCGTTTCGATCCATCCTCAAACGAGGAACGACCAGGACGTTGAGCCGATGGTGTGAGGCCCAGCGTTGATTGGGCCACGAGTCATTCTGGTATGAAACCACGATCGCAGAATACCGGCTGTGGATCCCTACGCTAGGAGGGGAACCAAAAAGCCACAGTAAGCCATGGCCACACTGTAAGAGGCCCCACCAGGGCGCTACCCGGCATGCGACCCCACCCGCACTCCCCAAACCCATCATTGGCAATTTTCCCAGCAGATTGGAAGGCCATTATGAAACCGAAACACCGGCAAGGGGAGCAAAGCGACCCACTCCCTTGCGGGTTACGTAGCCGTTTACCGGCGCTGGGATTCTCACCAGAAGCTGCGGCGAGTGGCTGTAATTTCAGGGATTATGAGCGGTATGAGCGAATAGCATATACTCAATCGAGAAGGTAGGTGTTCCTCGTTGGAAACGTTCACCTGCCTGCCGTGAAAGGCAACACGCTTCGGAGCTTGGGAGGAGGATCCGCATCAATGTCGCGTGCGCGCGGCTTGTTGGTGTGTAAATCCTCCTGGCTTGATGATGCGAATCCTACTCGGTAACCGCAAATCGATTAGATTCCGGGTTGATACGTCACCGCTGCGGGTCAGATGATCCGCGCGACTCCCTTTTTCTAGCTCCCTGTTGGTAACCTGGTAAGAATACATAAGGAACAAAGCGGGTGGGCGGGAGTAAAGAGATATCATCGACATCGATGGATCGGAAGATGTTGATCAACCCCAGATGGGATCTTCCGAGACAAAAAAAATAGACGAGCCATGCCAATCACAACCGCCATCATGTGTCTACTACGGGATCTTGTGGTGACCACCACTCGGCCTCGTCGTGCCTTGCGCAGTCACTCCCACGGAACGTGTGTGCGGGGTGGGGACGAGCGCGCAAATATAAGCGTATTTGGACTCCATATATTATACGTATAGATTTTTATGGTCATGTGTATGATGGGTCCACGGGTGCCCTCACCCTTGCACAATCATGAGCAATCCTGGTTGAATGGATCCTCAAGTCAAGTGGGCCGTTAGACCCGTTGCCTGCTGGAAGGAGCACCGGTGCCGAACGGCGGTCACAACCGTAACCTTCGAGCCGGTTGTGTTCCTGGAAATCGCGTGCTGTATGTACACTTGATCGTGTTTGGGATAGTGCAGATATCTTGGTTTCGGCATGGGAGAAATTTGGATCCGTCGGTTCACACAACACGTGTTCGGGGGCTAAAGTATTGTAGGCGGGCTGGATTGTAACTCATAAGTGGGTTCGTAATTGAAGCTTGTAGTTCTCTCTCTATCGGGGCGATGTAGTGGTCGGGCGGTGCCTTCTGTGGCGTGAAATATCGTCACCAGACTCCGATAAACTACTGGTCTTCGGTGCGGCGTACTATATGTGGAGTGAGCAAGTTCCACCAAACGTCGATGTCAAAGTCGCGACAACATACAAGACGTTTATTGCGTACGATCAACATCTTGATCAAAGAAATCAATCCAATATCGGTTGGACTGTAGTCAAGAGACGGTGGCCGGCGGGGTGCTAGGACCGGAAGGAAAACCCCGTTAGTTGTCCTAAAAGTTAATCTTTTGCGGGTTGGATCAAGGAGGTTAGCGACGAATGGAGGGTGGCGTGTGCGCGAAAGCTCGTGAAACATCTGCAGGGTGTGCGGGAGAAGAACGACGGGTGCGAATACTTGACGTTTGAGCTTGAGGCTGCCCGGACCGTGAAGACGGTGCGGTGGGAAGGTGGTAACTGTACTTGGGCTGCAGCGAGTGTAAGAGTGGGAAGGCGGCGCCTCTCTCATGGAAAAATTTTCCATTCTAAGCCGAAATCGGATTCCACTGAATGGCTCCCAGAGGTGATAGCCACTAGGGAAAACGCGATGAAAATAGTGAACTGGGAATGAAATCAAGAAGCCAGGGGACGGTTCACGTTCGTCAGAGCAACGTTCAAAGAGAAACACGCCGATGACGCCGCATCGGTGAACTGAAAGAGTACTAATCAGCCACCCGTCCGGCCAATGAGATGAGATCCACAAACCAACGAGGATCAGACACGACGAGTTCCATGCACCCGGATCTGTATACAGGATGTACGTGAGGAGCCCCACAGCAGTGCGAACCTAGGAGTCGAGGTTTCCATCTGTATTCGCCAAACCACTGGACTCACCTTCACACGGAAGGAACCGCCATACAAGATGGACAGGAGAGCAAATCGATTCCGGAACTAGGAGCAAAGAAGGCTACTAAAAACCCACTCAACTTTTGAAATGAGCGAGGGAAACAGAAGTGGGGGTGAGGGGCGCACGCAGCATCTGCCATACTGCAAGCGAATTCGGAATTCGGGCGGGTCTAATTGGGAAACATGGGGACGAAGTAGCGTGCATGTCGTTGGATCGAACTAACGGCTTTGTAAGCCAGCAACCTTTAGGAAGGAAAGTACTCACGTAGTGATGTGAACTAGACCAAGATAATAGTGGAGCCCGGATCGACAGTGGCTGTCCCTTTGCCAGTCCGATCATCGAATGAAGTTGACAAGAGACACGAAGAGGATGAACCTTATGGTTTCGTGGCAACGACAAGAGCAGACGCTCCAGGACGAGCGTCGGTCATTTTCTCGGAGTTTTCTCTCCGAGCGGGCAGCCACCGCTCACCTGCCAGCTCACATGCTTGGGTGTCTCTCTCAAGGAGCGGCTATACTCCCAGGACTGCGCGTGCTTCGAAAATTCTGATAGCCCGTTACGTCGCTATGTCACCACCCTCTCCACACATATATGTTTCGTCGGGAGTCCAAACGTTGACGTGGGAGAAACGGCGATCAAGGTGATGTAGATAGCCGCCAGGCCCCTTTGCATCAAGCGACTGCAAATCGAAGACGATGCTGTATCTGGCGACGCGAGGGGCCAAGAAAAAATCTTGGTAGGCTGCTGGTGAGAATGACCGAAGGTGGTGCAGGTGAGAGGATTGGAAGAGTGCGAACATACCACGTGAAACTGAGACGACAGCCCATTTGACACAATCGAGCCGGTAATCCTCTGGGTATTTCGAATTCAAATGAGCGACCATACCGAGGAATGATTGACACTCCGACCGTTTTCGAAGCTCGAGGCGATCACATCCATGAGAAGGTATGCCCAGAAGTCAGACTACTGTCAGACGCCTTCAGGGTTTGAGTTTGGCACCGACTCATGGAGAACAAGGGCAACCAAGGCCTCGTCGACTTCCATCGCTTCACCAGAACCACTGACTCAGTCCGGCCCGATCAGCGAGGCTGAGCGCCGAGGTTTTGGATCACTGAAACAAGAGAATACATTGAAAGGGCGTGGGGAGGAGCGGCATACCAATAACCAAAATAACAGATCCGAGCGGGGGTCATGAGAACATGAAGAGGAGTAGTCGTGAGAGGAGGGTAAAGGGGCTCCGTAGGTGAACCTCGCTCATTAAACGAGCCAATCAGTCGTACCCATTAACACGCTTCTCCGGCTCCCACACCATACACCACATCGCGAAGCCCGGCTCCGTCGGACTGAAAAAATTCTTCACACTTTGATGTTGGAAACCTGTCTTGTGAAAGAACTGTTGGTGGTTTCGCCCAATGTCCGAAATTAACGTCGAGGGAACGTTCGTAGAGACAGGTGGCGAGGTATGGCGCAACCATTGCGAACCACGATGGCATGGACCGAAGTCCGAATTTCACATTTATGTATTTCCGAAGGGGGTAGGGAGTTTCGTATCACGTTTTGAAGGATGAAGGATCGACGCGGTGCGGGGGTTTGATCAGACCCAGCGGGACGGCGAATACAGACGGCAAAAAGCGGACGGCGCGAAGACCGTTCGTGGGAAGTCATGAGTGACCGCGTGGAAACGAAGGTGGGTGGGGAGGCAGCGAGTCGGGTGTTGTTGGGCGTAGCATTGTAATTATCACGGCACCGGGGATGGGAACAGGGGCAGAGGGTCATGATGGATGGGTGACGTGTCAGAGACGAAACGTAGTGTTGGTGGACGAGACAAGTGCCGAAGACGTCGGTTAGATTAACGCTGAGAAGAAATAGCCAGCGGGTGATCTTACCGCGATCTGCGAGTGACAGTCTACCACCACTTTGTGATTGCTTGCTGCGGCCTGTGAGCACCAGGGAGTGACCGAGAACGTGTTAGTTGCCGTCTTACTCAGTGGGCTGGTCGAAAAAGGGAGCAGATAGGGGCGTGGAATGGGCTTCCCCGCGCGAGGATCGCCTTGCCGATGCACCAGAAAAATGGTGCGGTTTCAAGCCCGCAAGAAAGGAGCGTTTCGAGAAAACATTACCTTCTGCTGAACTGTCTCCATCAAAGCCCTCCCTAGACCTTTCCACCGGCACTCTGGACGAACAGCGATCGCTTTTAACTGCCAGTTGTTTGTGCTGGCGTTGTACCCCCATGCGCCGAAGGCAGACTTGTACAACTCCTCGTATCTGGGTATTGCCTAAGATACTCACGCTTAGAGCTCCGCAAGAGTTTAAATTTCAGAGGTAGGAAAGTGACGACTGACGTGGTGGGTTATCCAGTCCCTCTTTTCTTGCTGTAACTGAGATAGGAACTCCTCCTCTTCCCTGGGCGAGCCAAGGTAAGGGTCTTGTGAGCAGGAGACGCGGGTACGGGGTACACACCAAGGCACCCAGTCGTCACTTGGAGGACCCCACAACGCCACACCATCGAACTGATGTAAGTTGGATGATGTCCCAGCAACAAACAGGGCACCGGACCCCGCGCATCCATCGACAAGTAACCGTAGGTATGTGCTCAATGCTGTTGCGGAGCCTCCGGTCGAAACCGTAAGAACCGTATCTGAGTTCCGACTCAGTGTCGAGCGTAGAGGGACCTCATTAGGTTCATTGTTATTTCGATCAAAGATTTACCATTTGACAGTGTTTCACTGAGAATGGAGAACGTTCTTTGTAGGTCTTCCTCTGTTCAGCCCGTCGATCAATAATAGCGTAAGGCAGTGGAGGGGCCGGGGGCGAAAAACAGGTGTGGTGAGGAAAGCGATGTTTCGGCGCCGGGCGGGAGGCGAGGTTGAGAAACATGTAAGTAAGGGCCCAGCCAGAGACAACACTCGTAGGGGATAGGGTGAGAGAGCGTACCGGATGGTTCTGTGAGTTGGCGGACATATGGTCGATCGATATCCAACTTGGCCATGGGATCCCGCGTGGTTCTTGACGTTTGAATAGGTCTGCTGCTCGGAGAAATTGTTGGTCGAGGGAAGGAGGGGGAGTATCGAGAATTGCTTCAACGCGAAATCCGCGGTGTCTGACCCAGGATCTATATAAGAGGTGGTTGGCGGCCAACAGTCCGCGCCAGAATCGGAGTGTGGAGGTGGATTTGTGGGGATAATTGGGATCCAGGTGAGCTTGAGAGGAGAGCGAGAAAGGGAAAACGGACGGACAAAACGGGGTCAGGGTCTGGAAATGGCGAATGACCTTAAGTATTTGTGTCCTACGAGGGGAATTCCGTGCCTTGCATCAAGGAAAAACTGAGACAGCGTGCTTAATGAATGGGATTAGGGTAGTGCCCGGGCGGGATGCTCGGGGGACCGCACGAGGGGACAGCGTGAACCTGCGACCCGTATTGTGGGGCTGCCCACATCGTCGGTCAAGTGCGAGGGGGGTTCTATCGATTCTACGAATCAGAATAGAATCGCATGCAACCCCGAGGGTTCCGAGGCAATAGCCACTTACCCGTAGCCAGTGGGTTTCCTCATCAAGCCGACCGGCAAAATATATTCGTGCTTGTCGGCGCATAACGCCCTGAGTGGGCAATGACCCTACGACAGCCGTTATAGTAAAGCAGGACGGTGTCGACTCTCTCCTTCCTCTATCCTTCATTCTCAATATGGAGATCAAAACTGTGTGAAAAACGACCTGTGGCTGTGCGCCTTTGCTCGTTACAGTTCCGTATGATGATCGCCAAGCATCCAGAATCAGCACTATTCGCCCCACCCAGACGAAACATATCGAGCTCCAGGAAAGCGACAGTGATCGGCGCTGGTGTGAATTCATGTTCACCAGAATCGAGGAGGTGAACGTGGCTAGGTCTGCAGGTCTCGCCCCACCATCTTCATCGAAATGTCAGCGCTGTCGAGTGCCAAGGTTTCGATCGGGAGTCTGTATGGGCTCTGGGTTTGCGTAAGTATGATAACGCCTCCCTCGTCATGCACGACTCGACGCGTGCACTCTGGAACTCATCCGCGGTATCGGCCGGGAAATCCGCGGCTCGATCCTCAGGAATCTGGAGCGTACCCTCGGTTACTGCACCGCCGCCCCTCTGCAGTCCGCAGTGTCCCATGGCGACGTCGCTCCGGCTCGGATAGGAGGAAAGGTTCTGATCTAGCCTTAAGGTACACACCCCACGCCGGCCGCGGCGGAGACTCTGGGGAATTGTCATTTGATGGGTGACGCACTCGGGTTGACGCCGTCGTGGCCCCTCGAGCGACTCACAGCTTCGCCGTATCTCAGAGTACTGGTTGTACAACTCCGTGAATAACACCCTGGAGAGAGGATTCAACGCCGTGTGGGCGGAAGACGGTCACTGCAGAAACTCTGAGACCGCGGTCAAGGGCTGCTGCTCAATCTTGGTAAGTCTGGAGACATTGGAAGCGAACCTTCGTCATCATTGTACGATGACCATCCCTCTGACGATTGTTCAGGGGACCGGGGGTGTGTCATTTCCGGACTCGCCGCGCGGGTCAACGGAAGGGATGCCTTTCCTTTAAGTGACACTCCCCCTCGTCGGCCAAGTCGGACGAGATGTGGAGAGTGACATCACAACAGGGCTCGACCAGAGTGCGTTTGGACGACGACCATTCCATCACCCCAGCTCTTGCCGAAGAGTAATTTAGGCTCGGCCGGTGGGCGCTTCGCATGGGTCGTCGGTCGTAGTCGTGCCCCAAGTGTTAGGAGTAGACAGCACTGAGAAAAGCCCCTTTGCTTGAGACGCCTGAGAAGTTGACGCGTCCCCCTATTCGGCCCTCTATTAGTATTGCGGTCTATTGTGGCCGTGGTTCTGATGGCTGGTGGGGAGATGAAAGGACGCGTTGGTCACATGATCGTACACTGAGCTCAACCATGACTACGACAACAGCCACCCTTCAAGGCAAACTTCTGCTGCTACGTCTCTATTTCAATGTCAAATCGCCTGGGGCGGTGCACGAACAGACCTGCACCTCTTTCCGACGATCGTGTGCGAACCAAGAACCGCCGAGCTGACTGTTAAAGCTGATGGAGACGTTTTTACAGGGATAGTAGGCGGATCCCTTTCATCTCTCCCATAAAGTACCACTTCAAAACCCGGGAATGATTGCTCCATGTCGGGAGGCCAGACCCGTTTTTCAACAATTGGATGATTCGTGCGGTTCAGTCCATCGCGTTCGAAAGACTGGCATATTCGCGGTTCGCTGTGCAGTGTTACCGTCCCCAGTGTCCTGCCCATCAGTTTGGAGCTCTTCGTCGTTTCCTGATAAGGGACGGTGGCATCCGGTCACGACCTCAATACAATTCGCCTCGTGTCATCTCGCCGCGAGTCGCACAGAAGCGTGCCTCCCCACCATCATCTCCTTCCAGATGGCTTCGCCTTTGTTCCCGAAGATGGTTCCTCCAACTCGTGCGCTTAATGAAACCTCGTCTTCCTTGGCTCTTAAGGATTGATTTGTGTCAGATGGCTTATGGCGAACGGTACTAGGGGCAGACCGATCCTCCGACGACTTCCCACGGCTGGCGACGGAGATTCTCGAAGCTCAGAGACAAAGCACCCTCGACGTATCTCAGTTTACCAAGGAAGAAGTCGCGCAGCTAATCGAACTTATCGACACGGCGGTAAGAGATCCACGGTAACGTACGCGTTTGATGGGGGGTTCAACGTTTGCAGGTCCTCCGACACGAGAATGTTCCAAACCACCTGAAGAGTACTGCTTTCGGGATTCTGAGACGATTATGTGGAGCGTTTCAACAACTACCCAATTCTTGCCTCATCGGCGAAGAGCTGAATATCAGTGATAGTATGCCATTCGCAAAGCGCACATATGCGGACCTGTGGAGGGGGAACTGGAAAGGGGAGGATGTTGCTGTCAAACTTTTGAGATTCGCCGTCGACGATGACAGGGCAAAGATCACCAAGGTATCCTCCGAGCGATCCGTTCGCATCCAACCACTGCTGATGCTTGTTGTACCTTGGTAAGAGGTTTTGTAAAGAGATGGTACTCTGGAAACAGTTACGCCACAAGAACCTACTTCCATTCTATGGGGCGTGTATGGACAACCAGTTTGGTATGGTGTCCCCGTGGTTGAGGAACGGAGATATCGTTCACTTCACGAGAAAGAATACAGAAGTTAATCGCCTTCATTTGGTATGTTGTGGCTAGCAATCTATAACCTAGAATATTCATGGATGTTTCCCGATAGCTGACTGATGTGGCAAACGGGTTGGAGTATCTGCATCGTGCTAGTGTAATCCACGGAAACCTCAGAGGAGTACGTCATTTCCCCGCACACTATATCAACTAGATTCGTGCTGAAACCGCTTGCAGTCTAACATACTCATCAGTTACCATGATTGGCCGCGAGCTCTTCTGTCAGATTATGGCCTCACATCAATAATCTTTGACCCCTTCTCCCTGACGAGAGAGTCGATAAACTGGACCGCCCCGGAGCTCTTATCCGTTGACGGCAAGTGTGGGCCTTCTTTTACAAGCGACATCTACGCGCTTGCTATGGTTATATATGAGGTGTGTGACCTGCTCAGATTGCTGCGTTGGCCCGAAACGGATTTCAGACCTCAACGCTAGGTGCTGACCGGTGCTCCGCCGTTCGTGAACCGACAGAAACCGGAGTTGGCATGTCAAGTAGTCCTCGAGGATGAGCGGCCCCCCAGGCCAAACAATTGGGAGGCTCTGGGAATCACGAATGTGATTTGGGACTTGCTGGTGCTGTGTTGGGCAAAGGATGCACCGTCACGGCCGGCGGTCAGCGATGTGGTACGCTGTCTAAAAGGGGCGGAGAAACACTGGACAGCCGATCCCACTGCTTTTCTACTTGCGAGTGAAGCTGGAGTTCAGGAAGTCATAAGCATGAAGCCCGAGAAGGCACAGAAGATCGCGGATGACCTCGATAAGGTGCGTATGCATGTGAACATCCGATGCGACTAGAGTCCTGATCCACAACCTCAGGCTCTCGACCGTATAGGGGTTAGCAGAAGTACAAGAAAATACCTTAGGTGCTTGCAAAAGTTATGCGGTGTCTCGGGTGTTCTTCCTCAGTCGTTTGCTCTCACCGAAGAACTAGAGGGAATCGAGAAGTACCCATTCGGCGGAGGTGGTTTCTCGGACGTATACAAGGCAACCTACAAGGGGCAAACGGTCGCGGTGAAAGTTCTCAGGATAGATGCACTTGGGGATCCAAACCTCACACGTATGGTTTGTGACCCATTCTCCGCCATCAGCCCATTTCAATTGCTCCTAATTCAATGAAATAGAGTCTTGCGAAAGAAGTGGTGGGATGGAAGTGGCTTCGCCACGATAATGTCCTGCCGCTTCTAGGAGTAACTTGGATGCCATCGCCACTCCGCATGGTTTCTCCATGGATGGAAAACGGGAATATCATCTATTTTCTCAAGAATCACCCTGAACAAAACCCCTTCGACTTGGTGAGTCCCTGTAAACTTGTGGAACCATCCACGGGTTCATGACGAGCAAACAGCTGGTAGACGTCACGAAAGGGCTCCAATACCTTCACGATCACGACTTCGTTCACGGGGATCTCAAAGGAGTGAGAAACATGACTACGAAACGAACCAATCCAAACTGAACTAACGTCCGCCAGGCCAATATCCTGGTTGATTCCAGACAACGGGCTCGTTTAGCAGACTTTGGGCTCGCGAGAATCATTGAGGATTCTTGTAGCAGGGACACACAGAGTAGCCAGAGAGTGGGAACAGTTCGGTGGAGCGCACCAGAATACTTGCGCCCTGAAATGTTTGGGTTTGGAAAGAAATCTCGGAGGCGGCTACCGTCAAAGAGCACAGATATATACGCGCTCGGGATGACAATATTCGAGGCAAGTGGGTGTACGATACCATGGTTATCCCATCGAAGCTTATCGGTTAGTTGATAGGTCATAGCGCAACGTCATCCATTCGACCATCTCAGAACTGAGGCCGTTTACATGCACGTTATCGAAGGGGGTCGACCTGAGCGACCGGCGGTGGGGTTCTCGGACGTGCTGTGGGGGCTACTGGAACAATCCTGGTATTGCGAGCACGAGTCAATGCGCCCCAGGCGACCGCCTATCTCCCTATTACGCGCGCAGTTAGAGCAAGACAGTGGGGAGTGGGTTTCCATGATCGGGATATCGGGGGCTGCTACACCCGACGGTTCGTGTTTTTTTTTGCCCTTCATGTGAAGACCCCATGATTTACATTCTTCCCAAGCCGATGACTCGACGCCATTGTCCCTGGATAGCGGCGTAGATCCGGATCTACGGGAATTGTTGAAACAAGTTGAAGAGCTCCTTGGGATTAAAAGACCAGCCACCGCACCTGTACCCATTGTCGCTCCTGCTCCCACCACGGATCCCGCCCCCATTGTCGTTTCCTCTCCTGCTCCTGTTTTCCAAGCCCCTGTTTATCAAGTTTCTTCACAGGGATCCC
>Ga0307517_10003734_pt1 | contig 23666 bp, 22 predicted proteins | sample 23_EM_MG_FD_194515 | JGI IMG/M metagenome (GOLD analysis project Ga0307517, IMG submission 194515) | Populus trichocarpa ectomycorrhiza microbial communities from riparian zone in the Pacific Northwest, United States - 23_EM | ecosystem: Host-associated > Plants > Roots > Unclassified | place...
ATGGGATCTGGACGTCCAGCATCGTGATTTGTGATTGGTCGTCGTCAGGTGGGTTTAATCAGCGCTGTCGCGGATAAACAATCTCGACTGACAGTGACAGCTAGGGTGAATTGCGTTTAGTCTGGGAAAAACCGGTGGGGGGGGGAGGCTGGTGATTGAGGAGACGGAAATCAAGAACCATTAACCGTGAGAAATTCAGTCGCGAGCTTTCCCTCTACTCCTCAACCTCTTTTCTCGTCTCTGGATCTGGACTCTCGAGTTCGACAACGACCCCGGTAAACTCAGACCTGACCACAGCGTTCCCAATATCGAGTATTTTCTCCTATCCGGATGCGTATTTTGATCCAAGAATATATTAACCACATGCTTTGGGCATGTTTGCCATCTGATCGGGTTCGGCACTTCCCGTCCTGTAGCTGGCCCCGGTTGTAACAATTCGCGAATCACGACCCCTCCAGTTTACCAACACAGCCAAAAAAAATATTCTAGTGTAATTTACAGACCCTATACTCACCGACCGCGAAATCTCACAGTGATTGGGAACCCGGCAGGACTTTTTTATTGTTCTTACCGCGGCAAACAGCTCTCGTCAGAAACGCCCAATTAGGACCGCATTTGTTCCGCATTTGGAGCGCCTTTGTGAAGGTTGCGAGTTACACTTCAAACAAAATGAAAATCACGTTTTTTGACGTTACCTCGGCCCGGGTGCAGTAGTCATATATATATCTGGGTTTTCTACGTCCGTTATTCCAACTGACCCTCGCACAGTATTTATCATCGCCCTCGTGTCGTATCGATGAAACCGATTTTTTCTTTTTGTTTGCGTGCGTAGAGTGATGGTCCGTGCGCATGACGCATTGTCGTTGGAATTATGTTGTAATGGTCCGTTTTCAAATTAAATGCCTACGGCACATCGTGAACTATTATATATTATATACCAACTAGAAGCACTGATTTGTTCGGGTCCGTCGCCTGCCTTGGCATCACTGGTTTTCGGTTCGCGGATCCGACCGTCATCCGCGAAGATCCCAAATCCTCTACAGGCGCCGAACAAATCATGAGTCGCCCCTCCGCACACCATCCACAACAAAGCACCATTCATCAAGTCTTCGCGCAAAGGGTCTTTGAGGTTGTTCAAGCTCGCTGTGCTGGCAAGGGGCGGTCCGAATTCCGCGAATGTGAGACGCTGCATATTGCAAAAAATCGGAATTTTCCGGCGGATCGATCACACCGCTTTGCCGGCTCCACGCCTCTGTGGTGCGTTCTCTGCCCCGTTGAGGTCGCACCACGAAATAGAGAATAGGATAGACGCAAAGACCTATTGGAGTGACCAAAATATGAAGTATCGGAATAACGAAGTATCGGAATAACACCTAAAAGTGGGATAGAGTCGTTGGGCAAGAATATGTTCCGCTCAGCATTTTGCCCCATGGCAGAGAATGTAAATCGAACGAGCTCCAGGCTGTCCAACATATCTTCTGTCATCGGACAAAATGCCGAACGAAACGGAGGAGGGTTTTCTAAACAAATTAAAACCGGAAAACAATTATAACAATAAAAGGGTGAACGGCATTCTGGGAGAGGCAGTCCGGACGTGAAGACGAAGGATAAGTTGGAAATGGTCAAACGAGTCGTAGGGGACGGGTATCGTGATATCGTAGGGTGTTGTCTTGGAGCGCGTGCATGAGGGCCGCGTTGAACCCCTGATCCTGAGCAGGTGATGAGGGAACGGTGGGGGGGGGGGAATGCTGCATGTGATACTTCAGACTGCTCGGAACCTAGTTGCAGAAGGCGGGAGACTAATCAGCGGGGCGAGTACTGGATGAATCTGTATTCCTTCCGGCTTGAAGAACCCCTGTGCGAGCTTGATATCTTCTTCGCCGGTGGGGGCATGCAGTTCCTCGCCGACGTGGTGGTCGGAGCGGATTTGATAGGACGATATGATTTAATGTGGCCCTCACTGGAGGAGCGATCCGCGCGAATCTGGGGTGGAGGATAAGGTTGCATTCCCACCCGAGCGGGTGGCGGGGGAATAGTGGGGGGAGTATGGTGGATGTGATACTTCTGACTGCTTGGAATATAGTGGCGGAAGGCGGAAGACTGATTCAAGCAAGAAGACATCGTGCGGACACGAGGGAATGAGTGAAGAGTTGCGGGGTGGTGGTGCAGAAAATCCTTGAAGATAGAGAGAACGCACCTGCGATCCCAGCCGACCTTATAACCATCTCGAATCCGCAACGTCCCCTGGCACGGACTCGACCACGGACTTGAAATCGGAGTGATGAATGTCATCGCAATTGATGCACCTGTGTGAAAACTACCCGAATAGGATGCTTTTCTACCCGTCTGATGGCACAGATAATAAAGAGGGTCACATCCTGGTGGAACGTTCTCCCTCCATGGCCAGAGAGTCTTCGACTGGAACACATGCCATTTTCCCACCAGGATTGACCAAAACCGGATGGCGGACGGTGGCGAATGATAGAAAAAGTTCTTTGCCGAACGTACGCGTATGAATAGCGAGGATACGCGGGAAGAGATCATCAAGAGCTGAGGTGATCCACGGCCAAAAACAAGATTGGATCTGGTCGTACAGCGCCGCCATTTGTCATTTGTAGTCGTTGGATTGGTTCAGCTAGTGATGTCGCCGACAAACCGCCGCAATGGAGGCCGTTAGGGCGTATTACCTCTAGCCCGGGTTTCGGAGAAGCCGGCGGTGGTGGTGGATATGGGGATATCGTAAGTAGGAGACGGACTGAGAGAGGCGCCGTGAGAAATTCGGTCGCGCGCGTTTCGGCCTTTCAGGCCCAGGCTCTAGCACGACCGCTTCGAACTCTCCTCGACTCTGGAATCTGAGCTCCCTTGAGTTCGACAACGGTCCCAGTAAACTCAGACCTGACCACGGCATTCTCCACCCCGGGTTTTTTCTTTTATTTTGATAATTTTCTCGCCATGGCCAGGCAATGCCCAGCGCCCGTCGAAATACCCAACTGGGAACGTCCTCGTTCCGCAACCAGAGCGCTCGCCTCGAGCCCCTTTACGTACCAAGATTGTCATGACCAGTCGGACCATTCGGTAAGTGAAATCATTCTTTTGACGTCGCCTCGGCCTGGGCGGTTGAGGACACAGTTGGGTGCTTCCTTCCGCTAAGTATTCCATTGGATCATCTACCCCTTTCGGCGAATGATTCATTCATCGGTTTATCAACGCTCTCCTTTTACAGCCTGACCTGCACCCGTCGCTCGGAGACGTCAGGCGTTACAACACGAAACGCCACAATCGAGGTCCCACCCAAAGCACCAGTACCGACTTCCGCCCGTGCTTATTCGTGGATTAGGCTGTGTTTCTTCGAACGTATGTGTTCGGGGCAGACTGGATCCATTAGTGTGGGACGCATGTAATTCAACGATTGATATTGAGCGGTTTACGAGACAGAATACAATCGGCGAGTTTCGCCCAGGGGAAGGGGTTCGTCAGAGGACTCCTTCAGCCGATACCCTAACCTACCTCTGACCCATACTTTCCCCCCAGATACAGGGCCATTGAGCCGAGTTGAAACCGATGCTCGTGCGGCGCGCCCCCCAAGCCCTCTTCATCGCGATCTTACCCTCCGCCAGTAAACCGATCAACAACCATCGCCGGCGTCGTTGATGATTTTGTCGTGCGAGGTCTACGTGTACCTGGGAATACCACATATAATCAGGCGGGTGGGAAAACGGGGGCTATGATTTTGAGAGCTCCTGAAAAACCCTGTCCCGATGACGGGGGATCTACCCGTTCAAATCTCACGTAACGTTGGTAGCTCTCGTAAGTCTCCCTCTCTTCTATTCAATCCCTATCTCCCGTTTTTATCTCCCGATGGACCGGCGAGGAATACGGCTTTGGGGGTTTCCGTTACCGCTCTCACGATCTACCCGCGTTCGAAGGCTTCCGCAATCAAGAACCCAAAGTCAGCCTCTCCCCAACTTGCCACAACATCGACGATGTCAGCAAACGTAAAGGTTCAGATTCCAGCCAGTTGAGGAGCGTTTCCGGGGCTCAACTCAAGTCGCTGTTGCACAGTAGCCGGAGGACCGGTGAACGGGACATTGATGACTCATGTCCCCCTCATGTACACGACGTTCCAAATGCCCGATGCGGATGTAGTACGGGAGAGTACATACTACTATTGACCGGTCACAAGTGAGTCCACCGCGTCGATGGCAGACGTGAGAGAGGTTGAGTTCGACCCTTACAGCGCCCATTCTGCCCTCGTAAAATACTCCTTCACCCGGAAGGGCCTGGCCCGGGTGCCTATTTGGAAGCCTGAGAATGGAACCCGCGTGGAGAACGCAATAGAGGTTGCCCTACCATTTGTCGACAGCTTCTCCTAGAACTCCGAGTTAGGAGAGACGATAGAACTCGGGGTATATCGACTTTTCTTTTTGCATTTAGTCTCACTACCCTCCATCATAGTTCACTTGCCAACCAGAAAATCTAGGAAAACTGACGTCTGCCCTAACGTTGCAGCCCGAACTTGTTTGTGAGCTCTTGACGAGTGAACTAGTCTATGCCCCGACCGAAATTGTAACAGCCGACGAGCAGATGGAAGGCGAGGTCGCGAGCCTCATACTTTGAGAGTATACACTACATTGGATTCAGGTGCGGATCGATACTTTAACACAAGGGTGATCATGATCACGAAAATGAGTGGTCCACATCGAGTCCATATTCCAGCATGGGAACTAGCATAGGCGAATTCTTAAAATGATTCAGATTAAGCCGGCCCTCACTCGAATCAGCGGGGCCAATGATATTCTCCTCTCCCCGAGCCGCTTATAATGGATCTCGACGATTCCTGCCTCCTTCGCGAGCTCTGCGTAGGCCTTGAACTTGTCAACGCCACAGACATTCAGTGTCCTCGTCTTCTTCCTCTCGTCCCTCAATAGTTGAGGTGCAACGAGGGAAAAAGGCGGTTTCTTGTCCCCGTTCTTCCACATCTCCCCCAACGTCTCGACCAAGTCCACGAACTTTGGGTCAACCCCAGCACCCTTCAGGCTGATAGGCGAGGATCGAGCAGTGACCGTCCCATCCTCCGATGATCCGCTGGACTGGGGGGGGACAGACGACGACGACTTCAGTCCTCCGGGTCTTGGGTCACTAAGCGACACCCAGCCGTCACCTTGTTTCATCCCTCTGATCCTGACTACACCATTCTCCATCGCAAGGATGACGTAGTCCTTAAACTTTCCGACGCCAACGGATGCGTAAGCGTCGGGTCTCCTCTTCAGAAGCAACGGAACGATGCTAGAAAACCGAGATTCCGATTCCCAGGTCGACGCCTGAAGCTTTGTCAGGACCGCGACGAGGTCCCGAAAAGAGCTTGGTGTAACGTTCACGGGGGGCAGAGGAACTGCGATTTCCTGGAGGGGAGAGTGGGTGGGTAGAGGTGTGGCAGAGACACTTGGCTGCACCGGGGGTGGCGGGCCGTCCGTTGACTGCAATGGAGGATCGCGTAACCTGACTGTAGAAGCCATAAATGATACTCCAGGCATCACGAGGGGGTCGTAAATGACGAGGTTTGCCGCAGCCGCCTTCATTACATAGTCCTTGATGGTCACTGCACCAACCTGGCCGTATGCCAATATGCCCTGCGCCAGTATGAGAGGGCGTATCTCGGAGAGCATCGGTTCCTGTTTGCCCTCGCGCCACAACTTCGTCAGGGTACTGATCAATGGCCCGAATGCGCCACGCTGAGAGGCTGTGGGACCAATCGGCCTCGGAAGCTGCGGCCCCAGGGCCAGAGTTACCCCTGTGTCGCGGAGAGAAACCAATGGGTCTCTGGAGGTTGCTGTTCCACTAACCAGTGAAACGACTCCGGAAGTTATTGCCGCGCCGAGGTAATGACTAAAGGTCGTCACACCAGGGATGCCATTGTATAAGGAAAGTAAGTCGGGGTAGCCGATGGTCGAAATGAGGTGGGCAAGGATGTCGGAGAACGGAACCGGCTGAGCACTCGTCAACTGTTTGGATTTCAAGAACTCAACCAGTGGGGCGAAGGGGGAAGTGGTGCTAGCTGCGCGCGTCGGTGGAATGCTGATGGTGCTGGCGGGTGTCAAAGAATGCACAGGGGGGTCACGGTAATCTGGACATAGCTTGAGCCAGCCATCGCCGTTCTTCACCCCGCGAGCAGTGACAACACCCGCTTTAACCGCCGTTTCAACGTACTCCTTGAACTTTGCCACCCCTGCACCATCATAGATGGAAGGATTCTGTCTTAGCAGCCGTGGACCGACGGTGGAGAATCGAGGTTCAGGGTCTTCCACAAGTCGCAAATCGTTCAGGACCTTGATGAGATCACGGAATCGCGACTCGGCGGGTGGCCTCACACATATCTTACACTCGCAGGTTCGTGGAACAGGTTTGATGGTACCCGATGGATCTGTGTCCCTGAGGTCTTGTATACTGGGCTCGACGGAGCTTTCTTCGCCGATGGGAGGCAGGTATCCGGGAGAGGAGGGGATGTCGCCTTCATCCTCGGATGGAACAATTTCCGGAGAACTCTACCAAACTTTGGGATTAGCGGTTGAATCGGGGCACATTTGGCACATGGGCTCACGAGGGCACCGTCTTCATCGACCGGATCGATGGTTTTGGGCGAAGATTGGTCCTGTTGGAATCCAAGGCCAACGTCGACACTATGAACGATCGGGAGATGTATTGCCTGCTGTTTTTTTATAACTAAACCGTGGAATCGAAACGAGAAACTATACAGGAAGGATCACTTACTGATGGGGGTGGTGCAACGGGGGTGGAGACCGTTCGAACGGGATGGGGGACAGGAGATGCTGAACGCTGCGATTCCACTGGGGGCTGCGAAGTGCCTCGTTTAAGGGTGAGCATGAGGCCCGAGATGAAATGGAGAAACATACTTTGATAACAGCTCACAGTGGAATTTGACTCATCATCGCTGTCTGTCTGAACCTCATCATCTGAACTCGGAAGTAGTGGCTGCCACACCGCTGAACCCCGTTCCAAACGTTCGAGCATGGCTCGGACAGTGGGGCGGTTTTTTGGCTGGGGTGACCAACACCGTTCCAGCGCCTCCCACAAGTCGTCCGTGAACCACGCCCCTCCCGCCCCTTGTGGCCTTTCCGGGCATCTGCCTTCGATGACCTTCCTCATGACAACCAAACCGTTATCGCATGGGAAGGGAGTCTCGCCGCTGAGCACCTCAAGTATCACCATCCCCAATGCGTAGCAATCTGATTCCTTCGTTGGTCGACCATCGGAACCGAACCTGTCCGGATCAAGGAGCTCTGGGCTCATCCATCTTGTCGTGCCAGCGTTCCCAGATGAGCTTGACTCAGTTGTAGGATATGTAGATTCTGAGACGATGGTGAGAAGTCCGAAGTCTGCTAGGCACGCATGACCATTTTGGTCGATCAGGATATTGGCCTTGATCAAAAGAATGTTAGGAGGCATGGCAGCGACTGGCGTTTGAAATCATACCCCCTTCAGATCCCCATGTATCATCCCCTCGCCGTGCATATATATCAATCCCCGAGCGACATTTTCGAGCTGTCGAGAACGATTCCATCAGTGATGGATGCGGTCAGCAGTAGGAATAAAACCCTACGAGCTCAAACCGATTCGTGTCCCTGTGCGCCTTGATGAATTCATTGATGTTCCCGTTAACCATCCATTCTGATACCATCGCGAATTGACTCTTGCTCATTGTCACTCCCAACAGCGGGAGCACATTCGTATGACGGAGGTTTTTCCACGTTAAAACCTCCTTGCAAAACCTCTACACAATCACAGTCAGTTCGCAATTTTGCTTTTGGCAAACTTTGGGCGGTGACCCACTCTGATAATCTTAGCGAGGTTACTTGTCGAGTATACTCTCAAAACCTTCACTGCGACCTTTCGACCTTGGTGTTCGCCCATCCACACATCGGCGTACCCACCGTTGTAAAGCGCATTATCCAATCGGTCATAGCAAAGCGGGATTTGCAGTGATCTCGGAAGCAAACCCTGGCGACCACATATCTTACACAAAGCGCTCAGGCACTTCTTCCGGAGCTGCGGCGGTAGGTTATCCAACGCCTACTCGGCAGGGTGGGAAAGTTTGAGTTCAAGTCAATGGGCACATTCTTCTGAGACGAAAGAGCGGAGAAATACCTTATCCACCACGTCGACGAAGGTTTGAGCATCGTCCCCAGATAGACGCCTAACTGCCCCACTTTCATTGCGGTCGGAAAAGATGGCCGTGATCAAGGAGATGCGTTCGTCTATGACGCGGGGACAAATGACCAAACACTTCCACGCCGGAATGCCTCTATACATGAGAAACCGGTCAGGCCAGTGAACTCGTGGTTCCAGAGTCGAATCTTACAAGCCGCGCAAAATTTCCAACGCTTCTGGACGTAATTGAGCTGCCTGATCCCAGCACTGTTGCACCAATGCCCATAACCTGTCTGTCAAAGTCGGGTGGGTCGGCCGTGGCGGACGCTCACCGCCCACAATCGCCGACATAGCCATGCGAGGTGGTTTGTCACTAAATGGAACGGCACCAGTAAAAGCCTTTGTTGGAGAAAACTGTGGTTCACCGAGTGTCAGCCAGGTAGTTTATCTGCAACGGACCTCGATCATGACCATCGCAAATGAGAAAACGTCCGATTCTTTGCTATATGATCCCCGATTGCCCAAGATCTCTGGTGCAATCCATCGTGCACTATCCCCATGCCCGACCGAACCGCTCCGAGTCGAATACGGGTTTTGAGCGATCACGGCGAGACCAAAGTCTGCGATCCGTGCGCAGCCGGTGGCATCTACAAGGACATTTGTCTGGCTGGACGTCAATACGGTAGTGAAACGAGATCTTGAACGATCACGTACTCCCTTGAGATCCCCGTGGATCACATTGCAGGAGTGGAGGTAGTTGAGGCCTCCAGCGACATCAGATAACTAGTCAGGGGGTAAGTTCATCGTACAACCCGGTGGAAGCGACACCCACGAGACTTAGTCTGTCCGCGACTGGGTGGTTCGTAATATATTCCGTCAGGTCTCCGCCGGACATCCATTCCGAAATAAGCTGGAGGGAATCGATGGTGACACCCAGAAGGGGAACGACATTTGGGTGTGCCAGGTGCTTCCACGTTACGGCCGATTGGCGGAAGGTCTGGGAGTCTCGTTAGCGCCTGAGAACGGGAAAAAACTGGCGTCGAGAACGCACCTCCTTAACCTTCTGCGGATCACTCTCGGGGTATAATCTTACACGTTGAATCCGCACCTTCGAACCACCGAGGGTCCCCTCATACGCGCATCCAGAAGCTGACGGAAGGCTAATGTCCAGAAGGGAATCTGAAAGCATATACGATCTCGGCAGCACCTCCTTAGCGCCGCATAGCTTTCTGAGTTCATGCAAGCATTCCTGGAATGCGACACTCGCAGGATCGGAAATACCGATGAGACCCTGTACCAGTGTTGAGCGCAGAGTGAAGAGAGATGGTTTGGAGACTCACGCTATCCAGGTACTCGACGAGCCACGCCAAATCCTCGCTCTGCAGGTTCGGAAAAGTGTTTCGATACTCGTCCCCGCGAAGGAAGTTGCTGAACTGCTTGTGAAACTGCGGCGAAGTTTTGTCAAGGTCGCGGAGTTGTCGTAAGGGATTGGGTAGATCCATGGGGATATCTGGCTAGGGCAACGACTTGCAGAGTTGAATGAACAGCCAGTTCGTGGATAACTGGAAAGGGGTGTACCAGATGCCTTGCTTAATCCTCGAGGCTCATGAACATACAGTAATCCAGGGACGGACCGGACGACCCGCGCCCCCCCGCGTCTGTGGTGTTCGGATATCGGAACCGCCTCCCCCTGCCCGCTCCTGACTGTCCGGACTCCCAAGGGTCTGCATACAATTCTCTCAAGTCTTCTCAAATATCTGGAAGCACTTCTCTCCCGTCATCTCCCGGTCTCCCCCATCCCACAGAAAGTCATTATCCCCTCAACACCCTTCCTCCACATCCGAAGAGCCCGAAGCACGTCCGACCAGTGCCTCGTATTTGGGTCTCCGTTCCCCGCCAAGTAATTTCCTCATCGCTATCAGGGTGTGAGGGAGTGTGTGCCTGAGCGGTAGAAAAGGAACACATGATGTTGACAGATGCGAATTGGCCAAATATGCTTGATTTCGAAGAGGTGGTAACAACGACGAAGCACCACAAACACCCGAAACACGCCTATTAATACGCGTGAGACAGGGACACAACTCATCTACCACCTCCATCGCGAGGCAAAATGTCGGCGGCCCCCAGTAGGTCCCAATCCTAAGCAGCCCGCACGTTTGGGTTTCGTCATCCCACAGACCCCGGACCGGGGCTGCGCTAGGCTGGATTTCGCCTCAAGTTCAGAGGGGACCCTTGTCTACGATCTGGATTGAGACAGGATGCTCAGGCACACGCTTCCTCACCCATGAGATTCACATTCGCCCTCCCTATCCACATCCAAAATTGTGGAGAACCATCTCCGCTCCCACTGCTCCCAACTTCCGTGTGCATGTGTCCTGCAACCCCACTTCCTGTGGGGGACGTTGGAGACGGAGCTTCACTTATGGGTGGTTTTCACCCCATCATGAACACACAGCAGGGGAAGCAACAACCTTTGTGCGCTTTTTTTGGATCGGATGTGCAGCATGAAGAAATAGGAATATTTTAAACATAAATCGCGAGCACGGCTCTTCAAGGGATTCTACCTGTCAGAACGGCGACTAGGGCATTTTACGCTTCAAGGGCTCCGCGGTTGAGACCTCTATCTGGCCGTTGTCCGAGGGCCTCATGTATCCTGTTGTACCGACCTCTTCACAAGCTTTCGGGTGTAAAAATCAAACGGAAACCTCTGGTATTGCAGGAAAATATGATGTCTGAGCTCACGTAGGCTTGTCGTATTTGAGACTGCCCTGCCAATCAGTGGGCGTGGACACAAATCCAGCCAATTCTCCATCCTGACTGTTAAGTTTGCACGAGGACGAGACTTGGTGACCCGAGAGTGACGAGCACTGGGAGGTGGGGAGAACTCTCACCTTCGCCTCCATAATTATCGGGTCGGAGAGCGCGGCCAAAGTATAGTTCCAAGGTGTGCCAGGGCTGAATGTGGGTGATGGACCTGCCCCATGGCGATGAAGCGTCGGACGTTTACCAAGGTAAAAATGGCTGGGCGGACCCGGAGAGAATATAGACCCACCCTTCTCGATAAGCAGGACTGCGGCGGCACCCGCACCCTAAGACACCGCACCTCCATCCCTAGGAACTCGAGAACGCTGAGTCTGGCCCATGGACGGAAGTGACATTTTTTTTTTTCAAACTCAGCAAAATCTTGACGAGAAACTCACCTGCGACCGTTGTTCCGATTTCAGGAACAATAAAATTGGCGTCCCACCGATGGAGGACAGAGAGAAACGGCCTGGCATGGAAGGTATACTTAAGTACTTGTTGGTGCCCCCATTTTCACCAGTCATTTATAAACGTCAACGGCTGGTGGGAATGGTCGTGACGAAGTGACTCTTCGAAGGCAATGAACCTCAAAGCACGCACCGTCGTGTACCGTTCCAAGTAAAGCACGTCCATTGGGTCCTGGGGCTGTTGAGTCGCGCAATGTGCCCTGTTGGTTCTAAGACACCCGCGTGCGATGTCAACTGCAGATATTCTTCTTCCGAATACTCTGACACAGGGACCCACTTCGGGCCGTACGATAGCACTAATGGTGGGGCATGCCGAAGAGGAAGTAGAGGGTCTGAGAACGTCCAACCGTGCCCCGCGATGTTGCAGATGGTCGAAGAAGAAAAAGGAAGGTCAGCTCCGCGCACTCGGCTCCGACAAGAGTCACCCCCATCATGCTATGTTCGCGGGAGCTTCACGTTCTTTAGACCCATTGGACCTGCGCCAACGGCATTCCCACATTTGGTACAATGGTATCATCCCATTCGAAAGACACGTCCACTGCATATACACCCAGACACCTTCGGTGCCGTCATGGTGGGGGTGCCGGGTCCGGTCCCATCAGCCATGCCAGCCTCCTGTAGACACGGCCCGGACCCGCAGCTTGCTCCTTTCACTCTGTGAGCTCGGCCCCTACTGGAACCAGTCAGCCGATACCATTTCATGGACATCGTAACTAGCCTCCCTGGCGATCTTTGCTCAACGGTGCCGGACCCTTGTACCTGGGTGGACAATCAACACGCTGTCGCCATGGCGTAGACCCATACACGGTCGGCTCTGACGTGCTCTTCAATCAAATAAATAACGGAGCGAGGGCGAGATCTCTCCAGTGCTCGCCGACTCTCGTGCCCTGAGCAAATCCGCGAAACTCGACAAAGACGACGACTCCACTATGCAACTTCAACAAAACCCACCAATCCACGCAACTTGTGAAGAACATTCTTTCGTTGAGGACATCACAGCGGAAGCCCAACGTGAGGACGATGCTCATTTATAACCGGTGCCAAGAAACTTAGACATTACCTCCATTCCCGATTAGTAAAACAACTCCGAAGAGTTCGTCCACTACAAACCCTCAGCAAAGCGGCGATGGGCCGTAATCCGCCTTAAAAAAGCTGAGCCCCCGGGTTCCCATTCAACCCCCTCCCAAGTGAGTAACGTTCTCCGCTCTGGATACCCGTCGGTTGTCATGTCTAACGTGCACAATCCATCACAGCTCGACCGGGGACTCTTTTAAGTTTGTAAAGTGGGTGTTCACTCTTCTGCTGACGACCTCTGGTCCTGACATTTCCGCCGATTCAAGCAACAAACTCCCAGGGAAGAGGAACCTCGAACTCACCCCCGATGACTACTCCAAATCCAAGCGATCCTTGGGCGTTTTACTCCTTTCCTCGAGCCGGACCCAATCGCCTCCCTGTTGTGTCATCCGCACCATTCTCGCTTTTGGGTCCACGTTGATCCTTCGTTGCTTTCCCTGATCCGTCATCATTTCTCTCGCTTTCCTATAGGTTCGTGGGTCACCGCGTACACTAACACGACTCCACTCTTTTAACTTCATCGACGACAACTCCCAATCCACCTCAAACCCCGTCGGCCAATCGAGTACGTTAAATCACATCCCATCAAACCCTCCCCAACCACCATATCGATGAGGGACTCTACGTCCCCACCAGCGAAAAAGTCATCGAGCCCGCGCAGGAGTTCTTTGGGTCGGGAGGAATACAGATTTACTTTGTATTCGTCCCGTTGATCCCAGTCCCATCCTCCTCAGCCAAGGTAGGGGATTAAACAGGACCCTTAGCTTTGACGCATTGTGGCGACCTTTTCTCTTGATACAGAAAAGCACGAGCGTGGGTTCGCCTTGGGGTATGGGTAATGCGCGGGTTCTTGAGAATCCCTACCCCCCTTTTGGTGGAGGTTGAGAAGATTTTGGTTCACCCAGTATTTTATCCCTCAATATCACTGGCGACTTTCAGTCTCACTGGGATGAGCCAGTAAACGATTTTATGCATTCACTGCGACCCTCAGACCGGTAGGTTATACTTGTCAATGACACCAACGTTCGTTCTGCCACCCTCCCCTGGCCCGAAAAAAATACCAACATGGGGGCCAACAAACAGGAAACCCCCCACGCGGGATGGGGACACTTCAATTGGGAGGGGGGTCAGCTCAGGGAGATGCTGGTGAGCGCGATCCAGCCTTCAGCACAGTTCTCCTGCAGAGGCACCGGAATTGGGATTGTGGAATCGGTGGGGGGTACATTAGATAAGACTGCATGGTCCACCTGTATGCAAGACGAAAATCTTCAACTATCGCATCAGACTCTGCGTCGGAAGAACAACTGCGTCTTTCAATATGGTCCGACATTCACAACGGATCAATAAATCAAAGCCTGGGCTCTCTCCGACAACCACGCTGTACATTAAAAAGCGTCGGGATGTGTGAGTAGGCACGGAGTGTGGACTTTGCGCGAGATTGGTTCTTCGGAAAAGACAAGGAAGTCCCCGCGTTCGAATATCCTTGTCAATGACCAGTACCCGCCCCCTACTCCAGACGTTCTGTTGCACCTTTTGGGATGGTGGCTTTGCACACTTTCTTGCACTGCAACCCAGCAGGTAGGTTTCTCGTTATCGACAGCGTACATATGGAGGAGCACACAAGTTACCAACGTCTCGATCACCAGTCCTCCGGCTTGAGCTTGTATCCGGCAACGTGCAACAACGTCGCAAGCTGAACCTTGGCGATGCTCCTCAACTGGTTGAAGTCGAAACCTTTGCGTTCGCTGACATCACCAGTGTTGTGATACATCGGGTCAGCGATGGGGCCGGCGCGTTCGAAGAGTTGAGTGGCTGGGAAACCGTTCTCGTGGAACGGTTGGTGATCTGAGCAGCAGACTTGGGTGTGGCCAAGCTCAAGTTCTGGGCTGTAGAGAGAGGAAACATTGGCGACGAGGTAGGCGACTTCTGGAGTGCCAATGCTACAGAACCGAAGCGAGTTAGTCCTTGTACAGTGTTTTGGAAAGAGGGCTCACGTGTCAGGGAAAGCAAGTTGAGCGTGTTCCCCAGGAACATGGTAAGCTAACATATCAGATTGGACCATCAATGTGACATTGGCGGTGCTTTCACGAAGTTCCTCTGCAGGTTGCCTCAGCTCATGAGTAAATTCTGGGAACATAGGTAGACTCACGGGAGTAATGGCGAGAGCCCCAAAGGCCTTGTTCTTCGCCAGCCTATCAAGGGAACAAAATGAGAGACGGGTGTGTCGAGGAGAGGGAGACGTACGAAAGCCACAAGCTCCACGTGGGATTTGAATTGAATCCGCTTACGAGCGATAGTACGAGCAATAGCGAGAATTGCGGTTGTGCCGGACCCTACAGTGCGAATGGCTTGTCAGTTGACCCGCACATGTGAGACTGCTATGAGTCCACACCATCGTCGTCTGCTCCTGGGTGGCGGGTGCTCCCGAATGAACCGCGGCTGTCGTAGTGGGCACTCATGATGACTGTTCCTGCGTCCTTATCCAGGGATTTGTATCTACTACAGAAATCGTTAGCCTCCGTGTGGGCATGTGATCTAACGAAGAACGTACCAGATGACATTGGGAGCGAAGCCGGTCAAGAACTGCTTGAGTTCGCAACGAGCTCCAGTGTTCTCGATCCGATCCCTTAACCAGTTTGCGGCAATCCTGGCACCCTCTGAGAACGAGTGCCTCGACATGATGGGGGAACTCGAATCTTCACCGGTGAGATAGCGAATGTCGTTGCGCATTTGAGGCACGGAGATGTCAGAAACGATCGAGGCAATTTCTTCGTTAAACTTGAGGTTATCTAACCACCCTTTGACACGGTTGACGGCTTCTTCTGGGACGGGGATGATGGCCAGAGGCTCGGTGGGGATCGCATACGCCTTGAAGGAGTGTGGAAGGGCTTTGTCGATGTGAGGGATGAGGTGGGGTGGGACGCTGATGATTGCGTCGGCTCCGGTATAATGCAAGAATGAGCATTCGCCCCGGTCACCCAATCCGAAGGTGGTTTGCGAGTCTGAAGCGACAGAGTCCGAATCCGTGGGATGAACGTTAAGGCGCTCGAGCGCTCTGGTAAGCTGATTTACGGAGTCCGTGTCGTCGTGAACGGGCATCTTGTGGATATACATGAGCTGGTGGTTTGTCTTGGTTATTGAGAGGACTCCCGACTCGATGAAACCAGGGGGCGTCGTAGCCCGGAGGGATGCAAAGCACTCTGAATCTGGGCTCAAGAGGAAGAGGCTCGTGTCGCCATAGGTTCCGTAGTAGTTATCGGAGAGACAACCTTCGTTTGCAAACTCTGCAGGCCTCAGGGAAGTTGTAAAGAAGAAGAAACCGAAGAAAGCGTTGACCAGCATGATAATGGTTTGGACGGAAGGTGTGGTGAGTAGGCAGCAGCAAGTCGCGTGGATCACGACCGCATGACATCCGGTCAACTCGTGTCTCTTTTCCAGTAGACTCGTATGCGCCCGCGACTGAGGCTAAATATTCCTCACGAATCCTCTGCAAACGCGTCCCAGGTAAACCCACCAGAAAATGGCTGGAAATAATGCCCACCCTAGTCGCCTGATATGGAAATTTGCTTAGTCAGCTATTTCCGCTGTCGGCCAATTTCTTCCTCTGCCCTCCGTTCCGTCAAACGGTGACGACCTCGAGAGTTTCTGAGGAAAAACGCGATGATTCCTCTCCGACGGACGACGACGAAAAGCCTAGAGACGACTTTACTGTCGTACTCAAGACAGGCCCTTCCCCGCCCAGCCAGGCTCTATTCCACTCCTTCGACAGCGCGTTGCAATGCTTACCTGGCGCAATCCCTCCCCGCCCAACCAGAACTCCCGCCTTACATGTCCAAACCCAAAGGTCGGGACGATGACGCGATTCCTGAGGGCATGCACAAATTTCTTAAACGCAGCACACCCTACACAATCCTGCCCACTCCGCTGCCAGCCGATCAGAACTCCCACCTCAACGACCTCTATTTTACCGACTCCCCTACCCAAGACCTGCTCGCAGTCATTGATGCTTGTCTTCACAACCTTTACGACGTCCCACGAGCCAAACAGATCTTTCAGGGGTTGCGCAAGAGTTCCAAGGCTGAAGCCGTTCTGCATACCCGAATTTACAATTCGCTGCTGGAGGCGTTTATCGCTATGGCCGTGTCGAAAGACCCAGATAATAGGCTTGTTTGGTTAGAAGATGCGTGGATCCTCTTCAATTCCATGGAGACGGGAGCGGAGGTCGCCACTCCAAACGCGACAACTTATGCCCTCATGCTCGCGGCTTGGCTCAGGTGGGCGGTTCGTATGCCTCGCCTGCCTAGCGCTAACGTTCGCTTAGGTTTAACCCCCACTCTGCCGACCCAATACCGGCATCAGACATACCAATGCGTGATCCCCCCGCGTTGCTCAGGGCAATCGTCGATCGTCAGATTTCCGTCTCCCAGATCGTCGCCTCCCGATCCGTCTCATCGGACCAGGAAGCTGTGGACATCATCAAACTCCTCTCCAAAACCGCTGTTGAGATGAACCTCGTCTCGGTTGTCGACGAGCTCAGCAGTACCCAGGCACTGGGAAATTCGCTCCTTCCAGATCCTTTGCGGGACATTCCAGAAGCCAAGCCTGTCCTGCGACCGAAGGTATAACCTTTTGCCCTCCCTATTCACGTTCACTAAGACAAGGATCTAGGAGTACGATTCAACCTTAGACAAGCCTTTAGATCACACTGATCCTGATCAACAAGAGATTCCGTTCAACATTGAACTCCTACGCAAACACCTCGGACAACTCATCCTCGCTCGCCGTGTTCTTCCTGACGACGTTGCCACCCGACAAAAGTTGCTTGAAGACTCCGTGTATGAGGAGGCGACCGAGCGTCTGAAGCACCAGGCGGAAGTCTTCGACAGACTCGGGTTAGGAGACGGAAGCCTCAATGGTTCGCACCTCCAGGGGTGGATGTGGGATTGGCACCAGAAGTTGCAGAAGAGGTTGAAAAGCGAAATTGCAGAGATCATCAAGAAAGAGGAGATGACCTGTGAGTCTTTCATCCCTGATAGCGCATACATAAGGCTGACTGGGATTCGTCAAATCAGACGAGAGCAGGGTTCACACTCGTTTAGGGCCATTCCTTTCCCTCGTTTCCCCGGACAAACTCTCTCTCATCACCATTCTCGAACTGATGCGCCTCCAAGGCTCTGGCGGCGTATCAGAGGGTATGAAAACCGCTCGAGCACTTCTTACCATCGGGAAGGCCGTTGAGTTGGAACACAAATCCGAGATGTGTCGCCGCAACAACATTACAGTCCCCACAAGCACCTCACAGACATCCGAATCCGGCTACTTTACCGCGTCTGGTTACAAGGATCTGTACGCGAGGCGGGTGGCGGCGAGGAAGTACACGGAAGACTCAGAGGAGTGGGCTGCTGGGTGGACCCAGCTTCTGAGGGTTAAGGTGGGAAGTTTCTTGGTTGACGCACTCATGGATGTTGCGACTGTGGTCAGGAGTACGGCCATCAGGCAAACCGGAGAGGTTGTGTGAGTGCCACCATATCTAGTCTTTCCCTTCACCCCGCCGACCGAGGGTTCGTCGATTTAGTTCTGAGGAACAGCCCGCGTTCTTCCATTCGTACGAGTATCTTCGCGGACACAAGCTTGGCGTCATCAGACTTAACCCAGTAGTTTCGGAGCGGATGTCGCGAGATGGTCTCAGGGAGACTTTACACCCTCGCCAGTTGCCAATGCTGGTGAAGCCCAAACCTTGGTTGAACTATGACCAGGGTGGTTACCTGTACAGCCAAAGTATGAACCCACTTTATCCTCTCGCACGCCTGTACTCAGTCCGCCCTTTCAGGTTCTGCGATGCGCTTCAAGGACTCACAAGAACAACAGAGTTATCTCAAGCATGCCTCAGAACAAGGAAACCTGGAGCTCATCTACGCTGGCTTGGATGTCCTTGGCTCGACTCCATGGCAGGTCAATCGAAAGGTCTTCGATGTCGTCCTCAAGGTGTGGAACTCTGGTGAAAGGATGTGCAAGATCCCTCCTGCGGTCTACGATGTCCCTGAACCTCAGAAGCCGGAGAACTACGAGTCGGATCCGAAAGCGAGGCTGGTCTACTTGACAAGGCAGAAGATGTGGAGCGAAGGCAAGGCGAACAATCACTCGGACAGGTGCAGCGTCAACTACAAGATTGAGATCGCTCGTGCTGTGAGTCGCTTCCTTTCTCTCCCATCTCATTCTCCCGTCCGCTGACGTACCGTTCATTTGATTATAGTTCTTGGGTGATAGATTCTACCTCCCCCACAACATGGACTTCCGCGGTCGAGCATACCCAATCCCGCCGCACTTGAACCAGATCGGTGACGACCTTTCTCGTGGGCTCCTTCGCTTCGCTGAGGCCAAGCCCCTTGGTGAACGTGGCTTGAAGTGGTTGAAGATCCATTTGGCCAACTTGCACGGATTTGACAAGGGTAGCTTCGACGAGCGAGTCCAATTTGTCGAGGACCACTTGGCGGATATCTATGATAGTGCCGAGCGCCCCCTCGAAGTAAGTCGGCCAAACGACCCAAACGGCCGATCGCTGACTATTGATATCTGCTAGGGCAATCGATGGTGGAAAAAGGCTGAGGATCCTTGGCAATGTCTCGCTGCCTGCACGGAGCTTCGTTCCGCTTTAGAATCCCTTGATCCTCACGCGTACGAGTCCAGCTTCCCAGTCCACCAAGACGGCACGTGTAACGGCCTCCAGCACTACGCCGCCCTTGGTGGAGACACCCAGGGTGCGAAACAAGTCAACCTCGGCGCTACGGAGCGCCCCTCCGACGTGTACAGCTACGTTGCAGCCATGGTTCAAGAGAAGGTAAAGGAGGACACTGCAAAGGGGATTAAGCATGCGATGATGTTGGATGGAAAGATCACTCGAAAGGTCGTCAAGCAAACTGTCATGACGACCGTGTACGGTGTCACGTTCGTTGGAGCGAGGAATCAAATCGAGAGGCAGTTAAAGGAGAGGGGGGATATCCCCAGTGAGGAGTGCTGGCTTGCCGCTTCTTACTTGGCAAAGAAGGTTATTGGGTGTATCGGAGACTTGTTCTCCGGAGCTCAGGATATCCAGACCTGGCTCAACCTCTGTGCGAGGCTTATCTCCAAGTCCATCCCACCCGCCCGAATCCCTGCCGCACTTTCCGCTCCGGTTCCTCAGAGGGGTAACAGCAAGAAAACTCTCGCGCAGAACAGAACCAAGGAGGAACAGATGACTACCGTCGTCTGGACTACCCCCCTTGGACTACCTATCGTTCAGCCTTACAGGCAGACTAAAAGAAAGCAGATCGCTACTGCCCTCCAGACTATCTACATCTCGGACCCCAATGCCCCCGCTGCGGTGAACTCCATGAAACAGGCCTCGGCTTTCCCACCCAACTTCATCCATAGCTTGGATGCGACCCACATGATGCTGACTGCCTTGGAGTGCCAGGTGAGACGATAGATGCTTTTCACTATTAATGGTCTCATTGACGCGTTCGCCCCCCAGACCCAGGGACTGACATTCGCTTCGGTCCACGATTCGTACTGGACCCACGCCTGCAGCATCGATCAGATGTCCACTGTCATTCGTGAGACCTTCATCGCTCTCCACTCGTCCAACGTTTTGTCCAAGCTCTACGATGAGGCAAGTTAATTGCTCTCACACATGTGCCGCTCAACTCAACGGTTCTTTGCAGTTCATGGAACGTTACAAGGGCTACCGAGTCCCGATAACCTTCGTCAAGACCGGTTCGCTCCTCAAGAAGCTCGCAGATCGCGAACAGACAACACCGGACAGCATCTTGCACTTCGCTACCAAACCCAACCCGCAAGAACCAAAGTCCATCGAATCCCTTACTTCTACCGAAGAACTATTGCACGCTTTAGATCTTGCCATCGATTCGGAAGGGGACGACCTTGAGGACCATGGGCACGGAGAGTCCAAGCCCCTCTCTACCCAAAGTAAACTTGAGGGCGGTGGTGAGGCCATGGTGACCGTCCCCACTAGGAGGCGGCGAAGGACGAAGAAGGAGCTTGAGCTTGCCGCTACTAGAGAGTTTACCCTTGAGGATCCCGAGTTCGTGGAGTTGACTAAGCTGCTCCCACGTTTGCCAAAGAAGGGTAACTTCGAGGTGAACACTGTCAAGAAATCGTTGTACTTCTTCTCGTAGGCGCGTCCTTCCCCGTCGATTCTCCGCTCCGGTGCTTCCCGCGCTGCCTCTGTCTTCCTTTCCTTACTCTCCCTGGTCATCCTGGCTTTCGCCCCCCCGCGATCCACCTCCCGACAAAAAACTCTTTCACGGTCTGTTTTCATACGATGCAACCTCCCCTCACGTCAAACCCACTGCTCGGCATATTTTCTAAGTATACTTATAATTCCCCCCTTCTTTCGTTCATCGTCCTCCCTTTCAAGTCAACAAAGCTATGTCCGCAAGGTTGCTTTGAGAGTATTCGTAGCATACGTTTTGTTTTTTCTGTTTCTTTTTTGGTTACCATTAGTTTCAACCCCCCCACATAACCCAATTACATCATAGTAAGCAGTAATGGTAATACATGCTAGAGTTTCCCCAAGTGTTAGATATGGAGCTGACGGACGAATTCTACGAGCTGTATTGCTTATTCGTGGGAGCTAGAAGGCATACCCAAGAGAAACCTATGCCCCCCTAGTGACCCACAGCATGACACGTGCAACCCCAAGCTGCGGTGATATCTTCGCCTCGCTGCTCTTTTGGGCCGGGTAGAATGAGTTACTGTCCGTAAGGATAGGAATATCTGTCCCTCCTAGAAGGGTGCAAGTGGCCGAGCCTCGGCCATCCGCGACCCGACAGCTCCCTTATGAGTCTATAGATATTGCGTTATACGCATCGCAGACCTTACCGATAGTCACCCAGTAGGGCATGTACCAGCCCTAGGTCCCATCCACAAGGGTGGTTTTACATACGTTTTAGGGCGTGAATAAATATCAAATACTGTGGTTCTATCGTTTGTGATCGAACGGGACATGGGGTATCGGGCTCGGTACCAAAGAATAATTTTTAGAGAAGGTAAACTGCCAGGGTAAGTCGTGAGCGTGACTTGTAGACAGGAGGTTTCACCGAACGATCACATACCTATACAAGCGAAGAACGGAGTAATACTAAAGAAGGCCAACGAACCTTTCCAATCCTCCACACCGCTGATGTTAGACGAAGTACTCCCAGATGGGCTCGGGCGAGGGCTCGAACTGGAGCTTGAACTGGAGTTTGAACTGGGAGTTGAACTGGGAGTTGAACCAGAGCTGGTAGAGTTGAAGCCGTTTGAGCCTTTCGAGTCGTCTGGAGGACCATCCCCATTATCATCGTTAGAATCCCCGTTGTCGTCTTTGGAATCGTCCTTGTCATTGTTGGGATCGTCCTTGTTATCGTTGGGGTCGTCCCTGTCGTCATCGGGCGTGCTGGTCGGTCGAGGACTTGTGGAAGTTAAGGTTGGCGTGGGGTATGTGGAGGTTCGAGTGATGGTGTAGGTCGAGTAGAGGGTGCACCGAGGAGCGTTGGCACTGTCACGGTAGCAGGTGTATCCAGATGCTACAACGGAAAAATGCGCGTGAGTGAATGAGTGGGGAAGGGATTTGGAATAGGAGCACGCACGGCAGCAGAAATTCTCTCCAGCACAACGAATGTATCCAGAGTTAGTGCATTCGCCGCCGCCGCCACCGCCACTAGTGCAAATCCTTCCGTCCCTGCAACATCCCTTCCTACTATTCACAACAGTACAGTAGTAACTGGCGGCCACATTCAGTAAGTCAGTCGCATCGACCTTTCACCTCGAGGATTCAAGAAGAGGACTCACCCTGATTGACAGCATCCTCCACCTTTGCAACAGTTCGATCCGGAAGGACAGCACGAAACGCCTTCACAACCATTCTCGTTTCGATTGCAACAACCCGCGCCGTAGCACCATTTCCCGGATCCACAACATTCTGCAAGAACGGTCAATATCAGCCCCCCAGAATGATAACGGGTCATGCAACGTGCGGGTACGTACTGCGTCCTTCACAGCATTGTCCACCAATCGGACAACACCTTATTCGCCCCAAAGTCGCATCAGCGGCTCACAACACGGACACTGAAAGAATGCTCACCCTCCACCGTTGCAGAATCCGTACCCACCCGGACAAGACTGCCTGGCCATCAACAGCCCACGAATCAACTTGGTGTCGTCGACAGTGTCATCCCCTTTGACGGGGTTCCCGACGTAGGGTTGTAACGTCGTATCAGGGTCTCCCGCGGACACAAAAATATCCGGAGCGGCGAACTCAGGTTGTCCATCAGCAGCAGCGATGAGCCGAATGCTGGCTACGAGAAGGACCGAGGTGAATCGGAACAGCAACATCAGAGGCTACGCGTTGGCAGGGGATGTCGACGGTCAGAAGGGCCTGTGCGGGAGGGCGGGGCAAGGAAAAAAACGTTCTGAGCACGCTTAAAACCCCTCCCAGGCGTTGCGACGTTTCGAAGGCTTCGTGGGTGAATCAATGCGAACCCCGTCTGCCGCCCTAGCATGACGCCCAACTTGACCTAATTTGAGCATTTGGAGAGGGGAAATTTCCACTGGAATCGTCTTGGAGATCAGAATCGGATCGTCCCTAAAAATGAATCTTAATTCCCGGGACTGTGAAGTCCAGGATCTTGTAGAGGGGGGGGCAACCTTTGTGGGAACGATCCAGGAGATGGAACACCGGGCCCGTGAATGTTGTCTTCGAGCTGTTGTGCGTAGACACAAACCTGGAATACGAAGGTAAAACTGCGCAAGAGATGGTGGAGGCTGGGGAAGTTGACAGAAAGGCCCACGGACTGGATTCCGTTGAAGACACCCACGGTGCAGGCAACGGATTGTTGATCTACCGAATCCAACCATGGGAGGGCGCTGTTAGGGAGCTACTACAGGAAGTAGGGATAGGTATATATACTGTAGCTCCCTGCGCATGGACCGGGTGCACACAGACCATGTTGACAAACATTTGGAACAAAAGAAATCAGAGGGTGGGAAAGAAAAGAAATCAGAGGGTGGGAAAGAAAAGAAATCAGAGGGTGGGAAAGAAAAGAATCAAAACAGGAAAACATTAGCCAAAAAGGAAAGGAGGGTGAGTCAGCAATAGGAGCTGATGTGGGTTGTAAG
>Ga0307517_10003735_pt1 | contig 23665 bp, 12 predicted proteins | sample 23_EM_MG_FD_194515 | JGI IMG/M metagenome (GOLD analysis project Ga0307517, IMG submission 194515) | Populus trichocarpa ectomycorrhiza microbial communities from riparian zone in the Pacific Northwest, United States - 23_EM | ecosystem: Host-associated > Plants > Roots > Unclassified | place...
AGAAAATGAAAAGGTGGAAAAATACAAAGATTTTTTTGAATTGTCTCATTGTAATAGGTGATCTGCCCGGGTGAAAAATACAAAGATTTTTTTAGAAATGATCTCATTGTAATGGGTGACCTACCCAAGAAAAAAAAAACAAAGATTTTTCGAGTGGCCTAATTCTCATGAGCGGCCTGCCCATGTCGAAAAATTTTCAAAAGCATTTTCAATTCTTGGCCATTTCAAGGTGGCCTCCATTTTTTTATAGATCTTATCAAGGATTTCTCTTATGAAATTTGCAAAACATATTGTTTAATGTTTCAAAGTTAGATGTTATGCATGCATCTTTACCTGATTTGAAATATAGGCCCCTGTTTCTTCTCAATCTTCTTGTTGCTTGATTGATGAGGACTTGCTATTTCTGATTTGGGTCATCTTCATCGTTTCGGTTCTAGCCCACTCGATTTGGTCCATCTAAGTCTTTTTCCAGAATTGTTACACAACTCAGCCTTCATGGTGCTCATCGTGATCGATTTACTTGCTGAAGATTTTTTGTCTAGTTGAATAATTTGAGAGGATCATTCATTACTCTTCTGTCTCAGTGTTAAAAACATTTGATGTCACTTATTGAAAGGATCAAACTGTCTTTTATAAACAAAAATGCCCCCTTGTCTCGTTGTAGAAAATGTTCCCTGTTTCACAATTATCTAAAAGGGATCAATTTTCCTTCTAAACACAATGTTGCCCCTCTTGTACTGGCCATTACCCCTAAATGTGCTCTGTCAACGACTCAGACAAATAATGGTTTCTAGTAACCATTCTCTCCTTTTCAATTTGGTGAAGGAATAGTTATCTAGAAAGAATCTTGAAATATTGATCTTGCATTTAAAAAAAAAACAAAAAAAATCGATGTGAGTTTAAAACAATTTGCTTTTTGAAATCTTGCAACTCCATAGTGATTTTTCTTGGAAAAGAGATGATTTGCTTATATGTTCGCGATATTACCATTGGTGAAGGTACGTCATGAGGTGACCTTCTATTTTTATAAGTTTCAAAGTGAAGGGCTCGAGAAAAAGCTCGAGGTTTTGTTTGAGAAAAATTGATCTCTTTTTTATCACTCATTTTGTCAACATGAATAATAATGAGTAGCTTGTTCTCGATGTCATGAATCTTATGAAAAAGTACTCTTTGCATTTTGAGAGCATCGTTTATTGTTTCAGGTTGCTTACTTGCTCGAATAGAAAGGACTTCTACAAGCACGTACTGTAGACTGTGTTTTTTTGGCTATGAAAGGAAAGGATTCGTAAGGTTCGAAGACTGTTTCAAGGTTTCAAAGATTGAGGATCACTATCAGTAGTTTGAATTTTTATGTCTTTCATCTTTTCTTTTACCGCTCTTCTTCAATTTGTCATTTTTCATGTCGTTCTTTTACCATCTTGTCCTTTTGGGATTCCTTCACTATAAAGTCAATGGTTCTTATGGGATATGTTGGTTAAGCAATTTGGGAATACGTAGCCTGTTGATATTCAAATGACACCTTATTTGCCCTCAGATTCTGTGGATTTGCGAGCAAAGGTTCATGTTAAGCTGTAAATTTTTCTTTTCTGAATTTAGATCTCAAGGCTTGTTCGAGTAGACTAGTAAGCCTTACGACTTCTTCTCTAAGACTTTCCAACTTCTTCTCTAAGACTTTCCAACTCTTTTCGATGTTGAGCTTCCAACTAAGCTCATTCTTTGTTATCCATTTATTTTTTTCGTGGTCGAGTGTTATAGGTGTGTTTCAATAGGAACATATATTTCAACCCATTAAATGAAAATTATGCAATCATGCCCAGGAAAAATACAGATTCAATGTGGACTCGTCCTTCACGTGGTGGCAATGGTCATTATTCAAGGATTTTAGAAACCTGATGTCATTATCATGTCAACGAGGGGATCCTTATCCAGTCTTCCTTAAGTTTAAGCTTTTTATAAACCTTTCGGCTTTCAATTCAAGTTAATTCCTTCTTGTCAACTATAATAACTCAGACTCTTGTATCCTATGCGACGACCATTTGCCACCCAATGGTCTTGGAATTCAAGATGCCACATGTTGGGCTTGCCATAGCGAGATTACACAAGGTACAATCTAGTAGGTAGGTTCTAGTCGTTTAAGCGCATCAAGAGATAGGTCACTATCTAGTCCAAAAGGGTCTCTTGCATGCTCAGTTGTAAACCGTCGTATGAACGTAAGATCAAAGTAAGGAGAACCCGATGAGTAATGGAGACTTAAAATGAAAAGAAATTTAATAAATAGTAGAAATAATAATAAATGTGATATGTAAGGGAGAGAATGATCTCCATAAATAAATTTAAAGGTATGATGGAAGTCGAAATGAGGGTTACGAATTTTGGATTAAAATTTATAATGTTAGCGAAACTGGAGAAGAAAAAAAATTACCTGTATTTTTACGTACCAAATTATAGGAAAGTAACTATAAACGTATATAAAAGTGTGGGGTGTTACATCAGTGATCGTCCTAGAAAGACTGATATGAAGCTTACAAAAAGCATGAAGATAGAAGCCCTAAGTAATATCAGATTGACATATCAACCACTATCAGGTAAACAATCAAATAAGAGTTAGATGGTTTCATGAGTCTTATCTAGACTAAAGTCGTTGGGGTACCATTATTTCTCCACCTATCCTAAATTTTAAGGTGTGTGCTCTTAAAGTGATGCATGATAATATAAATAAAGATGCATGTTAAAGCAGTAAAGGCAAGGAAAAAAAAACATAACAAAACAAGATAGCAATAATAAGACAAGAAGCGAAACTTAGTCTTAAAATTCCCTAGTGGAGTCGTCATTCTATCACACCCAGACATCGCGGCGACCAATTAAAAATTTTCATTGGAAAAAGAACATGTATTTGACATCTTGTTCTTCGAGGGGAAAATGTCTAGTTCAAGGAGTTGTCACCTAGTATTATGGTCACTAAGAACCTTGACTGATCAGCAAAGATTCTATGGTAGAAGAATGGTTACGCAAAAAAGAAATATATTATCACCCCTTGAGCGTCCTACCTGAGGCAAGATGCATTGTTGGTTTTGTCTAAAATTGTTAAGAATTTGTTCTCCTCTTTTTTTCTTTTTTTTTTTTATAATGTTCTTTACTCTAGCATCAGTGAACATTTGCCTACGAATATTCAAACTCTAGCGTTGGTAAATATTATATAAACCCAAGAAGTGTGATATTCCTGGCTTTAGCACAAATGAATAAGTTTGCAAAATTTTTGAATTTTTAATGAAGAAGAAACAATTTTTCTATACCTTTTTCTTTTTGTTTACCCTTTTTTATTATTTACTCTTTTTAGACAATAATAAATAAAAACATTGCACAACATATTTGCATTCAATAGTAAAGGTCCATAGATTAAGCATATTGCAGGAAGAAAACAATACGCAAAGAAAAAAATAAAACAAAACGCGAGCTCTCAAAGATCCTCAAATATTTCTAGAATTTTCTAGTATCAAAAGGGGTTCGTTTGATCAGATATCAAAACAAAAACAAAATACATGTAAAAGGTATAAGGGTGTGTTTTGCCCAACACACCCTTAACAAAAGTAATTTGGGTCGGCTGGGCCTGAGGCTCAAACACGATCTATTCTTTCTTCCTTTTTTTTACTAGGCTGGATCCTGGCCAGCTGTACGGGCTGGGTCGGATACAGCCAGCCCGGTCCGGTTACTGATTCAGACCAGTAACCTGGCTGAACATAAGGACTCGTGACGAGTGCGTGCACGGGGGGAGGGGGTTAATTAAAATTCAAAGGGAACAGTCCTAGGTGAATTCATATTGAGCGGGAGAAGGAAGAAGACTTACCTGTGCTGGAGATGGAGCCGCAGGCAATGACACACCGGCTGGACGATGCTTCCCCAGACTCTCCTTTTGTTTTCTTTCTCTCGGTCCCTTCTTCTCCGTTTCTGTGTTTTTGTTTGGATGATGGGATTAACTAGGTGAGCGGAAGTTAAAGTCCCCTGTTCCTCTCGAGCTGCTCTTCTTTTCTCTCTGTTTTTTTTTTTACCCCCCCCCCCTCTGTCTTCGGTTCTGCCTCTGCCTTTTATAGGCTTTCTTGCTTGAGATTTGCACCTTATCTTCCCAGGATAATGGTAAGGTCTGGGACTTTGTGTTTTGGTTGGATTGGGACACCAACAGTCCTTTCATCGCTGGACTGTTGGTGGCGGTTTCCTCGGTCTGTTGGCAACCTCGTGGCGGTGGAGGAAAGTCGGCTAGAAAGGGGTTAGGTGCTCTGCATTTGGTCTACGTTCTGGTCTGGTTGCGTTGATGGGGTCGTGGCAGACCGATGCTTTTTCCCTTTTGCAGGTGGCTTCCCCTGTTTCCAGAGGAAGAAAAAGAAGTAACAGTGCATGTGGAAACGGCGTCGTTTTGGGCTCCATCTTTCAGTTTGGTCACTGAAGTTTTGACATTTTGCATTCAAGCCTCTAATCTTTTAATTTCAAATTTTAACCCCTTCAAATTAAATTAAAAACAAATGAATCAATACTAGGTTATAACATTCGTCACCAACAAATCTCAAATTTCTGGATTGGAAAGCTAAAAAGCAACAAATCTTGAGTCTCCTTTTGTTTTTCCTCTCTGAAGAAGCCATGGCTGTCACTGTAGGTCAGCCTACCTCCCGTGATGTTTGGCTCGCTCTTGAGCATGTCTTCAGTCACGGATCGAAGACTCATGAGATTTGTCTTAAAAATGAGTTGCAGCTGATGAAGAAAGGGTCTTGGTCCGTTGCTGAATTTCCCTGAGATTTCAAATCTCTATGTGACCAACTGCTGGTCATTGGACATACTGTGGATGAAGTTGATAAATCCCACTAGTTTCTATGATTACACTGACACTTTCAGACCAGTGGTCAAGGCGACCACTGTTTGTGTTGTTCTTTCTCTTACTTTATTTATGGTTGGTCTCTCCACCAACTTGATTTTCAAAATACCTTTTGTGTTTTGCAGGAACATGTCTATATGTAGCAACCCCAGGTTATGTTGATTCTCACTTTCCTAGACATGTATGCAAGCTTAAGAAAGCTCTCTATGGTTTGAAACAGACTTCTTGTGCCTGGTTCCAGTGCTTCAGTTTCTTTTTACTTAGGCTTAGGTTCTCTTGCAGCCATGTTGAAACCTCCATTTTTGTTCTTTATTGCCAACAATATCTCATTTATCTTCTCCTCTACGTGGACGATATTATATATTATTATTGGCAGTGACCACACTCTTCTTACTGCTTTTGTTCATCAACTCCATATTGAGTTTGCCACCATGGATCTGGCCTCTATCAGCTATTTCCCTGGTCTTGATGTCACCTCAGCTTCAAACAATCTTTTTCTCAGTCAAACCAAGTATGCCCGTGACATTCTTGCTCGGGCTCAGCTCTTAGATTGCAAATGAGTTCCTCTTTTCTCTGACATTACTCTTTATCGCTCTCTTGTTGGTGCATTACAATATCTGATTATCACTAGGCCTGATCTTTCTCACTCCATCAACTTTGTGAGTCAGTTCTTGCATGCTCTAACTGAGATGCATTAATTTTGAAGCTATCAAACTTATACTTCGTTATGTCAAGGGTACTCTTCACTTTGGCCTCATATTTACTATCTTTTTCTTTCTTTTTTTTATCTCTAAGACTCTATTGATAAAGTTGGCTATGTTACCCGCTCTATGTCCCAGATTTTCTTTAGTTGTAATGCTGTAAAATGCTCGTGGGCGTGGAACGTAAATTAGGTTTATATGCGAAAACGTGATTAAGAGATTATTTATGCTTACAGAAACTTTTATTTGTCCAAATAAATTAGTTTTGTTATAGTCTGTTTCTTGACAGTACCACATTAACTTGGCTGCTAATTAAGAAATCAAAACAGCTCCATCCATTGTGTTAAATCTTTTTCATCACCACTCAAAACTCGGCATGAAGTGCATCAGAAGAACTCTGCCAATTAAACATACTTTTTGAGACTTGTGTTCAGATGAAATTAATTTCCTAGTAAATGTTAGTTTTCGTATTTGGAACTTGTTAATTTCCTAGTAAATGTTAGTTTCCTAGTAAATATTAGTTTAATATGCATGATAGTCAATCAGTTGGTTACATGTAGTATTATAATATTAATGTAAATATATATTTATTATTAATAAAAGCTTAATTTATCTTTAATATTTGTATAATATTAGATTAATGAATATAGAGTAAATATAAAGTTTATAGGATAAAAATATTTTATAAAGAAAATTATAAAGTTGTCATAAATATGGAATTCTTATTGCATCAAAGCATTGTTTTTAAAATGTTCTTGGTCGATACTTTCTTAAATACTAGACATTCATTAAAGTCATAGAGATTGATACATATTATGTTTTTTCCTTTATGAAATGAAACAGTTGTTCTCATAAGCTGAGGTATAAGGGATACCTAAAACTAATATGTAGGTGCTTGTTATAAAACATGTACATGTACTGAACTGACCCGCATGAAAATTTCATATGGACAGATCACATATGTTTATGAAAAAGATCACGTGACAGTTGTGTAAGTGATCCTTAGACTTGAGATCACTATGTCAACTTATATAGAGAATATTATGCTTTGATACTGTTACATGTTATCTTAATCAAGGTAATAAAAAGGAAGATATTGAGTGTAACATAAACTATATGAAGGTACTTGAGTGATCAAAAGAGGATTCATCACCCTAAGTGAATTAGGAAAAATATTCCATCTATTCTCAAAACATATTGACTGATAAATCCTCGACCAAAGTGGAATGAGATTTGAAAAGAGTTTCAAATCTTATTCAAACGATAAATGATTATTATGTAGAGAATAAACATGATTTAACATGACAGACATATTACATGCTTTAATGTTAAATCAGAACATTATTGATGAAAATATATTAATTACATTGAGAAACCAGTCACTAAAAGGTTAAGTCAAACCACTAATGACTTTTCTAATATTTTAAGGATCATGACAAGTCGCTAGATGATGCATCTGATCTTCAAATATAAATTAATCAATTAATGAATTGATAATAAATTAATTTTTTAATTTTTTTAATTCTATTTCATTAGAATTATTTTATATTTGGACCAACATATTAGAAACTTAATAGGTCACACACATTAAAAACCATTAGTCAGAAATTAAACTGAGTTGATTTAAATAAGTATGACTTGATTAAAAATATATTTTAGAAATTAAGGATTAGCATATAATTAATACAGGGATTATATTTCAAGACCTAGAAAAATCAAGTAAGTACTTGATTGGTTAAATTTCTAAAATTATATATTCTTAAATAATATATGGATATTATTTAAAGTGGCAAATAGATATTTCGTCATTTATAGGGTTTTTTAGAATTCCCTATAAATAGAAGGCTATGCCTATTATTTTGTAAGTGAAAAAAAGAGTAGTGGTTGTCTGTTAGATAAAAAAAACTACGTAAACACAAAATTAGAGCTAAAACTTTAAGCATAGCAATCCCTTTCTCCTAAATAGGGATTTAGGAGATTTCTCACGGGTGGTTTGTGTGGATTGTCTGTTAGACAAAAAAAACTACGTAAACACAAAATTAGAGCTAAAACTTTAAGCATAGCAATCCCTTTCTCCTAAATAGGGATTTAGGAGATTTCTCACGGGTGGTTTGTGTGGATTACCGTTGGAGTCCAGACAATTAGACGACTTGTGGTTTGTGACAACTCAGCCTTTAAAGAATTATTCAAAGCCAAAGAAGATCATATCTTCAGATAATAAATCCCTAAATAACTCTAGATCTATCTAACGGGATCCTAGGGACTCCCGAATAATTTTTCTTCATAGTTTTTGTTGCGTGTATGATATTCATAAAACCCAATAATGATATCAGAGCGTTCATTAGAACAATTAGCGTTGTTTGATTACATGTTTTAATTGTTATTGGTATTAATTAGGAATTAATTTTGTGTGAAATAAAATTTTTTTTCCAAAAAGGTCAATTTTTTTTCTCATGATTTTTGAAATTAGATTTTTTAAAAAAATTAATCACTCGATTAATGGTTTGGTCTAATTTGGATGGCATTTCTAGATCTTGCCGGAATTTGGCCAAGGGTTGGCTAGAAAAATATCCAGCATTGTTGTCGTGGATGGCAAAGCCAGGCGCGCTAGACGTTGTTGCTGCTACCAGCACCCTGGCGCACTGCTGTTGCTTGCAACGCCAACCACCATGGTTGTGCAAGGCAGTAGCCTTGCGTTGTTGCAGATGCAGCCAGTGAGGGCTGCACCTCGCATGGTTGTAGGTGAAGACAACCTTGGTCGTTACTGCTGGGTTCAGCGGCAGCTTTGGCTACCGCTGAAAAGCCCATTAGCGGTAAGGGCAAGGTACCCTACTGGGCTGCACATGATAGAAGAAGGGGAGAAAGAGATGGATTTAGGGTTTCAAGGTATTTTACCCCTTTACCTCTCCCCTTTAATGTTATGATAATATGGTTTATTTTAATGTAAAATACCATTTTACCCTTCTATTTATGCCTTTCTAACCCCATAAATAAAATTTTGATTTTATTTTAATTGAATCCCAAATTAAATTAATTTTCCTAATATAATTATGATTTAATTAAAATTATTTTTAATTAAATAAAATTTGGATTTTATACCTTAAATTATTTTAATTAAATAATTTATTTTCCTAATAGGATTAGGAATGAATTAAAGTATTTAATTCAATTTTTTAAGTCCTATGATATGCTAATGGGATGAGGATTTATTTAATTAAATTGTTTAATTAAATGATATTTAGAAAAATAGTTTTTCTAAAATAATGTTTTTTTTTTATTTTGGAAAATTTTATTTAATTAATCCTAAAATAGTTTAGGATATTAATAGAAATTTTAATGTGATTAATTTTCTTATTAAATTTTGAAAACTAATTTTCATGGAATTTATGTTAAATAAATTTTTTTTATTGAGAAATTATTAAATTAGATTTGATTGAATATTATTTTATAGTAGCCCATAAAGCTAATAATTAGAATTGAAACATGCAATGTATTTATCATGATGGATGGTTATGGACATTAAAAACCAATGTGATTGTGTGATTGTGCTTTTATTTGATGGTTGAATGGTTGTAATTTTATTAAATAAGGCCTACGAGTTTTGTCTTATCTCTATTTTTTATTCTTGATTGTAATTCTTTTCTCATTTAATTTCCCTTCGAATATAACTCGAGATTTCTTAATTAATTATGTAAATGTTATGTAATTTAAAAATATAAAAATTTATATAGGAAATTATTATGTAATCCAAGACAAAGAAAGAAATGGCGATGAAAGCTACAACCAAAGTGCTTGCAATGGACTTATGAAGACTTGCTACAGCTACCTAGGATTTGACCATCTAATTCCCTTCAATGGCTCGAGGGAATTAGCTTAGAATAGCATGCTAAGAGTGTATGTTTATATATACATTGTTATGTATGAAATGTATATCGGTTATGCCATGTTATATATGAGACCTAATTAATTGATAATAAATCTCTCATTAATATATTAAGTAAATGTTGAGAACATGAATAGTTGTCTTTCAATTTTATATGCATAAAACAATAATTCTATTAATGGATAATTTGTTGAGTCACTCAAGATTATCATTAATTGAATATGTTTAATGCTATAAAATTAGGTTCTACTTAACTAACCTATATAATTTGAACGAGTCACTCATGATCATATGAGGTTAGAAGCATGAGTTAGACGAAACAAATATGACATGTTTAAACAAAAAGTTGTTACCTAACTGATCTAGAAGTCACATAGAGATGTGATTGATAAACTATGTTATCTATTTAATTTAATTTATTTTGATTTGTTGAGTCACTTAAGGTTGGATAAATTAAATGGGATCCTAGCCTACTAGGACATGTTATGAAATGAGATAAGGATCTCTCATGAAAATTATGAATGACATGTTGCTTATAATTAATGAGCCTAGCAATTACTTGGAAGTAATATATGATATTTATTCCAAGAAATAACTTGAAGTTATGGACTTCATATACTGACCAAGTTTGGAACTTGATTGATCTACTTGAAGGGATAATACATAATGGATCTAAGTGAGTCTTTAAAAGAAAGATTAACATGAAAGACAATACAAATATACCATGCAAGCTTTAAGGAGTAGGAATATCCAATTTTGATGGTATAATCAACATATTTGATTTCATAAAAAATATGGATATAAACAACATATCTTTATTTTAATCAGTAAATTTTTTGTTGTCTAAGAATTTCTCCATAAAAAAATTGGGAGAAGCAACTTATATATTGGATATAAAAATCTATAGAGATAGATCTAGAAGGTTGCTTAAACTGTCTCAATCCATGTATATAGACTAGATGCTAAAATACCTTAGTATGGAAGAATTTAAGATTAGATTCTTATCTATTTTGCATAGAACATCTCCTTCCAAAGACATATGTTCTAAGACACAGATTGAGAGATATATGATGGAAATTATATTATATTCTTGGCTATAGGATCCATCAATGGAAAAGATAAACTAGAAGTTCAAAATTGTTTGAATTATAATTTTTTCAATGAAATGTTGAAAAAATAGTAAATATCAGTCAATATATGTTTTACTCTAAATGGTAGTGTTTTAAGTTGGAAGAGTTCCAAACAAGAGAGCACAACTGATTCTAGTATTGAATAAGAGTACATGTCCATGTTTAAGGAAACAAAAAGGTTGTTTGGATCAAGAAGTTTATCAATAAACTAGGTTGGTTCCTAGCATTGTTGATCCAGTTGTCATGTACTGTGATAACATTGGTGTCATTGCATAAGCAAAGAAACCAATGTCTCATAAATGATCCAAACGAGTACTTAAAAAAAATTACATTTGATTTAATAAATTAATGAAATGAAAGATGTAAAGATAGAGCGAGTACCCACCGAAAAGAATCTAGAAGATTCTCTGACTAAATCATTATCCATGCAGAAGCATTAATGATACATGGAGCAATATGATATTAGATACATGAGTGATTGTCTTTAGTACAAATGAGAGATTGTTAATTTAATATGCCCTGTAACCAATCGGGTGATTAAATGTGGAATTATTATATTCATGTAAATCCATATTTATTATTACTAAAGGCTTAATTTATCTTTAATATTTATATAATATTATATTAATAAATCTAGAGTAAAGATAAAGTTCATGGGACAAAAATACTTTGCAAATGAAATTATAAAGTTGTTATAATTATGAAATTCTTATTGCATCAAAACATTGTTCCTAAAATGTTCTTGGTCGATGCTCTCTTAAATATTAGACATTTATTAAAGTCGTAGAGACCGGTATATATTATGTTCTTTCGTTTATGAAAAGAAGCAGTTGTTCTCATAAGCTGAGGTATAAGAGATACCTAGAACTAATATATATGTGTTTGTCATAAAACATGTACATTGAATTGACCCGCATGAGAATTTCATATGTAGAGAACACATATATCTATGGAAATGCTCACGTAACGGTTGTGTAAGTGATCCTTAGACTTGAGATCACTAAGTTATTTTATATAGAGATCCTGTTACATGATATCTTAATCGAGATAACGAAAGGGAAATGATTGGGTGTAGTATAATATTCAAGAAGATTTGGAATTAATGAATTAAAGTTTACAAAGATTCCCTCCCTCATGGAGCACGTATATGATATGCATCAAGTCATAAACGCATGTTATTCTTTTATTTGCATGATCCATCTGTGGCCGGCCAAACAAAAGAAGCAAGTTTTTTTTTAAAAGAAAAAATTAAATCAAAACATCAAAATAATGAGATTTACTTTGAAGACGCATGCCAAAATAGCTAATAACGAGGTAATTGAAAAACATAAAAGAAAACAAACAACGAAAAGAAGTAGAGGTAAATAAAAAAACAAAAAAACTGATTAAACTGAAAAAACCAAATAAACCGATTAAAAAGCTTAAGAAAAAAATTAATTCGGTTCAGTTTCGGTTTTTAAAATCTTAAACCGATTGAACCGGACCGAACCAAACCGATTCAACCAACATTTAAATTTTAAACCCACTATAAAAGAAAACCCTAAAACTAAACTTCACAATCCCTCAGCTCTTAGCCGTCTCCCTCTCTCCCAAATATCTTTCAAGTTGCCCCACTCTCACCACTCTCCTTCTCTAATTCTCTCATTATTCTTAGCTCAAGCCTTACATCACCATTTGATCCAAAATTATCATTTTTTCCTCTTTCATACTGCACACTTCATCATTATTATTTATAAACAAAAGATGAAGAGATAGAAAACATTTTTTGCATAAAATTTGTGTTTTTTCTAACTGTTTTTGCATAAAAAAGATGTGCATTTCTTCTAAGGTTGTTTTGGGTTTTTTATGAGTTGGTGAAATCCTGTTGGTCCTCTTATCATTTAGATTACTATTTTGCACTTGTATATGGCTAAAATCCTTGCCATTTAGGCCAATCAATTCGTCATCCATCTTCTTCATTTGTTGGCATGAGCTTGCCCTTCACATGAAATAGAAATGGATTATATTGGTTTTTCCAAATTGTTTTCTCAATGAACCGAACCAAATCAAACTAAAAATGGTCGGTTTGAACCGGTTTCGGTTTGATTTTGATTTTAAATTAAAAAAATAAAAATTCAACTTGTCTGGTTTTTTAAAATAAAAACTAAACCGAACCGAAAATGCTCACCCAAAAAAAACATCCGTAATATTTGATCAAGGCATTAATTCACTAAACCTTTGTTCTAGTTTAACTAAAACAAGCACATCCCTCGTATCAATCAATTAATGTTGTCGATTGGATGGCAAAGGCATGTATTCATGCTTGTATTTGGGAACTATACACTATGAAATCTATATATAGATTCCCTCTCGACCGAAAGATAAAAAGAGGGAATCAACAAAATGGTGAAAAGAGTTGAAATTTTGCCGGGGGCAAGCCTATGTATATACTAGGTTTTTTCATCACATGAGTATGATAGTCTTGTATATCTAGGTTTTTTTGTTTTCCTTTTCTTTTCTTTTTTTGCTCAGAAGAACCGCTCCCTCCCATAAACCTTTTCCCAAGTGCTGCAAGTCGCGGACTGCTGGTCTGTTAAGGCCTTCACGTGGACTGCAGCTCTCTCTTCTATTCAAATATAGGCTTCTTCCTGGATAGAGGTAGAGGCAGAGGCAGAATAAAAAGAAAAACCATTAGAAATTAGACAAGTAATTAAGCAATGATCAAGCATTTTGTTGGTTCATATTAAAAATGTAAAAGAAAATAAATAAATTAAGGTGGCATGTCCTTACTTTAGCATGTAACCAGGATCAAATGGGGGGAACTCCTTGATGCAAGCTGTGTCAAGAATGGGCTGACAGTATTCATGCCAAGATATCAAATCTATTGCCTGCACTTTGATATCACACACCACACATTTGTGTTCACCAAGGCGAGCGGCCATCATGGCTTGTAGTTTACAATCAGCACACCACACCAAGTGCAAGCATGGGAAGTTGGCCCACAACATCCGACGCTCGTTGCACCCCAGGCACCTTCCTTGTGCGATGCTTGCCTTGTATTCCTGCAATTACCACCCAATATTATTTTATCATAAAACAAAATGAAGTTTAGAATACTGAATGAATAAATCTCAACTTGTTGAATCCTCACATCATAGAAATCAAATTCACGAAGAAAGTAAACAGATGAGCTATTCTTTTTTCTGGCAAGGGCCTCTAAAACCAAATGCCTTCCTTGAGGCCAGGGCTTCATCTCTTGAAACCCATTTCCTGATCCTCTTTCACCAACAGTACTCTCTTTGCCTCCATCAGAGTCACTATTTACCCACGGTCGAGCATGAAAGATTGGGTCTGGTTTCAAGAATTGAAGAAACCTCGAGTTCACACAGGGCAATTTATCTGCAGGATTATCATCAGTGATCTGAAAGGACACCCTAGTGCTGCTATCATTTAAGTCATCATTCTCAATGGACACAAGAAGAGGTTCCTGAGAGCAAATGGAACCATCAGAATTTCCATTACCGCTATCACCAATTGATGTAGAATGTGAAGATGGACTGTCAATCGTAACATCTTGAAGTGGCTGCTGACAAGGAATGGGAAGGCTAGGCAGAAGTATCATATGATTGGCTGGAGTGTGATACGTAACGTGACAAAGCTCAGGGATAGATTTCATGAAGTCACTAAGCTTTGAGAAACCGAGAGAGGCATGGTCTAATTCTAGGCCAAAAAGGGCCCTGAAATCAGCTTTCACCGACGATAGAGCATATTGTCCTCCCCTCTTTGATGCTTGTTGCAAGAAGCTAGGGAGCCACCTTCTTAATGTTCTGAACCACTTAGGCATACATCTTTCATGTGTTTGAGATTCACTAGAACATGCTTTTGTTTGACCATGGATTAAAGTATCAGCCCAAGTCCTTGGCTCAGGTTTTATCTCTTCTGTGGAATTACAACTAAGGATCACTTTTTCTGTCTTCTCACTTGATGTCTGCCTATTAAGCACGTCAGTTTTGGCCTTTTCCGTCTCAGTTTTCTCTTTGGGCGTTTGTGCTTGTGGAAGTTTCTCGTCAATCTGATTTCTTTCACGTTGTTGGGTTGATTTCTGGAACTCAGCTAGTAGAAGGAATTTTGGAACAGCACTTTTGATCTCAACCTGCTTACCCATAATAATAACATGGTGTGCCTCAACAGCTGCAGAAACAGATTTCTTATCTTTGAAGGTGACGAAGCCAAATCCACGAGACTGCATCTTATCTGCTGTTTGAACTCCAAGTACTGCAGCATTGTCCACCGAACCAAATTTCTCTTCAAGAATTTTTCTTAGAGAGTCTGATGCAGAAAAGGTTGGAGAAGAAAGACAAAATATAAGATAAAATTGAAGTTCTTTGGCTTACTAAATCAGCACTTGAATCTTCAGGTTAATAAGACTACATATGTAGTTGCATGAATGTGTTCGGTTTCTAACCAGAATCTACAGAAGCTGGGAGGCCTCCAACAAAAATTTTCCGTTCTAGTTGCCCTGCAGCAGGTGAATGAATCATGTATTTTCCCTGCTTCACCTGCTGTCGCTCTTCTTCAGAATGTGCATAGAAACACTTGGTGCCTCTAACACATCCACGAGGAGAATGGAAGTATTTACAGATCTCTTTGTTTGTACTCGAGCAAGTCCTGCTGTCCACAAGCAGTGGAAAATTATGGGACCAAATAAATTAAAAAATCACTATTTTATTATATGATTCTTAATTATCGGTTTATCCAAGGAGGTCACCTATTAGTAGGATTCCTTTCATCTGTCAAGGTAAAGAGTTCTTTGCAGGTCCCTTGAATTACATCACCTCCTTGTAACCATGCTGTATATTTCTGCTGAATGGGACGATTTACTGCTGATTGTGAGCACGAGATTAATGAAATGAGTGACACGAGCTTCTTTATTATGACATTTTCCCACTCAATCTAACCTTTTGAGTGTGTTAAGAATTTCAACTTACTGAGGTTAACATCAGCATTGTTTAGCATGAAACGCATGTCTTGTGACTCAGCCAAGTCTACAGGTCTCTGTTTACTGGGAATTATAATAGTTACAATAAGATGTCAGCATTAGGTTGCAAGGATCAGCAAATCTTCTCATTGAGAGACACGATAAATGCTAGAAAGACAATAAAAACAGATGAAATAAATGAAAATAGGTCAGTTGTTTCTAACCGCAAATTAAAGACTCCAGTGCTTGCTCCCCAGTGTAATAGAACTTCAACACAGTCCTTATAGCCATTCTTCACAGCAAAAAATAATGGGGTTTCTTCCATTTCTGTATTAGAGTTGATACAATCTGGGTCTTCCAATAGAAGGGCCTGCAGTACAGTCTTACAGGAAAATGAGCATGATAAAAAACTTCAGTTATGAAACTATCATATGTTACCAAGATGTGCTTGGAAGACAGTAAAACAGTAAAAGCAACCTGAAGAGCTGATACATAAATACCTGGAGTGCCTGTGAATTACCATTTGAAGCAGCAATATGAACAGCTGTCAAGCCCAGCTTATTTTTCTGGTTCACTCGAGCACCATGCTTCAGTAGAAGCCACATGATCCTGGAACAGAAGGCGATTTGAAGTTCAGCAAAACCAGAGTGCGTGCGTGCGTGCGTGCGCGTGTGCCTGTGCTTGCGCGTGTGTGAGAGAGAGACTTCATCTGCTGAGGACATGATTGCTTATATGCCTTGAGACACCAATGAAGAGCAGAGTGTCCGTCAGCATCGACATCATTTAAGTCTATGTTAGTCTTCAGAAGCAACTCAATAACGGTTTCATCTCCAGCCTGTGATTATTATCAATAGTACCTGGTTACGGATCATTTGAAAATAACGGTCCATACTGTGGACTTTTGTTAACACGGTATACTATGCTTCCTTTCTTTGAAGTTTTGAATGTGTAATACAAAGGCGATAAATTTCCCAATTAGTTTTCCTGAAATTTGTTGTATTCTTGTCTAGGATGACAGGCTAACTTGAATACAGGGAGAATTCAAGTTAAAAGGTACATAAATGACATTAATCTATATAAACGCAAGAAACAGAATGCACTGAACCTGGAGAGTATACTCGTAAAATGAAAGGAAATTAATTAGGACAGTTGATAATGTTATAGATTTTGTCACTATAAAATGACATTATAATGCAAATGACAGTCTATCAAAGACAAATACAGTGTAAGAATATAGTGATTTGGAACGTGATACAAATATCATGATCTTCTTTTGTCCCAAGCAGTTGCTAAGCATATGTTCGTTTGAAATTAGATATATTCATCTGCAAAAGTTTCACTTGCTTACTAGAATTTCAAATTGCTACTCCGAGTCCCACTTTAAATATACGAAGACAACGCTGGAAATAAAGCTATTAATTGTAGAAAAATAAATGCTAATTCGAGACTTCACAGGCCAAGAAAAGAAAATAATGTTGGTTGAAAAAATAGTTTTTCGAAGTAAAGACATGGAAGGGGTGTCGTAACAGAATCATGTTTGTACTTCATTACTCATTAATTTGAAATAGACGAATTTGTGGTGACCACTCTGAGGTAAAAGTCCCAAATGTCTAAGCCCATATGTTACAAAGTATCTAATGAGAGTACACGGTGATTCCTCTTTGTGAACCCCCTGATTTACAAAAGTGCCCACAGATCTCAATAATCAATGATTAAGTACATGTTTTTATATTTTTAAAAAAAAATTAAAAAAATTATTTTTTTATTTATTTTAAAATAATATTTTTTAATATTTTTAGATATTTTGATAAATTGATATCAAAAATAATTTTTAAAAAATAAAACATATTATTTTAATATATTTTTAAATAAAAAATATTTTAAAAAATAACTATAAAAACATTTTTAAACACACTGTAAAAAAAAATTATCTCATCTGAAAGATACTTTTCGTACGGGATACATGTCCATTTCCCAAAATCCCATGTACCATAATGTTGCATACATTATACGGTTATTATTCATTCCACATGTTAAACAAAATGCCAAATAAAAATAAAAATCAGAGGGATTGAAGATCTATTCTGACCTGTGCAGCATGGATTAACGGTGACGGTAACTTCCTGTCCGTACAACATCCGAGACCAACAGCACCAAAGAGCTGAAGCAACTCAATCTCATAGAGCAAGAGTTTCCTTTTCTCAGCACGCTCACTCTCGCTTAGAACTGTTACCCTTTTTGCTGCCCTCAACGACGGCGTAGGGCCGCCAAGTGCCAATGCCTCTCTAATCACAGCCTCGTAAATTGTGGTCTTCTCTTTACAATCCAAAACAGCATCACGCACCGGTAAAATCGATTCATTTATTTTATCTGCTGCCACTACCAGAAGAGCAGCTAAATCAACCACACGCCCTGCTTCCGCCATTCTGTATGCCACGTCACCGATTTCCTCCGTTTTGTCAGCAAGAAGTTTTAGTGTAGTTAAATCCTGTAGAAAAGCATCAAATTAGCTTAATAAAAAAACAGAGAATTTCTTAATTTAATAAATTCCCTACTGTCCTCGAAGCTGAGACTATCCCTTAATAAATTAATAAAATATAACAAAATTGAATAAATAATATTTTCGCGTCTCTTTCCATTGTTTTCTCATTAACCAAAACGAGCCAAAGCCTTTAATAAATCATCAAATCAATGAATCTTATTTTAATAGACTTTTTCTTTTTTTCACTACAAAAAAATAAATATATTTGACTCTTTTGACTTTACTTGACCTAATTCCATGATAAATAAATACAGAAAATGCCATCAAATAATCACTTTCTACCACTTTCTCAGCAACCAAACAATATATATATATAACAAAACGTTTCAATACCTTTTCACTAATTTGAACAACCAAGTCTTCAATGGTTGAATTGTCATCCAGATCCCAAATCAGATCCTTTCTAAAATAACATAAAAAAAGTCACTGAACAAAAAATACACGGGAAGGACAGAAACAAGAAAAAGCAACATTTCTAAATAAGGTAATATCTTTCTGCAGTGTGAGATGCATCAAAAATAACGAAAAGTTTTTACACCTTTTCCATTTTAGTTCATCAAAAAGATTAAAACGACGTGCTTTCTTTTGTTTGTTACCTGGTGTTACACAAGGACAGCTCCAGAGGTAACAGTCTGCGTCCATCTCTGCTCTCCAAATCCGTACGAGCGTGTTTTTCCAGAAGCATTTCCACACAACGCGCCGCGTTAGCAGTTGCAGCGGCGTGCAGCGGCGAGATACCGGTTGAGTCCGGTTCATTTATCACCGGCACCGATCCGAACTCGCCGTTGAGTAGTGATGTGGCGCAGTCAACAGAATCGAAGGTGCAGCAGAGATGGAGCAGCTTGGTGATTATTGTACGTTCTGTAACAACTTTTTTTGAGAGAGAGAGTAACTGTAGTTTGTTGTCTTCTAAGACTGATTTTATCACGCTTGTTTCCAAAACCTCTGCGTTAGGGAACTCATGATCTTTACTTGAAGCTGCAGTTTTTGTTTGCTTTGAGAGGTCTGTGAGCGAGAATCTTTGTATTTCCTGCGATTTAAACTACTTTTAGTAACTTCACTAGCAATGAGAAAGGAAAAAAAATGCCAGTGATCAAAGCTTTTCTTTTCTTTTACTTTGAAAACATGAAAAATACCAAGCAAAGATTTTCCCGAGAAAACAAGAGAAAGCACGGGAGAAGAAGTCGATTTCAAGGTGATAAACTTAGATTATGACTATAATGTGAAGCATTTGAAGAGATAAGGCAGTAATGTACCAGATCCATCTCGAAACCCTAATGAGATTTCTACATGGCCATGAGAGAAATTATAGAGAATATTTTGTTTATAATGAAGGCAGAGAGAAAGAGAGACGAGAGAGAGCGTTTGGTGGAGATATTTATAGGGGTCGAATATGGTGGAGTTAGTGGATAGTGAGTAAAGACAATTATATCCCAACAAGGGTTAGGATTTTACCAGTGACTGTATGTTATGTTTTATGCATGGATGAAGTCTGTGATCTGTATTATATTGGATGTGTTTTTTTAAAATATTTTTTATTTAAAAATATATTAAAAATATTTTTTTTAATTTTTTATACTAATTCATCAAAACTATAAAATAAAATTATAAAAAAAATATTAATTTAATATTACATGAAGTAGGGATTGTTTAGAAAGTAGGAAAAAGAGGGAAACTTCAAATCAACCTCTGATTATTATCTAATTCTCAATTTTATCTCACTTTTGTTCAATTGTGTCTTTATGATTTCAGTCATATCTCATTCGAGTCTCCTAGTTATGTATTAGTATTTTTGTCAGACTCTCTTCAAAGGAGTATCCTATTGGGTTTTAATTTAAACTAATAATTATACGCATTACACTATAATCAGATTAATTTTTTATTGAACATAAAAAAAAATACTTAGATGTTGTTAACATGTTTTCTAGTAGGAAAAATAAATTATGTGAAGGTTGACTTGATGTGATGTAATTAATTTTACATGTTCAAAAACAACCCGAATGACTAGTAAAAATATAATTTAATTAAAAAAACAAAGATAATATTTTTTTTTTATATTGAGACAACAACATATTAGATTGACTTGGATTTATTCGAATTAAATCAAGTTAACTTGCCAAATCTCTGGTCCAAGTCATGAAACCCTAATAATCCTGTAAAAAGCACACAAAAAATATTAAGCCCAATTTTCAATCAATTCAATGTTGAAGGATGAAATTGAAAATAAAATTCAATTAAAAAAATAAGTCAAGTCAACTCGGGTTAACTTGTCAAACCTTAGTTATGAGACCAGGATAACCTCATGGAAAGAAAATCAAAATAAATTATAAAACTCAATTCCCAGTCAACCCAATGTTACAAGATGAGATTGAGAAAAAATTCAATTAAAAAAAAACATAAAAAATCACCCGAGTTAACCCAAGTTAACTGACTAAACTCGTGACACGAGTCATAAAACTAGCATGATCTCATAAAAAGTAAACTAAAACGAATTATGAAATTTGATTCTCAATCAACCTAATATTCAAGGATAAAATAAAAAAAAAAACATTCAATAAAAAATACAAAAAAAACTCAAGTCAACCCGTGTTAACCTGTCAAATTTGAGTCATGAAACCAGGATAATTCCATAAAAAGAAAATAGAAAAAAAAACTATGAAGCTAAAATCTCAATCAGCCCAATGTTTAAGGATGAGATTGAAAAAAAAAATTCAATTAAAAAAACAAGAAAAAACTCAAGTCAATCTAGCTAACCTGCAAAACTTACGACTTGGATCATGAGACCGTAATAACCCCATATAAAATAAATAAATAAAATATAAAGCTCAATTCTTAATCCACCTAGTATTAAAGGATGAAGTTGATAAATAAATAAATAAATAAATAAAATAACCCGAGTCAACCTATATTAACCTGCCAAGCCTGGATCATGAGGTTCAATACCTATTAAATTCAATGTTGGAGCATGAAATTAAAAAACAAAATTGAAAACCAAATTGGAAAAATCCTTGGCTTTTCAACATTTATTGCTAGAGTGAAATGTCAATGTCTTTTAATATATGTTAGTAATTACATAAGTTGTTATGATTTGTGCATCCAAAACAAGAAAAAAGTAAAAAGTGTCCTATAACCTCTTTTTTTTTTTGGTTTTGTATAGGAAAGAAAATTTCCTTCTAAAGTTTGGACTCTTACCAACTTAATTGCATATATGTTAGTGTTGTATTATAAACTAGGATAACAATGAGTACTATTTACTCACTGTTCTATTTCATTCAAATCATTTATCTCGTTGGTAAAAAATCTAGATATTCATAATGTGTGTGTGTGTCGGGTTAGGTTTGGGTACGGTGTGGGTGAGGTTTTATAATATCCATACCTTATTCATTACCCATCAAATAAGGTAACTCTAAAAAAAATAATTGTGAGATAAAAAAAAGATAAGAGTTAAAGAGATAGAAAAATAAAAAGAGAAAAAAAGATAATGAATAAAAAAAGATGAATAAATAAGCAAAGGATGGGGTATAAAATAGGTCATATAATTAAAGGGAAAAGGTCACAAAAAAAATCCAAAAAAAAAAAGCAAAGGAAAAGGACTAAGAGAGAGTAGAAAAAACCCTAAAAAATAAATAGTCTAATTGACCAAAAAAAAAAAAGCTTCTGCCTAAACACTAAAAACCATAGCCACCCATTCTCCCTATCTTTATTTTCCTCCTTCTCTCACCAACTAGCACCGACAACTAGCCACTCACAAACTTTTCGTTCACTTTTTCTCATAAAAAATCATCATCTAATCCTCTCATCCCCACCAACCACCAGCTCATGCAGTCCATATCTCTCTTCCCATCTTTCAGTCACAGCACAACCCTAATAGACCTAACAATAACAACAACCAACATAACACTTGATTTATCTTATTCCTCTATTAAGATTGAAACCCATTAACAACCATAATAACCCTCATCTACATAGGAGACTTGTCATCTATACTACCTTCAACCCAAAAACCTAGCTGAAATCACAACCCTTTCCAGTTAAAATCAACACAAAAATCAACTAAAAAATAACCTAGTAATGACAACCACCATCATAACCTAAAAATTTTGTTATTTTTTTACAGATCTAATGCTAGCAAATAGAGTGCACGCACCATTGATCACATGTCACAACAAGGTCCCAACACGTGATGACCACTCGCCACCATCGCCCAGCTCATTTATAGTGTTCTCTAGTTTGTTCCAACAACTATCAGAGGTAGTTTTTGAATCCCAAATAAGTTTTTGTTCATTTTTAAATAAATTGTGACATTTATATTTTTTATGTAATTATATTTGTTCAATACCTTGTGATGAGGTTGGGTGGATAAATTGTAAAAGGTTTAATGATTTGATTTTATACGTGGATGTGCTTGATTTTAGCATATGGGCATGTTTAATTTTTACATGTGGTTTTGAATAATCTTTCTTGAAAGAAAGGTAGGGTTATTTTCATATAAAGAAAATAGAGTTGTTTATGTTTTTTTATCAAAGAATTAAACTAGTTGTAGTACAATCCTTAAACGAGTCTTATCACTTCGATGTTGATGCTTTATTTTTTCATATAATAAACATATATCTTTGGTTTGTTTTATGAGATTTATATATGTTATTTTTCTAGAATCAATCCAAGGATAGTATGATTCTTAAACATGTCATATTCCTTGAAAGTTCAAAATTTTAATATGTTTCATATTAGGTTTGTTGGTGTTGGTGTTGGTGTTGATGGGATTAGCCTAATTATGGAGGAGTTAGTTTCGATCAAATATGATTTGGGTCTTATAGATATGCATGGGTTTGGGCTATATAGGGTTAAAAAACAGCTAGGATTAATTAGGGTGTTGGGGTCCTTTTCTTATAAGGATTTGTCAAAAATCCTAGCTAAGTTTGGGTTCATGATGGGCAGTTACAAGGTTGAATTGGAGATGGATTATTATATTTTCATGTTGGATAAGGATTTCATATCTAACATGGAAACTAAAGGGTGACAACATGTGAGTGTAAATTCCCTTATTTATTTGTTCATTACATGCAAGGATTCTTTTTCTTATAAGGAGAACAAGAGACAGACATATTTGGAGGACTTTCCTTATAACATTCTTTCCTTTCTCTTGCAGGATTTCCTTACTTTAAAAGGAGATTGTGTAAGGCTTCTAAAATGAACGAATTCAGCAACTTTTTTTCCTACTTTTGAGAGCATTAATTCAATTAAATAAGGGATAAAGATCAAGTATTCAAGGCAGCATCTTCCAAGCATGGAAAAATGTCTAAAAAAGGTGGCAAACACACATTATTCTTACGCAAGTCAGACTTGACTACACAAGGAAATTAATCAAGCTATGGATGATTTTGGGGGCTGATTGTTTCCTTGTATTATTCTAAATATTTTACTTAGTTTTTATGTTGTTTAAAGTATTATTTGAACCATAATATTACAGTTTAGGTTTTTAAGTTTAGTTGGGTTTGTTTTGGTCCAAATTATGTGTTTTAGATCTGTTTTAGACATTAGGCTTGTGTTAGCTGAAAGCCCAATGGTTTGCAACCCAATATGGCTCCATT
>Ga0307517_10003736_pt1 | contig 23663 bp, 20 predicted proteins | sample 23_EM_MG_FD_194515 | JGI IMG/M metagenome (GOLD analysis project Ga0307517, IMG submission 194515) | Populus trichocarpa ectomycorrhiza microbial communities from riparian zone in the Pacific Northwest, United States - 23_EM | ecosystem: Host-associated > Plants > Roots > Unclassified | place...
AAAAGAAATAAGAAAGGTATTTTCTTTCTATTGAAAACATATTTTTAAAACTTTTAAACCCTTGATTTTTCTTTATTGTTGTCTATTTTTTCTTCCTTTTTTAAAAGTCTTTGAATCCTTAAGGAAAAAAAATCAAATTATTCTCTCTTTGAAAGAGAAAGGTATTATGTTTGTGTGTGACTTTTTAGGAAAAATCAATTTCTCAAGAACAAGAATTTGAAAATCCATCTAGTTTTGATCAAACATTTTGATCAGAGTCATCCATTGTCCGATTGAGATGAGATGGAAACATAGGTCAAAAGAGATATTGATGTTATCATGAATAAATATTTATCAAAATAGATATTGTTTTTTTATGAAAAAAACCATGTTTTTTTTCTTTAAGTCTTAACTTCAAGGGGAGTATCAAAAGAAAATTCAAACGCTAGATTAAGATTTTGTAGATATAAATTTAAATTTTAGAAATGATGATTCACAATCTAGATCAAATAATCAAGAAGAATATGAATTGAATTTGAGTGGTATGATTTTGGATTAAAATGGTGATGAGCACTCGAAGATCTGACTCCAACAAATGCTTTGTTCAAATTAGAATCCCTTGCAACTAATATACCAAACCAAGTGATTGTTGAAGATATTTCTAACTTAGTGTTGAAGTTAATCAAAAAATTATCAAATTGTCATATTAAAGATATTTTTAAACCCATATATGAAACTAAATTGTCTAGTAAAGTTAAATATCCTACGAGTTATTATGTCTTTAACTATCATTTTTAAAATTAAATTTATTATTTATAAATCAATTATATATTATATTTACTCTTAACAGTGTATAGAAAACCAGAGGTGAAAAGCAATTATGAACAAAAAAAAATGAAATCTTTGCAAAAAAAAAAATAAAAAATAAAAGTGGGAACTCCTGATCCTCAATCAAGAAGGAAATCAATTGGATGTCAATGGATTTTTACACAGTAAAGTATCCTTTATTGAGGCGTTGAGATTTAGGTTTTTGATTTTCTATGTAATTAATTTTGATTTTCTATATGATTAATTTTGTAAGGTAGCTATTAATATTGTACATAAATTGTATCGAAAACACTCACAACTTTCCAATCTAATTTATGTAGCTGAGATGGTCCCATCACATCTGCTTAGTAAACAAGTTCTAGCATCGGGCAGATTAGGAGCCATAAGCAGACCACATGCACATGTGCAACATCACTAACTTACATCAAAGCCTTAACTTCTGTCCCAGGAGTCAGGACAGCATAAGCACTCGGCTTACAGCCAGTGGTAAAGTACAGTACAGAGTCACAGTTTTTTTCTAAAGACTCGATCCCCGCAGCCTGGGGGCAAAATTCTGACAGCAGAAAGCAACCGAGTAGGATAGGAGCAGATGGCCTCGGTGGGTTCATTTTAAGTCTAAGTGGGGTGATTCTCCATGCCCCCTCGTAGCATAGCCTTGACGAACAAGAATAATGATTGAACACCCCAAGTCTCGGCTATGAAAATGACGAGTTAATAAAGAAAGAAAAGTAAAAGCAAAAAAAAAAGCAGCAGCAGCATGGTTGGAAAGCTTTTTTTATATAGTATTTGAGGTCCCACAACATAGGACCTTTTCCCCATGTGAAATAGCCAAAATCCGGCACCGGCATGAATATCTTCTCCACCGGCCTTCCCCCACAAAGACAAACCCCACAGCCCACAGGGGGCCCTCGTGTTTGGTAAGCGTAAAGAGAGGGGATGCATGTATGGTTATGGTCCACCCGCCCATGATTTGAATTGTAGAAAAACATAGGTGTCTTTCTGTGACTGGATTCTTGAAATCAGCTTTCCTGTTTCTTTCTTTACAAATGAATGGGAATCACCAAACTGTCCCCTTCTTCCTTCGAAGACGTTGACTTTGACAGAATGCTTGACATATTCCATTATCCGGCTGAATGCATATATTTATATGCGTGTGTGTGTGCAATATGAGGTCACTAAACTTCAACAGCACTTCTAAACGTCACTACAACAGACTTAATTGAACAATGCTGCTAAACTAGAACTACAAGATGACCCCTCTGCAGAAACAATCAAGGTTGCGCTCATGCAATGGAACAGTACCGTGACTTTGTCCATCACCGCAACATAATGTATCTGCGGGATGATGGGAATCAAATTCTGCTTGTAGCTGCTACGTATGGCTTAAGCAAATAATGAAGAGATTGTGGGGGCTTCTCTAGTGGCGCCAGGTCAGCATCCTACGTATGATGAGCAAAAAAGGTTGGCAATGGAGTGGGGGCGGGAGGTGAGGGGTGGCTGGCTGGCTGGCTGGCTGACTGCTTCCTTTTGCTTTTGAGTTGCCACACCCTGCACTCCCTCTGCTTTTTGAATTCCTTTTCAACATTCTTTTATACTTTCAACTTCTTTAATCCAACACCCAGTGGCTCTATGACCACCCTTGATTAAAAAGACATTCCCATTCTCCTAGCTAGCTAGCTACTACATTTCTTCTTCTTTCCTCTCTTTCTCTCAAAACCATTACATTTTTTCCATCTGCTTCTTTACATCATTCCAATTCTGAAAAACATTTGATGATCGTATAAACAAGCTTTTCAATATGGTAAGCTTCCCGATCATGGGTTTTTTTGTTGGTTCATTTTCCACTCTTTGATTTACTAGCAAAGTATTTGAAATGATTGATATTATGTTCTCTGTCGTGGATGATGTATCCAGGGAACCCCGGTAAACATCATAGTTGGATCGCATGTTTGGATTGAGGATCCTGAGGAAGCATGGTTGGATGGTGAAGTTACAGAAATCAAGGGCAGAGATGCCACCATTACTACCTCAAATGGAAAAACTGTGAGACTTCCTGTTTAACTATATCATCCAATCTCTTCCATACTAGTTCAGATCATGTAAATATGGTACTCAGAGTTTGAAACCATCTATTCTATTGAAAGGGTTTTGTACTGATATAGTAGAAAAACTAAATACCTTTGAAATCCAGGATCCAAAGCATGGCAAAAGATCCATTAGTGAGTGCATGAATGCTAACTACACTTAGTGAATATCTTGCAAGAATCTGACTCTGCTAGCGATCCAGCACATCGTGAAACTTGATTGTTTATATCATAGTAGCTAGGCATACTTAGGGGAAATGTATATTGTGGACAAACAAAAATCAATTACAAGATGGATAAATATATACTCTGTAACTTCTGCTTTGTATATTGAGGACATTGGCTGACGTTTAAATTTAAATTGCAATTTTCTTCTGAAACAATTTAGACAACTGTTATAACACTTGCTAGCTGTTACAAATAAGAAGAAGAGGCAAAAGCTTACATCACTCAAACAAAATACCGCTCTATCACTCATTGAATTTTCTTGACTCCATAATCGGTCAAGATTTATGCTACATTATTATGTTTGAGGTTTGTTCTTAGAGACCAGCCACCAACATATGAACTAGATAGATGAAGTTCGAAGTATTGATTGGTATTGACAAGAATTCCTTATTGATTCTTACCTCAACTCCAGATAGTTGCAGATATTTCAAGTATATATCCAAGAGACACAGAGGCGCCACCAGCAGGAGTCGATGACATGACGAAATTAGCATACCTCCATGAACCAGGAGTCTTGCATAACCTTGCTTGCCGGTTTGCACTCAATGAGATATATGTGAGTCAACATTAATTGATGCATCTGACACCACCGTAAATTAAGTGAATATAATTTAGGAATTAGTCTTGAGACTATAGAACATAGATTTATGTACAAACCAGTATACTGATGATCAGTACTGAAATAAGCAGACTTACACTGGGAACATTCTAATAGCGGTAAATCCTTTCCGAAGACTACCACATCTGTATGACGTCCACATGATGGAGCAGTACAAGGGAGCTGCATTTGGAGAGCTAAGTCCACACCTTTTTGCTGTGGCAGACACTTGTTACAGGTAATATCAACAGATCAAAAACTAAGTTTAATTAACATGCATGAGCTGAATTCAACATATCTTGTAACTAATATATTTTTAATATATACATATATTTACATATATCAAGCTAATATGATAACTTCAAACATCAGAGCAATGATAAATGAACAGGGCAGCCAGTCCATCTTGGTAAGTGGAGAGAGTGGAGCTGGTAAAACAGAGACAACAAAGATGCTCATGAGATACCTCGCCTTCATGGGGGGGAGATCTGCAGGTAGTGAAGGAAGAACAGTAGAACAACAAGTTTTGGAGGTAAGTTAAAAACTATATATGACAAAATATTGCCTTTTAGGTGATTCAACTACTGAACTAATTGAATGAAGACTTGTATTAATTTCCACTTCAGTCCAATCCAGTATTGGAAGCATTTGGGAACGCAAAAACTGTCAAAAACAACAATTCGAGGTGAAATTTAGATGCTCTATCTACGTTCTATTTCTTCTAAAACTTGGTGTTAAACTAACAAAAATTGGGTGGTCAATCAGTCGATTTGGCAAGTTTGTTGAGATACAATTTGACAAGCATGGGAAAATATCTGGAGCTGCAGTTCGTACTTATCTTCTCGAAAGATCACGTGTTTGCCAAGTCTCTGACCCAGAGAGAAACTACCATTGTTTTTACATGCTCTGTTCAGCACCACCAGAGGTGATTTCCTGACAACAGCAAGAATTCGTGGCCATTCAGGAAAAGCTATCTAACTGATGTTACCTTTCAGGATGTCAAGAAATACAAGTTAGGGGACCCGAGAACTTTCCACTATTTAAATCAAACAAACTGTTACGAAGTTGCAAATGTAGATGATGCAAGGGAGTATTTGGAGACCAGAAATGCAATGGATATTGTCGGGATCAGCCAGGATGAACAGGTTCTTACTCTTCCCATCCCTACAGGAATGGATTACTTAGCATAGAGATACATGTTCCAGATTAACAAAGGGGAGTTTTCTCTTCTGTAGGATGCTATATTCAGCATAGTAGCTGCAATCCTTCATATCGGAAACATTGACTTTGTGAAAGGGAAGGAAGCGGATTCTTCTAAACTTAAGGATGATAAATCACTCTACCATCTTCGAACAGCAGCAGACCTACTGATGTTAGCACTCTGACTTATTTTGACCATCAAAATAAAAGATGCTGTTATAATATCTAGTGATGCCATGTCACTATCTCACAAAATGCTTTGATTTAGGTGTGATGAGAAGGCACTGGAAGACTCACTTTGTAAGCGGGTTATAGTGACTCCAGATGGTAACATTACAAAACCTCTGGACCCAGATTTAGCTGTCCTAAGTCGTGATGCCTTGGCCAAGACCGTATACTCAAAGCTGTTTGACTGGTAAGAAAATCAAACTCATTCATCTAGACCAGAAATTTATTCTAGACACTACATGCAAACAGTAGCAAGAACATCAATTTTATCATTTGTTCAGGATGTTTTGCAACAATGTACTTCAGCCAAATTCTGAACTTACATAATGTTTCCTTGGTGATATCAAATATGGATTCTGCTAATAGATTGGCAGGACAAAGCTGATATATAGTTCTCTAACATCACTTCAGTTTCTCAATTGTTCATTTGGAATCATCTTGATCGATCCCAGTAAATAAGGAATTAACAAGAGAAGAGTTAATTGAATGTTGCAGGATTGTAGACAAGATCAATAGTTCAATCGGTCAAGATCCTAACGCAGCAAGCTTAATTGGAGTCCTTGATATTTATGGCTTTGAAAGCTTCAAGATCAACAGGTACATGAAACTACATATGAAGTTATCTTCGAATAAATATTTCAACAGGAATATCTCATCATGTGATGAATACTGTAGTTTTGAGCAGCTCTGTATCAACTTGACAAATGAGAAGTTACAACAGCATTTTAACCAGGTAGGGTTGAGATTCCTATGCATAGTTTTGAGTTTCAACCATCTTCATAAGTGCTTTTTTTTATGCACACATGAATCTCTATCCACAGCATGTATTCAAGATGGAGCAAGAAGAGTATACACGGGAGGAGATAAACTGGAGCTATGTAGAATTCGTAGACAACCAGGATGTTTTGGATCTTATTGAGAAGGTAAGAGTACTGCATGTCAAAGTAACATATTCTATTCATGAAATATTGACACACGGTTATTATGCCCGTGCCTGCAGAAACCGGGAGGTATTATAGCCCTTCTTGATGAAGCCTGGTATGTGATTCCCTTCTATATTGAAAAAGTTATAAATTAATCTAGCTGTGAAATTATTTACCTTCTACATGAATATTCATACCTAACACATAAAGGTGTGCATGATAGCTCAGGGAATTAAATGTCAGTTAAGTAATATTAATGGAAAGTGGAGTGGGGGAACTACATGATCGTAAGAGATTTAATAAACCTTAAAGCAAAAGGCTACAGAAATGCAAGTGAATGTTATGAAAGCAAGCAAAACATTTCTTCTGAAACTTGTTTTGCATAATAGGAGGTAATCGAAGTTACCAAAGCTAGCACCACAAAACGTCTGAATACTTATTCTAAAGAAAAAAAAGTCTAAATCCTTGAATTCTCTAGACCCGACTATACTTATCGTGAGGCAGCTGAAAGAATATAATAAAAGAAATCAAAATGGGAAAAGGAAAATAAATAAATGTTGAAATCATGGGATGTAAGAATGAGTACCTTCCTAATGCAGCATGTTTCCCAAGTCGACCCATGAGACATTTGCACAAAAGATGTACCAGACATATAAAGCTCACAAACGCTTCAGCAAGCCGAAACTTGCTCGAACAGCCTTCACAATCAATCATTATGCGGGAGATGTAAGTGATGTTTTGAATCTTATTCCTGAACACCAGCTAAAGGAACCACATTTGTGGATTTCTAATCATTGAGCCATTCTGTGAGCAGGTTACATACCAAGCAGATCATTTTCTTGACAAAAATAAAGATTATGTTGTAGCAGAACATCAAGCTCTATTAGATGCTTCCAAGTGTCCTTTTGTTGCTAACCTTTTCCCTCCACTGCCTGAAGAGACATCTAAGCAATCCAAGTTCCCTTCAATTGGTACCCGCTTCAAGGTAAGCTTTATCCACATAGAAGCAGCATCCTGTATGATACAGAAAATAATTCAGACCATGACTGATTCTTGGCTCAAAATTAACATCCAGCAACAATTACAAGCTTTGATGGAGACATTGAACACAACAGAACCACATTACATCAGATGTGTAAAGCCGAATACAGTACTAAAGCCTGGAATCTTTGAGAACTTCAATGTCTTGAACCAACTAAGATGTGGGGTAAGATAAATTCACTTGCTTCCTTGTCAAGGACATATATCGCTTTGATTTTCACTTTTCAGATCAGACAAAACATGTCTGTTTCCAAACTATTTATCAAGCTGCTCTGATTTATAATGATTATTCTAATGGATTTTACAACAGGGAGTACTAGAGGCGATTAGGATAAGTTGTGCTGGTTATCCTACCAAAAGAACATTTGATGAGTTCCTTGATCGTTTTGGAATGCTGGCTCCTGATGTTCTAGATGGGTATGAATTCTTGTGCAGTTACTTTTCATTTCGCGTTATGCAATTGTGGCATGGAGGTCTCAAAGTCAGGGCTAGAATGAGAGCATTGACCTGTTATTTTGAGCAGAAATTTTATCTTATCTAACAGGAGCTGACCGAAGTTTGTGACAGCTGAGTTGGAACATCTACTCAGCTGTTCGTCACTAACTATTCTCCAACACCTAAATCATCTTGAACTGAATTGGTCCAACCATAACGTTCACTGTTTCTTCTGGGCAGATCTGACGAAAAATCAGCATGCGTTTCCATCTTGGACAGGATGGGTTTGAAGGGCTATCAGGTATGTTTAATCATGACAATAATAAAAAGGAGCCATGTTTATAAAATATGTTGTGTTATTGTAACATTTTCCCCTAAATGCCTGGTTTAGATTGGGAAAACAAAGGTGTTCCTCAGAGCTGGGCAGATGGCTGAGTTAGATGCACGAAGAGCTGAAATTTTGGCTAATGCTGTCAGGCGAATCCAGAGACAAATCCGAACATATCTGGCCAGAAAAGAGTTCATCACCCTAAGAAGAGCTACAATTCATTTGCAGAAACTCTGGAGAGGTTAGCTTTCTTTTCCCAAGTAATTGCATCTTGCACTGTAAAGCATGACGGCAAACAGACCAACTGAGTGAAGTAACTTGCACTGATGAAGAGTGATTGAATAGTTTTGCATGCCATATTTGGTTAACAGAATCCTGCCATTCTAAAATAGTTGTGTTTGAGTTAGGCATCGACAACTCCATTGACCAGGAACAAGTACTTTGTTAATTTTGGAATTGCCATGATTGTTAATGAAATGTTTTCAATATCAAGAGGTAATATGGTTATGGTTGTTTGGTCGAATTTCTTTATGATTTTCTACAGAAAAATCAGGTTTTATGGCCATGACTTGACCCTAACTGAAAATGAGCCAGACCACCATTTGAAGTCATAGCCTAGAAAACATAGAAGTCTGAGATGACAATACTTCTTTTGTCTTGCCTCTTGTGCAGCACAACTTGCCCGTAAGATATATGAACATATGAGGAAGGAAGCAGCTTCTATCCGTATACAAAAGAATGTCCGTGCTCATAGAGCAAGAACATTTTACACTAACTTGCAAGCATCAGCAAAAGCTATCCAAACTGGAATGCGAGCAATGGCAGCACGTAATGAATACAGATACAGAAGAAGAACCAAGGCTGCAACTGTAATTCAGGTGATGTACTATCTGGCTGGGCTACTTACATAAGTTTTAAATCATAGGGAATCAAGGAGAATGTAATTAGAAATAGATTGGAATGAAAATGATTTCTAGGAAGAGCTGGGAATTAAGAAAATATAATGTCAACATAAGAGCAAACATGAGATCGGATAAAACATAGCAAGGATGGCATTTGTTCAGGTTCAAATGAATAGAATTTTATTTTTTTTGTACCACTTCATGCAAAAGAACAAGCAATTCCAGAGTGCTTAGATGAACGATTTCTGACTAATAATTTTTCCTGTCTTATCAAATCTTTAATTTTATAGACTCGATGGAGAAGATACCATTCTCTTTCTGCGTATAAGCAGCATAAGATCGCAACTCTAGCATTGCAATGTCTTTGGAGAGCAAGGACAGCTAGGAAGGAGCTTAGAAAGCTCAAAATGGTAAGTGTAACTACCTATAAGCAGTTTTAACTGCAGTTCTCTACCAATTCTTGACATTCAACAATTCATTTGCACTATAATTACAGTTGGTATTTGCACAATAGAGCTGACAAATATACTGATGCAGGCTGCAAGAGAAACTGGGGCACTAAAGGAAGCTAAGGACAAGCTAGAGAAGCGAGTTGAAGAGCTAACATGGCGACTAGAATTTGAAAAGCACTTGAGGGTATATTTTATATCAAAGTTCCAAAAAAAAGTATAACTAGTAGCACAGTAATAGTTTGATCATGCAACAAGAAAGAAATGAATTTGTTTTTTGTTTAACAAAGCACAATTAAATTTAGAAATGGACACTATTCATCAACAAATTTAAATGGCATTTCACTTACAGTGCAGGAAAATTATCACCTACATATTGAACACATCCTATATGCTTCCTTGTACATGCTGATTTGACAATCAGTTATTTAGACAGTCAGTTACTTCCCCAAAATGCCCAAGAATCTAAAGTTGTAAAGAAACTTGCTAACAATGTCCAATCTTGTTGCTAAGCTCCTCTTCGATTGGCCAAACTATGCCCATGACATTTGTGTGTGTGTGTGTGTGTGTGTAGCTTGATCTTGAAGAAGCTAAAGGGCAAGAAATTGCAAAACTGCAAGGTTCATTAAATGAGATGCAAGGTCAACTAGATGAAGCCCATGCCGCAATAATCCATGAAAAAGAAGCGGCAAAGTTAGCTATAGAACAAGCTCCACCGGTTATCAAAGAGGTGCCAGTTGTGGATAACACCAAGCTGGAGTTACTCAAGAACCAGAATGATGAATTGGAGGTATGACACTGTTCAACCACCTAACATCCTACAGCAGCATCAGTATATTACATTATGCTACATTAATTGACAATTTTGACACAAGTTATAGCTTTATGTGAAATTGTAAATAATTAACTTGAGGAGTCAAAATTGGTGGACCAAAAAGAAAAACTCTGGAAAAGAGTAAATTGTCAAGCCTGACAACAACTTCATGCATACCAAGCACACACGAGTGCACACATAAGTCTACTGTTGCCTAGATGGATGATATAATTTATATTATGAATACATAGAATGAGCTAAGTGAGCTGAAGAAGAAGATGGAGGAATTCGAGAATAAGTGTTCTGAACTTGAGAAAGAGAGCAAAGCAAGAGCTATAGAGGCTGAAGAATCACACCTGAAAACAATGAAACTTCAAGACACCATTGAAAGGTAATTTCCATGGCTTTATTACACAGGCATTCTGTGATCTTTAGCTGGGGTTTACTAACTCTTTATGATTTTTAGATTGGAATTAAATTTGTCCAACCTCGAATCAGAGAATCAAGTTTTACGACAGCAGGCTTTGGATGCATCAACAAATGAGGATCTCTCTGAAGAATTAAAAATGTAAGACTCAGTCACATAATTAAACCTGAAAAATTGATCTATTTCACCCTCTCTACATTGTTCCCATAAAAATTAGCTAACGGAGAAAATCCATGATGAGATGCAACAGAGTACGGCTGACAGTGCCATTGATGAGTGACAAAAGAGATGTTTGCGTGTGTGTGTGTGTAATGGAGGACCTGCTTCTAAATGGCAGAAAATTTATATAACACAACATCAGACAATTAAACAAATCGTGGAAAAATGGAATGTTGTAGATTATTTAGCAGAGATACCTGTAAATCTAATTTGGTACTTGAAATTGATTCGGTTTTGTATGGCCAAGTTGAACTGGGTAAGCAACATGCCAATTTACCATGAAGTTTCTAAAAAATCCTGAAGCCCAAAGATTAAACTACTCATTCTCATACAAATCTGAAAGCTTTGTACCTTTTATCCAGACTCAAGAGTAAGATTGCAGAGCTGGAGTCAGAGAATGAATTGCTCCGCAAACAACCAGCAATTGTGGAACAGGTAGCGAATCCTGAAAGGATTCTGCCTCAAGTCAAGGTATGCTTCTCTAAAACTGTCGTTTTCCTTGGATAAAATCATCTTACAATTTTTCATTAACCTTGTTTAATGATTCAGAGTTTTGAGAATGGACATCAAACAGAAGAAGAGCCTCAAATGACAAAGGTACAGCCACCTTCCTTAAACACACATTTCCAGAAGCAAATAGATACTGCCATAAATTAACCCTAGACCTAATGATAAATTTTGTATCCAGGAATCCGGGCCTCCCATCTCCCTCTTAACTACACAAAGACCCCTAACAGACAGGCAGCAGGTACCCAGCTGGATGCTGAATTCTTGCCAAACCCAGAAAATATTTCAAAAGAGTGTCTGTGCTTCAATTGTGTAATTGCTGAAAAGGAAATTCTATTATTTCTACTCTATGGACAGGAAAACCATGATGTACTTATCAAGTGTCTTACAGAAGATAAGCGGTTTGATGAGACCAGACCTGTTGCCGCCTGTGTTGTGTATAAATCACTTCTTCAGTGGAGATCCTTCGAAGCAGAGAAGACAACTATATTTGATAGGATTATTCACACAATTCGATCATCAATAGAGGTGGAGTCCTTAACCAATGGAACTACATTATCCAGATATAAGGAAATTAAAATACTATCAGTTTTGCATCATATACTTCGTAATGTTGTGATACTGATTTTCTATATTGTGCTATTGTAGAGTCAAGACAACATCACTGATCTAGCATATTGGCTATCAACAACTTCTACCCTTTTGTATCTGCTTCAAAATACTCTTAAAGCAAGCAATACAACCAAAATATCTTCACAGCGCAACCGAACATCCCCTGCCACCTTATTTGGTAGAATGGCACTGGTAAGTGCTATCAAGTTAATTCTTTAGTAAATCTAATTCCATGACAAAATCATAATACTCGAGCATCCAATATCAGGGATTCCGTTCATCTTCAGTTGGCATGGGAATGTCAAGTGGGTACAGTGGAATGGTGGGAAAAGGAAATGATCAATCAAAAGTGGAAGCTAAGTACCCAGCACTGCTGTTTAAGCAACATCTGACTGCATACGTTGAGAAAATATATGGGCTGATCAGAGACAGTGTTAAGAAAGAGATTGGTCCATTTTTGAATTTGTGCATCCAAGTAAGCATATTGGATAAGAGTGAATTCACACAAAGTAAGAGTTGAGTCATTTAATGGCAATTTCATGTTTACTTAAATGAACAGGCTCCAAGATCCATAAGAGCTAGATCAATAAGAGGGTCGTCCAAAAATATCCATTTGAGTATTGTTGCCAAACAGCAATCGTCAAATATACACTGGCAAAGCATTGTCAATAAGCTAGATCAGACCTTGGGCATAATGACAGAGAACCATGTAAGAATGAATCTTCTCTCTACTAGGTTTTCCAGACTTGAAGTATCAGTACAGAGAGTGGGAAGGAAAGTACTTATCACCTAACCTTTTGAAATTTTCAGGTCCCTCCTGTGTTCACAAGGAAAATCTTTAGTCAGGTTTTCTCATTCATAAATGTACAGCTCTTTAATAGGTAAGAAGATTTTTCATTTCTATTTTTTTTTATTTCATGTGTTTAACAATGCATTCTCATAATCTATGTTGATACTCAATCCAAATGGTTGATCTGGCAGCTTATTGCTTCGTCGTGAGTGCTGCTCATTTAGCAATGGAGAGTATGTAAAGGCTGGTTTGCAGGAATTGGAACAGTGGTGTCTCAAAGCATCAGATCAGGTAAGCACAAAAGGCAATCAATGTATGATTAGCAATACAGAAAAGAAAGAAAATTACTCTAATATCTTGTTATTTATTTCACAGTTCGCAGGATCGTCATGGGATGAACTCCGACACATAAGACAAGCTGTTGGGTTTCTGGTAAACCTTTTAGAAAACCGAAAAGGCCTTTCTTTGTTTCTTGGACTTAGTTCCAGAATGGTGAATTTGATTTGAACTAATCAATGGATTGTTTTGATAATATATGCATGTAGGTTTCGCATCAAAAGGCTCAAAAATCTTCGGATGAGATCACAAATGAACTCTGCCCAGTAAGTAATTTAGTGTGTGCATAGTAAATAAAAAGAACTAAAACTATGGTATAATAAAATTTGCTAATTTAATTTTTGATAGATGTTGAGCATTCCACAAATATATCGCATTGGGACTATGTTCTTGGATGACAAATATGGAACTCAGGGATTATCTTCAGATGTAAGCAAAGCACTCTCTTTTATTTGTTTAGTAGTTAGTCGGAAGTGGGCTTGGTTAAGAAAAATTAAAAATCCTTTTTGCAGGTGATTGGCAGAATGAGAGCCCTAATGGCAGAAGATTCAATAAGCATGCCTAATAATACATTCTTACTTGATGTTGATTCAAGGTATGATAAGTACTAAGACTAGCAATGTTTCCTTTTCTTATCACTACTAATTTTCCACCAGCACTGCAAGAACAAGAAAGAAAGAAAATTAATAATGTAAATAACAATCATTTGGTTTGGTTTCAGCATACCTTTTTCAATGGAAGAGATATTCGGATCCTTGAGTGCAATCCACTTATCCAACATGGATCCTCCACCGCTACTCCGTCAAAGATCTGATTTCCATTTTTTATTGCAGGAAACACAGACAGAAACAGCCTAAGCGTGCCTTTGAGTTCATTTTTCATTTATTAATTTATTTGTTTATATACAGTTTGTTTTGCTTTGAAGGGGTGAGTGAGGTGACTGGGTGATTTCTTCTGCAGAATGTTGTTATTCTTTTGTTTGTTTACCACACTCTCATCAATTTTTGGCAAGTTAGTGTACATGGTTTTTTGTAATCACAATTGTTCCTGGACAAGGAAGAATTCTTGGCATCAAAGAAAAAGAAGATAGTGATTATTTAGTTTTCAATGTTTCTATATCTTCTTTGTTTCAGCTTGTAAGACAAAAACACCAGAAAATAATCAGCAGCCAACAAGAATCAAAGTTGCATGAATCAATTGTGACCATGTTAACATGTGACAGAGACGGTGCAAATGTCTTCTGTTGTGATTTTCTTTGCATATTCTGCTTGAAGAGTTCACAAATGAATTGGATAGCCAGATTAACCACCACATTAAAAAATCAAAGCTCATTCGTCTTTAGTATCTTCTTCTTGATTGGCTTCCTCTGCTTCCAATTCATTAGCATCAATACATAATTCATCACTTAAGGTGAACTTGGTTGCATCATAATTCATCAACGTCGACCCATGATGAATTGATTGCAGGAAATTGAAATAAGCATACTTGATGTCGAACTGCATATCATACCCTGCCACACATATCTGTGCGTTAGCATTCGACAATCGTGTGAATATTTAAACAAAAAAAAACACAAGTACTAGATTCTTACAATAGTTTATGGCAATGGTGCATCCATTGTCATCTGGACTCTGTCGAACATGATGAAACCACATACTTGGCCTGCATCAACTTCACAAAATTAGCCTCGATATTATAATTTGTTTATTATTCAGCAGAATAGTCCAGCCTTGCTGCATGTCCCTCTAAAACTCACTAAAAACATTCACTTGTATGAGCTGTATTTCAAAGTTAAATGCTTTTGAGCAGTGCTATGCATGCAAAATTTACATACATAGTAATGTGTGTGAAGCAAATCGAACAAGTAAATGAAAATCTTTCTTACAAGTAGAGAATCTCTCCAGCCTTGACAGTACAATGAAAGGGCTTCGGACCATTGAAATACAAAGGAAATTTGGACATCTCATTCTCCTTAGTCTCTGGAGGCGGGTAAGGATTCACGCTGCACCAAGGCACATATCTCTGCGGCTTCTCCAACTCCAATCTGAACTCTCCAGAGCCACTGGTATAAGAATATTGAGCAGCTGGATACTCTTGAATGTACATGCGATGCACGTCCGTAGGAGGAAGTAGCAAGAATTGCTTCTCCCCTGAAACAACAGCATACAGATTCTCGTAATGGTCCTTGTGGAATGAAGTCTCAGATGAATGGTTTCCGATCCACAGATTCACTGCCTCCGGAAGGCAGCCTCCCAGTGCCTCAGTAGCCCAAGGGATGTGCGCATCACAGTCAGAAGCCAACACCGAATATTCCTCCCGAAAACAGTCATTCTGCTGCTGCAAGTATCCCACCACATTATTTCTTTCAGAATTCAGAACAAGATCTAGAGCGCAAGGGAAAGGAACATGCTCCACGTGAGCAGAGGCAAAGCATGTTTCTCCTTTTTTAGGGGTTTCTAGGGGAACAAGGGAATCAGCGCGGCCATCTGGGGTGAGGTGAAGGGAGACAGTGGAATCAGAAAGGGAGGAAGAAAGGTAAGAAAGGTTAGGCCAGAGGCTGAGAGCAGGCCAGTGGGAGATGGCATTGGAGATGATGCAAGGTTTGTTAGGTGATACATAGTCTCTTAGGAATTGGAGTGGGGTTGGAGCCGAGTCTAGCCGTTGTATTCTGTTTCCTAGGCTTAGCTCCCTCACATCCCCCCACAGCCCTTCTAGTACTCTTACTTGCTCCTCCATCATTCCACTTTTCTTGAGCTTCTGTATTTCTTATTATGTTCTGCCTTTCAACAGTCTTTATTATGCATGTCACTCCCACATGACAGTTATCGTCACACCCAAAAATAGAGCAAGTTTCTGGCACATAGAACAAGGTGTACGTAAAGATCACATTGGCTGCACTAAGCCTTAAACCTGGACGGATACAAAGAATTGTCCAAATAAACTCCTTGTTCACACTAACTAAATGAACATCTAAACAATTCCTTATTACAGAAACTAAAGAGTAAGACTTAATAAACAAAAGGTCTCACAACGAGGAAATGCCGGGCGTACCAGTTAGGAATATGTACAGCTGCTGCTACTAAGTAAGAAGACTTGTTCTGCTACCAAACACTATTAACCTGATAAGAGATATTGCAGAAAGGAATGGGTTTCCATGACTTGGTGAATAGCAAATACAATGTTTCGGATCACAGAAGCAACTTACTCCAAATCACGTCACAGTCACATATAATCAAATCCATGGGTTCTTTTCATAACCTCCAGGATTTCACAAACACATTAATTAAGTTAATCGATCTTTAAACCTCACGTAATCTCCAAACCGGATAATGAATATGTTAAGGCAAACTGAAGAGCGTAGACATGCACTCAATTTTTCCCAACAAAATTAACTCATGGAATAACCACAGCTTCTTTTTTGCCGAAATTTCATTAAATTTCCATGCAAAACAAAACAAAACTTGATATCAAGCTATCCTACAAAACACAAATTTATACCATGACTTGACAAGCCCATCCATCTTAAAATTAGAACAGAAGAAAAAAAATACACCTATAGTTATTATTAGCTTAAAACAAACTCTTATTAGCTTAACTAATGATAAAGGAAAGAATTAGAATTAGCATGGCTGTAGTATGAGCCAGAAGCAGCTGAACTAAGGGAAAGAAAGCTTGCCTTTGCGTTATTGTACTGGGTTTTTGTTTCAGAAGCCAGACAAATAAAGAAAAGCTCTTTCCTAATTAAGTCGGGGTTTTTGAGAAACAGGGAGGTGCAGACTTCGCAGTATAGGAGAAACTAGAGAGAAAGACCTGCTTCTCTTCTGCTTCCTAAAACAACGTAATACTAGAGAAGACAGACACAAGTCGCTGCTGTTAAAGCGCCAAGGGCTTTTAAGTTTTAACAATGGGCTCGGCCCTTACATTGTCAAAGAAAATATTATATAATTTATTTATCTAGTTGACAGCCTAACTAACAAATTGATCACCTTCCCTGCCCTGCTCTGCTCCTCTACTCTCCTCTCTTAACAAGCAGCAGCACTTGGCAGCAAAAAATCTAGTCTTGGACATGCCAGGCACCGTACATTTTCATAACACACAAATGCAGGTCTGTATGTAGCTGCAAATTCTCAAGTCTGAATGAATGGTTCATGTGTTGGGGGAAACATAGAAAGAACAAAAAACATTGAAGAACAATATCAAGAGAAGCAGATTCACTGCTCTCCAATACCAAATACGCCCCCCCGTATCTCTGTTTAACAAGATTGAAGTTTTTCTCAGAATTCATTTTACATGGTCGACTGTTAGAAAAGGCTAAAAACACGTCAGGGGTGTTGTTTTTAGGCATCAAAAGGAACCAAAAACCAGTCAACAATATTTCTCTGTTTATATTTGACTAACAACAACTCTAAGCTAGTGTTACTAGTTCATGCCATACATTGACTTGATCATATGATCATTTTCTGTGAGAGTGAGAGAACCAGGTTCAAAACCCAGGATCCCCCACCCCCAAATCCTAAAGATATTTTTTAAAAGAATCTCTCGATGATGATACTCCACAACACAATAGTTGGTCTCAAATGTTTTCTTCAAATCGCCGGAGCTTCCTCGACCAAAGAATGTTTTTCAAGGATTGCCAGAGTCTCTTCCTTAGCGCTGAAAATACAAGAAAAAAGTAGCATAGTTACTACAGCATCACAAAAAAAATAACGGAAGATGAAAGTAAAAGGACCATCTGCATCCACATTACAAGGCTTCATGATCGAAGGGGACAAACAAAGTTTGACAGGAGAATTTCTTTTTTAGATAATTCTAGTTTGGCGTCTGCAGTCACTGCCAACATGCACACCCAGAAAGGTATGAAAGAAATTTTCTATGAGCAACATTTCAATATGGATTCAATTAAATTCTTCATAAATCCAAATCTAGCTCAGACAATGGTCTATGATCAACTCAGTTGTCGTATAAAAATCCACAAATCAAAACTGATAGATGCAAATTGCTGGTTTCATGTTTCTTTACAGCAAAAAAATGAGCCATCTATGCGACTGAAAAATATGCCAATATTGAGATTGTAAGTCCAGGGCAAATGTCTTAAGGGTTCATCTGATTTTATAAATCATCTCAATTCAAAGGTTTAGTGTACCTTCACAGCATTGCAACTATCAACGACGCACATAATGGCAATTTTCTTTGAAAGTTTGACCTGAACAGCTTATAACAATCTATGATATCTCTTCTATTTTTTATTCATTTACACAATGAAAGTTCATTGAAATTTACCTTCCAGGTCTAAGAATCTTGTACTTTCCTGGCCTGGTGAGGTCCACAATTGTTGATCCTGCACGATTGGATGGAAGTACACCACCGTCATAAACATACGCACAACGGTTCCAGAGGTTCTCAAAATCCTTGATGCAAAGGCTACTGGGCTGCCCACTAAGGTTTGCGCTTGTAAGGGCAACTGCTTTTCCCAGACCACGAGCAACTACCCTGATGAAGTTACAATCTGGTACACGGACTCCCACACTATCCAATCCTGGGTTCAAGGATTTCTCAAGTGCGCTCGACTCCCCTGGAAAATACCCAGTCATATACTTTTAAAGCATGAAGACTTGAGACACTAAAAGTTAACATACCAAGAAATTATAACATAGATACAAGGATCTAGGATAACAAGATCATCAGTTTGCATGATTATTTAGTTAGTTATGAAACAAAACCTAATCCTAAAATACAACAATTTTTTTTCCTCTTCCACATGTAAGAAGACATGACTACAGACCTCGCCTCAATATAACAGTAACAGGCCCCGGAAGTAGAGAATCAAGTAAGCCATGAGGCAGATATTCAGTGACCGCAAAGTGTTGTATTTGTGACACATCCCCAACACAGATTGCAAGAGGACTTGTATGCTTACGTCCTTTCATTTCATAAATTCTATTGACTGCTTCCAAAGAACTGCCATAAGAGAAAATAGCAGATTATCAAATATATGGTGATTTCAGACTTGCCCGAATATTGTGAAACGTGCAAAGCGAAGGAGACCATGAAAAATTTACATGGATATCCTTACATGTTAGCATCATCACTCCCTTTAAAACTGGGAAAGAAGTGTACTCAAAAGTAACAGAAAGAAAAACTGCAATAGATGCCTTGCTTAAGAGTGATCTAGAATATGATACCAAGCTCCATCAGAGTTCAATAAGAGGCGTCTATTGACAGGAAAATCTAGGTTTAGTCATTGCCGACAGCACGACCATTTTATCTTATTAAACAATCAAACATGACACTGGGCACAACCATGAGAGCAATAAAGGGAAGGCAAGCTTAGACAGGACCAATTTAAAAAATCTGCAGAAGCAATTAGCTACAAACCCATCAACTATTTCTTAGCAAATCCTCCATCCTTCTCAAAATCTTCTTTACTTCCTAGATTATGTGTTTGTTTTTTTAGAATAGCATGCCCAGATTCCCTTCTTTCTTGCTGTCATATTTTTTAAAGTTCAATTCTTCGGGTCCAGTGCACAATGAAACAGGAAAAGAAATAACACTTAAATTTTCTTGGACATTTCAGTATCAAGAAATCATAATTTAGAGGAATTAAACAAATAGTAAAACGAAATGAATCAAAATTGCCATACCAAGCATCACAAGCAAATCCATACAGTGTATCTGTGGGTACTGCAATCACCTTCCCAGCTTTGAGAGCTTCAATTGCTTCTTGGGCATAAACTTCCGTGGCAGGCCGAACCACCTCCAACTTATTTTGAACATCAACATGACAATTCTCCATGCTCGAACTCATTTTCTTTGAAAACCCCAGCCCTAAATGCCTTTTATGTGTTAAAAATGGCACAAACCCCAACTTTGGGACACCTAGATATAAAGAGAAAATCAGTAGAAAAGGGAGTTTCTTAAGTGAAATTGATAAATAAATGGCTCAGATAGACGAGCGATGCTTCTGAACGTGGCATGGCGTAAACAAAAAGCAATAGTTCAACCTTTACTTATGCTTCATTTTCTTAGCAACTAATAAAACAGTTAAATAATAACTTACAGATCTTTTATAGACAAAAGAAAAGAAGAAGCATCCATGGTGTGTTTGTGTGTGTGTGTGTGTGTGTGTCGAGAGAAAAGAAAGGAGGGGGACTGACGATTGTGATTATAGAGCACCACCTCGGAGGAGGAGGGGAAGACCAGCTGTGGCAATCTGACTGCAATTCTTTCAGGAATGTTCATGCCAATCCACTTTTTCAAATAAAGTCTGCAAGTTTCCTTCTCTTAACACTCACTAGCTTTCCTAAAGCCAATACACATGGTTGTCTACTCTAGACCTCAAAAGCAAGGAGAGGACAACAAGATTTCAATTGAGCACAAAAAATATTTGGGATTATTAGAATATCACAACCCAAAATCATTAAAATGGTAAGATAATAGTAATAAAAGAAACATATTTTACAAGAGGAAAAAATAAGGACCACGAATAGGTGAGGGGGGGGAAAATGTCCACGGCCACAGGTGGGCACCGAGGGACATATCCAGCTTAGAGATTGTTTGTTTATGCCTATGCAGCTTTTCAAACCGTGATTGAAATGAAAATTATAAAAAAGAAAAAACAAATATTGTTTTTTTATTCTAATTAAAGTTTTAAAATTACCAGTATTCAATAAAATCCATGTGAGTGATGCTAAAGAAACATGGAGCACAGACACTGTTCATGAATCCAAAATATAAACTCCATCCCTCCCCCTCAAGTTATTCATTCAAGAAAATCTAGAAATTAAAATAAAAGAAGGCTAAACTGGGATTCTTACAAAACACCATTAGCCAACAACCCTCCTACTCAAGTTATTCATTCAAGCAAACAGTCATGCAAGCCAATATTTTCACATACATGAAATGATAATAATAAATTTTACCTGCCTTTAGACCACCGACTGGAACGATAAGGGCTTGAGATGCAAGATCAACTCGATCCCTCCCTCCAACTTCCCAAGACTAAACCCTATTACTCAAAAGTCAAAACCCCTTCAAGACTCTGTCTTTCTCTCCCGAAGTATACGGCGCAGGTTGGGTCGGGTTTTCTTTTCCCACCAGTTTAGAAAGCCCAGGAAACAATAGAGCCCATTGTTCATAAAGATCGACTAGCATTGCTGGTCTGTGGATCCTTTTAAAATGCAAGACCAGGACGATCTGATTTCAGTGAGTTTCCCTGGGAGAGGAGATGAGGTGCTTTAGTTTTTCAAAGAGGAGGAAGGCAAGGCAACTGTATCCTTTCTTGATCCTGATGACAAACCCGCTTCTGGGTTTGGTGTGTCTGGAGATCATAGCCCCAGATCCTCTGAACTTTATGGTATTGTAGCCTCCATTACAGCCGTTGCTGCTACTTTCATTTTCTTGGATTCATCATTTTCGGCCTCATTTTTAATTGCAACCAGTGGCCCTATGGCATTGTTTTAGCTGCTACTCTTTTGCGTTGAGAAAATCAGAAGATGAGTAAGCCTAGTTGTAAGTTGGATTCTGCTTTTTACTGGGGGGATTGGTTGTGCCAACTTATGCCATGGAGTACTTACTGACAGTAGTGTTAGCTCTGCTATTTTACGTTGGTCTCAACTCCATGTCCTCTCCTCCCTCAACTTCCTTAGAATACAATTTTTGGTAAGCCAAAAATGTTATATGATGTTGTACTCTGTATGTTCTTTCTCCAGATGAATTCAGTAGGGAACCTTCAACTTGCATTCCTTCGAGGGAGGGATATGAGCTGCCCATTGAACCCATATTTGATATTGGCATCAATAAAATCAATGACTTCATTATTATTATTATATTTACTGATGGAGAATGACAGATACACCTATGGAAATGGCTCTTCTGCCAAATTTGCAGTTCGGAAGGAATTTGTTATGAAGCTTAAAAAGTTGCTGCTAACATGTGCATCTTCATGTCTTTGGATTTGAACATAAAATTATAATTTCTTACTCCTGTCTTGAAATGACCTTGACTAGCAAGAACAAGGACACTCGATGTTGAAAAAGGCAATGGACTTCCTTCCACTCGTGCAGATATTTGAACTTCAATCTTGACGGCTTTCAAAACCTCACAAATTAAAGTCTCTTCAAAGCTGGTTCTGGTCGCGGATAACATAAGTGAGCCGTTGAACATTATCATATCGAAGAGTCGCGTTCACTTGCGTCCGAGGATAGGAATGTTGAATATTTGATATACACACCTCTACCTCCCCCGGGTTCCTTCTGGGCAATTTCTAGGTAACTTGTTAGGTGAGTTAACTGAATTAATCTGATTTTTTTATTTTATAAAAAAAGTAAAATGACGTTATTTTAAAATAAAATAATGGGTTTGAGTTGTCAAACCATTTTTTTAGATGATGTCAAATCACTCCCTCCTTTTTTTTTTTATTGAAACATTAAATCTTGGATTAAGATAATATTTGGTGTTGTTATAATAATTATTTTTAAAAATATTTTTTTATTTTAAAATGTATAAAAATAATATTTTTTATTTTTAAAATTTATTTTAACATCATCGTATCAAAACAATACAAAAACACATAAAACACGTGTGTATGTATCGTATCGCCTTAAATTTTAAATCTTAAAATAAGTATTGTTTATGTATACTTAAATATATAGATAAATTATGTATATGATAATTCATGTTTGAGTATTGTATTTAAATTTTAAATTTTACAATATGAATAATTTGTTAATTATTAAAGTGATTAGATCCTTAAAACAAATGAGTTTCAAGTTATATATTTTCTTAATCACCAATAAATTTAAATACTTATAACTATAAAAATAGTTGTTTATTTATGGATAAATAAAAATTCATTGTTATAAAACATTTTAGAATATTAGTTATTTTTACAAGCATATGCCCTTCAAATGAAAGGACATGTTTTCAGAGCTTCGTTGCAGCTACGCCTCATTTCATAGAGAGAGAGGACTTCATCATCTTAAATTTTGATTTGAGAAAAATAAATGAATTGTTAAAAACAAGAAATTAAGGTGGTTCAGCTTGGTGGCGTACTCCATCAACGTAGAAGCTACAAAAAGATACTATATCTCATTTATATTTTCTGAAAATTATAAAATACCCATATTTATCTATGTAGAAAAACTCACTATAAATGAGGAATTTCTTGTTATTCAAACTATAACTAGTAACATATCAACAAATTCAAAAAACCAATCATGTTGATAAATTAAATAGAAACAATTACTTTCTCATCAATCACTTTCCTGAACAATCAAATTAATATAATTATAATTTAAAATTTAACTGGTCAGACTTTGAGTTTGCTCCCAAGAAGTCAATAGTTTCAGTCCCATAAATCTCGGGGTCATTAGAGGTTTACTTGGTTGTTAACTTCAGGACCCGTGGAATTAGTCGAGGTGCACGCAAGCTGGCCCGAACACCCAAGTTAATCTAAAAATAAATTAATATAATTATTATGAGTTGTCTTTTTAAGTCCTTAATTTGTAACTTTATCAGGGCACATTACTATGTTTATTTAATGGTCAATGTATTATTAATAAGAGGGTATTAAAATAAACTTTTTGAGCTATAAAAATAATGGACTAAAAATAGATTTTGAGTTTGATTATAAAGTTTTTGTCCATGACTTTAAAGTGATTTAATTTAATTTATTTTATATTACTGAATTGCATAAACAGAAATTCTCCGCAATTAAGTAAACTAATTAAGATGATCA
>Ga0307517_10003737_pt1 | contig 23655 bp, 35 predicted proteins | sample 23_EM_MG_FD_194515 | JGI IMG/M metagenome (GOLD analysis project Ga0307517, IMG submission 194515) | Populus trichocarpa ectomycorrhiza microbial communities from riparian zone in the Pacific Northwest, United States - 23_EM | ecosystem: Host-associated > Plants > Roots > Unclassified | place...
GGTCACCGGCAAACCAATAGCAGAGGGGTGATGAACGAGTTCTGGAGAAGTTCTTGACTCTACATGACGATATTTCTTGTTCGGAACCGCTGCCCAGGCTGGTTACTTCGCAGACGGATCGTTGATGTATTCCGACCTCGCATGTCTTATGTATGTGTTTATTCAATATTAATTATCTATCTTCGGGTTCCGGCAACAAGTTCACAGCGTTATGCCCAAGGCGTAACGCGTAACGACTCATTCCGTGAACACCGAACGTTTGAACCCATGAAAGACACGGATGATCAGTCCGATACTGTATCTATGTAAAACGGCCGCAGAAAGGAGGGATGCCTCGATTGGCTTCAACGTGGATCACAGGATAGACGCATTCCAACGGTTTACGGCCCCACTCAACGCCACTGTCAGATACACTGGGATCCCCCTTGCAGATGGTGGTAGTAGCACTGTGTTCCATGATACTGTATGCCCTCCACGTAGGGTGGGTGAGCTGCCCATGGGTGGAAACGTTTAGTTGAAGGATTTGTGGTGGCAGTTATTTATGAGAGGCACGCAGTGCTATCCCAAACTCTACGTCACATAACTCACGCGCTTCTTCCAATCCCAGAACCTAAATTCTATGACCCACCTTCGGCACATTGTGGCACACTGCCCGACATGAGCAGACCGCCTCGGGACGCACATCGACTACGTCACTGGAAAAGCACACCTGGAATAACTCACTTGAACCCTTCTGCATATTGAGTTCGCCGCGCATGATCGTAGGAACACTTGATACATTTCAAAATACCCGGTTGGGGATGGTACGATGGCCGTGACCGAGAAGAGGATGAAGGAACGCGAAATAAGGTATAGGATAACAGGTGTCATCATCGTGGAGCCCGGAAATGTAGTACGGATACAGTGGTTGATTGCGGATTTGAAGGGACCGCAAGGTCCGTGGGTCAACCCAGGTCGGCTGTTTGGTGTGTTCGAATAAAACTACAATCCAAGAGATGCTGCAGAGTCCGGTTAGTCCGGGAGGGCAAAAATAAGGGTCTGCCGACATCACCTTAGCCTCAAGCACGGGCGAGGGTCTGGTGATTTCCCGCAGCTGCGGCTTCCACCTTGGCCACCTCGTCCCTTAGGGCCTGGATGTTCTCCTCCATGAAGTGACAGTAGTCCACCGCCCTAAAGAGGATCCCGCTCTTTCCCTGACACTTTCCCTTCCCACGGCTTCCGCTGCCTTTAGGACGACCACGGGTCGGCATTCCAGTTCCGGGAGGAGCTCCGGCTGGAGCGAGAAGCGCCGTGAGCTGGACGTAACCGTCCCTGATGGCATTTCTTCGCTTCTGCTCTGACATGATGTGATTGAGCCGTTTCTGTGGGGCAGAGAGTTGGCCCTTTGGCTTGCTCGTGGTAACTTTGCCGTTGAGGTTGTCGCTCTGTTTCGTTACGGCAGGAGAAGAGGTGGTCGTGGGGAGTGGTGGTGGGATGAGAGGTGGATGTGATAAGGGACCGACGTTGTTCAGGAGGTTCGCGCCGAGGTTTATGGTGTTGACTGGTGCGATGGAGGTGACTCTGTCCTCTGTAGCGGTGGTGGCTTGTTCCGATTCATCGAACTCCCAGTTGAAGTTATCGAGAAACCCGAGGATGTCTGTTGTTTCCGATTGGGTGAACAAGTCTGCGGCGGGTGGTAATGAGGGTGGAGAAGGAAAAAGGTTGTGTAGGACGGGGTCGAAGTTGAACTCGAAGTCAGCAAAGGGAACCGGGGGTGAATCCATAGTCGCGGTTGCGGGGTGAATTAGGTCCGAGAGAGTCCGGACAAGGCCGAGCAAACTCGCCGTCGCCCCCGACCGACACCGCCGTCGATGGCGTCCGAAGAGACCGAGTTCGACCATCTCCAGCCCATTTCCGACCAGCAGCAGCAGGGTCAACAACAGCAACAGCAACCCCAGACTCCCCAGCAGCAGCAGAATGGTCAACCTAACCAGCAACAAGATAGTGCTTCTGCTGGCGGTAGGAAAAGTCCGTTCCCTCGTCTCCCTTCTTCTTGGACTCTAATCTTATCTTCTGTACCCCCCACGTAGAGGGTCCATCCGTGAGGAGAGCTTGTGCGACGTGCCACGCAGGCAAGACGAGGTGTAGTGAGGTTCTACCTTGCCAGGTTCGCCCTCGTCCTCTATCCACCCTCTACTTGAATTCTGAACAATGGTTATTCCAGAGCTGCCTGAAGCGCGGTTTGGGTGCGACTTGCGCCTACCCCGAGCCCGACAGCGGCGAACAACCACCAGGTCAGCCTTCCTCAATCTCTGCTAACAACCAGTTCACTGAAACCACTCGACATTTCATTTCGTACAGGAATCGTTCCCCCGCAGTCGATAAACCAATTCGCTCCTCCACTGCCATACCCCCCGATCCACCCATCCCTCGCCCAACCTCCGTACTACGACTACAACGCCTTTGCTAACCCTCCCCCACAACCAGCTCCTCCTCCTCCACCACCTTCCGCAAGCACCACATCCAGTACCACCGCAACCGCCGGCGGAACACCGAACTTCAGACCAAACAAACGCCCAAGAAACCTCACCGAGGAAGAAACCGCCGCGATAACCAGAAATTGGACCAGAGGCGATTTCTTCGTCGGGAACAGCGGTCCCGTCAGGATCGACCCAAGGTTACCCGTCAAACTTACCCTTGGAGAGGGCGATCAAGTCCATTTCACGATCGGGGGAGAACCTATAATCTGATTCTTCTCTCTCGCTTTTATAACCCCTTGTGCTCATTGCTTCCCTCTCATCTCTCCTTTCTGACTCTTTGTACTTCGTATGCATCCCTCAGGGCCGTAAGGGGATAGGAGAACGATCACCAGCCCCTGCCTTTGAACTCGCACACGTACTGTTTTTGTCCATATATCTAAGATTACCTGTACAAGTAGGCTTGCGAAACAAATAGCAGGATGCGGCCGCGGTATATGTACCGTCGCACTCCCAATCAAGGTGCGCCGATAGGTCATGACCTCTGTGTCCGTTGAGTAGGAACAATCGTTAGCACTTCGTCAGCGCCCATCCCGAACATGATCTTCAGATTCTTCATGCTCTCCGCATCGTGTTTTTCACCGGCCCCGCCCTTTCCTTTCCCTTTGAAAGCCTCCTTGACGATCGCAGTTTTGCGTTTCTGGATTTGAAGGATCCTACCCTCGATTGTATTTTCTATCTGGAGAACGAGAAGGTCAGGAACGGAAGTCGTGGAAGTATTGGTGGGCAGCATCTCACGATGAAATGTTTGACGTAGACGGTCCGTTCTTGCGTAACTCGGTGTAGTCGGTCGATGGCTAGGGTGGTTGTGGGTCAGTGCGAACAAAGGAAACACCGAACTCAACCTACCTTGATTTTCAACAGCGGCGTTCCACCAGCAATCCATCTTGGAAATCCCACCGTCCGATCAGTGAATACCAACTTTCCCACGGAAGGTGGAGGGGGGAGAGAACCACCCACCATAAATGCGTGATTTGCGTTGGTCAAATTCAAACCTACACCTCCAGCTTTCAGCGAAATCAACAATACCATCGGTCTCGGCCTCCCATCCGGCCCATTCGGATCCTTAAAGGTCTTGATGGCGGCCTGACGTTTCTTGAGGTCCATCGTCCCGTCGAACCGGGCATACGGTAGCGATTCGCGGGTGAGAGCTGCTTGGATTATGTCTAGGAAGCTCGTGAATTGAGAGAACACCACCGCCCGGAAGTGCGGGTCTTGGTCTCGGATCCGTCCTACGTAACCATTGCGTATCAGAATGGGTGTTGGGAAGGGGTCGGACGACTCACGAAGGTTCCGTATTAAGGCGTCGATCTTTGTCGAGGAAACGAAATCGTTCTTCCGAATCACAACCTTGGGTGTGCTTTCCTCCTCCCCTACGTCACTCTCCTTCTTTACAATGACTTCTAACAGATCACCCTCCTTCACAGGACCACTGGAACAGATCGGGCACACGCCATTCTTCCCTTGTTCCTGGCAAGTCTCGAGGAAATTCACGACACAGTCCTTACAACTATAAGCCCGATTCCAGTCAGTGTCCCAAACCTAGGTGAACATGTCCATCGGCGCACCATTTATGCATACACGGCGGAATCAAGACAGGAGCTTCCATCATATCCAAACACAAAGGACATTCACCTCTTCCTTCACCCCCACCTCGTTGGGTCCCAGACTCTGCGTTCAGAGATTTCAAGGTCTCTTCGACGAAGGCGGTATTAGTCTTTGATACTGTGACCCCGTCAGACTCGCGTTTGACCAAGTCTTCCAGTTTGACGGTCCCGCTGGCAGGAGTCGAAGAGTTTTCAAGTTCATCGAGTTCCTCTTGAGTCATGACAAGATGAGGGTGGAGAACTGCCCGACGGAGCCTGAGTTTCCAGGAAGGTCACGATTAGAGCCAGGAGATGCAGGAACCGTAAGTCGTACCTCATCAGCATAGCAAGGATGCTGGTGTAGTTCTTATTGACCAAGCCCTTCTCATTCAACCTCTCGAACTTCTTCCGAACGTCCATATAGATCGAATCGTACAACTTCCTCTCTGAAACTGAGAACTCAAGGGTTTCCACCTTGATCTAAGGGGATAACCTCGAGGTCAGCAACACACAAAACTGGTGCGAAGTACAAGCTCCTACAATTTTTGGCGGAAGCTCGACAATCGGCTTCCCAGCGTGGTCTTTCATGTTCTTCTGTCGCCTGAGGAGAATACTTTCTAGGATGACCTATACGAGGAATCCCTTGAGGCCGAAAAAAATTCAGGTCTCGCAGAACCCCTCACCTGAACAATCTCAATGCCCTTGGGATCTTGCGCGATGAAAGGTAGGGTGATAAACCTGGTTTACCCGTTAATATGTTTCGAGAGAGACCGGGGGTCGGATTCGGTCGAACGTACGATCGGAAAAAAGAGTAACTCGACCAAGGGGCAAAGTCTAGGAACTTCCTATAAAAAAACGCATATCACCAACCCCTCCCTGGGGAGCACTGGGGACAGACATACAGAAGGGAGTATAGGTCTTCTAGCCGGTTCACGATCGGCGTGCCCGTGACGGCCCACCTTCTTCTTGCCTTCAGTGCGCAGACCGCTTTGGCGGTCTTGCTAGAGCGAGATTTACAGTGGTGGGCTTCGTCGAGGACAACACGAAGCCATTCAACTAGTCGCGACAATAAGCAGTGTTGATGCACTTGGGAATTATGGACGTACTTTCGAATACAGAAGATTCTGATTTTCGCACGGATTTTTCGTACTTGGCGTGTTCAGAGGCTAATACGCCATAGGAAGTCACTATGACCTGGATCTTCTTCCTCTTCTCCTTCTTGGGTTTGACCCTCGTTACCTTCTTTGGGCTCGCTTTCGGTTCCCATCCTTCGTCGTCCTCCCCCTCGGGTTCGGGTTCGGGTTCGGGTTCGTCGACCATATCCTCGTCCTCGTCCGAATGAAGTTCGATCTCCTCTTGTTCATCATCGTCGTCAATGTACTGGACCTCTTCGGGGTACAAAGCTTCGTACAAGTTGAACCGGTTCTGGCCGTGCCAAATGTACACCTCCATTGTCCCCTCCTTGCTGCATCTCTTCAACTCCTCTCCCCATTGGCTGAGGAGTGAAGTAGGAGCGACAACCAAAGTCGCACTTGGTATCCGCTTTGGATTTCCTTGCTGCCCTCGCGGAACATCATCGACGGTAGACTTGGCATTCGAGTGGTTCTTGAATGCAGCTTGCAGTCGAATCTGGCGGGGTTTAGATTTCTCTCTGGGTCCATCAGGGAGGAGCTGGTTGTTGGGTTTAAAGGAGGGGGGAGGCGATGGCAAGGATGGAGGTTCTGGATGAAAGCGGTTGGTATGCAGGAGGCTGGCGATCATGATCGTCTTCCCCATTCCCACTGTTAGTGCAAATCAGATCAATGTGGCGCGCATGTCATCTGGTTACCGTACTCACTTTCTGAAAAGCAGGAATTAAAGTGAAGTGGGTGGTCAGTAAAGTAAACGCAACATATGTGGTTCCTTACCATCGCTAATAGTTGGGAAATCGTTAGCCAGCACGCCACTTGCACCCGAAACATGAGATTAGCTTACGCTAAGATGCCTCCCGGACACTTGACCTCCGCCTTGGGGAATTCCAAACTCAGCTCGCCAGAAAAAGGGTTGAAGTAGAATGGACGCTCGCTCATCGTGAGGTCGATGATACCCTCCGACGGTTCAGAGGGGAACGTGAATCTATGCGTAAAAGTCAGAACTCGCTAAATGAGAATATGGCCAGCCGACTTACTCCTGCCATAACGGATGAATTGCTGTTGCTTCTCGAGCGTTTTGGTCCCCATTTTCCATCGATGACATCCACCTGGGCACATGATCAGCGAAAAGCATGCAACCAGGGGCTTTTAACACCTACATTAAACCCTGTTTCTGGTATGGGCGTAACGTCAGGGTAAACGTTTCAGCGGGGTCCATCTCAGCCATGGTTTTGTCGTGCTGCTGAGCCCTATAACGGCATCAGTTCCGCCCGAAAAAAAAGAGCCAAAATGTTAAGGGACCTGTTGTAGATCATCGCCAACTGGTTCTCGTCGAGGTCCTCACCAGGCTCGACCTCGACTTCCTCCCCATCTCCGACAATTTCTTTCCGCACGCCTTGCGGTTTGGGTGGAGGAGTTTGTGATTGTGTCAAGACTTCTGCCATCTTCAGGACCTCGTCATGGTCTAAGTCCGCATCTTTCTTCTTGCTGAGGACTCCACTACCCCGCACGGGATGTAAGTTGACTGCGTCGAAGAGTTTCAGTAGGGCCTGTTTCCGTTCCCGAAGTTCTTGTTCCTCGGCTGTTTCTGCGCCCTCGTCGAACATGGGTCTCTTGTAATCAGCCTCTTGGCGAGTGTTCGGAGGCTTGAATGCCTTTGCGATGATGTACACTGAGAGGGAGACGACGATATCCAGCCCGGTCTTGAGGTTCGGCGGGACGTCAACAACAGTGCTACCCCTGAACTCAATGATACCTGGATATATGCGGCGTGAATCATGGGCCACCGGCCGAGTGCGTGAATCAAACCTGTTTCTAATAGCCTGGCAACCCAACTGGCGACATTCTGGGGTAACCGTGCAATCTCTTTGTGAAACGACAGTCAACACCAATGCAGGATAACTGATTGCGCGAGCTCACCAAAACCACCTCCATTAGTGAGACGGACGATGTCATTCTGCTTCTTTTTCTTGAAGTTGTCCTGTCGAGGTTTCATGAGAGTGGTGATCGTCAGCTGTTTGCCCCTCTTTTGCGGCGGCTTCTTCTTATCATTCTTCCTGGGTATATCATCTTCTTGCTTGAGCCTGTCCCATTCCACCAAGATGGGGTCTCCATTTTTGACATATCCCTTGCCTTTGACGGTGGACCAGGCGTTGGCGACCACGACGCTGCCCAAGAAAGCAGATTTAAAGTCAAAACCGGATGGAGGGGAGAGTTTCCTCCGTTTATTGGGTTGGAAAACCTCTTCCGATTGACGTCTAGCGGTAGGCTTCGATGCTCCCTCCTGGCGGATGCCGAAGATGTCTGACATGTCCACATCATCCCCCGGGTTGGCATCGGGGCGGATTGATACGGAGCGAAGCCTTTCTACTGGGACGTTCCCGTGATCGGCGTCCTCTTCATCTGGAAGAAACAAAGGGTTGGATACGGCAGGGTCTTCATTTGAGGTTTGCGACGATGGAATACTGGGACCCGCCAACTCTGGCTCGGATGGGACAGTCTCTACAAGCGTATTCTCGCCGGCATCGCTCTCACCGTCAGAGGCAAAAAAGTCCGGGAGCGCTCCAGACGCGTCTACCATCGTCGGTGTCGTTGAACCCGCAGTGGTGGTGAGTGAGTTGTAATTTACAACGACGCGTCTAGCGCCGATGGACGCGACGCTGACAAATCATCCTCGGCCTCCGCCAGATTTGCCTTTTTTGGATATCCCATTTTTCACTCACGAGCTCTTTGGCTGATAATCCGAAAATCATGCAGCGTGGTCTTGGCATGGTGCGTAGCTGTTCGTAAGAGTAGAAATTTACGGCTGATTCCTGTGTTTTCGTGACAGCAACCGACCGTCGTCCTCTTGAAGGAGGGGACGGACACCTCGCAAGGAAAAGGACAACTGTTATCAAACATCTCCGCATGTCTCGCCATCGCAGAGACCCTCGCCACCACTCTCGGTCCGAGGGGTATGGACAAGCTTATTGTCAACGAACGCGGCGAGGCACAGATCACCAACGATGGCGCCACCATTCTCAAACTTCTTGACATCGTACATCCCGCTGCCAGAACTTTGGTCGATATCGCGCGCGCCCAGGACGCCGAGGTCGGCGATGGGACAACGAGCGTGGTCCTTCTTGCTGCACAGCTGTTGAAGGAGGTCCGGGGTTATATCGAGGAAGGCGTTAGCCCGCACATTATCATGAAGGGATTCAGGCAGGCAGCGCAGCTGGTGTGTGCCCACTTTCCCTCTGATCGCACGTTTGATTGGCTAATGTCCATGGTTCAGGCCGTGGAGAGGGTAGAGGAAATTCAAGTCAAGGTCGACAAATCTGATTCTGAGTTCGTGTTTATCCCACTCGTGCAGACACCAAACTCTGACGCGACACAGGAAGTTCCGTGCCCTTCTCATCAAATGCGCCTCGACATCGATGTCGTCAAAACTTATCCACAGCGAAAAACCCTTCTTCTCTAATATGGTAGTAGATGCGGTCCTCTGCCTGGATCAAGATGACCTCGACGAGAACCTGATTGGTGTGAAGAAAATCCCTGGAGGTGGCATGCAGGACTCTCTCCTCATCCGCGGCGTCGCCTTCAAAAAAACCTTCACCTATGCTGGTGCCGAACAACAACCTAAACTTTTCAAGGATCCCCTGATCCTGAGTTTGAATGTCGAACTCGAACTCAAAGCGGAGAAGGACAACGCTGAGGTCAGGATCGACCAAGTGTCGGACTACCAAGCGATTGTCGATGCCGAATGGGAAATTATCTACCGCAAGCTTGAGGCAATCGAGAAGACTGGCGCCAAGATCGTCCTTAGCAAGTTGCCTATCGGTGATCTGGCGACCCAGTGGTTCGCTGATCGCGACATTTTCTGCGCCGGACGTGTTCCAGCTGGCGACCTCCAAAGAGTTGTCCAAGCCGTCGGGGGTTCCATCCAGTCAACGTGCTCTGATATCAGACGAGAGCACTTGGGAACGTGCGGTACTTTCGAGGAGAGGCAGATCGGTGGAGAAAGGTTTAACAAATTCGAGGATTGTCCCAAAGCGAAGACATGTACCTTGATCTTGCGTGGCGGTGCCGAGCAGTTCATCGAGGAGGTGGAGAGGAGTTTACACGACGCCATCATGGTCGTCAAACGAGCTGTGAAAAACGGAGAGGTAGTCGCTGGAGGTGGAGCCGTTGAGGTGGGTTCTCCCAGAGGGTGCTGTCTGTGGCACCAATCGCTAACGATCGTCCACTGTAGATGGGATTGTCCGCTCACATCCGCAAACACGCCTTCACTATCCCTGGAAAACTCCAACTTGTCCAGATGGCCTTCGCCAAAGCTCTGGAGGTCATTCCCCGCCAGATCTGCGACAACGCCGGTCTAGATTCCACAGATGTCTTGAACAAGCTCCGTATGCGTCACGCGAACGGGCACATTTGGTCTGGTGTGGACGTCGATGGGCCGGAGGGCGTCCGTGACAACATGGAAGCCTTCGTCTGGGAACCGAGTTTGGTCAAGATCAACGCGATTAGCAGTGCCACGGAAGCTGCTTCGTTGATTTTGAGCGTGGATGAGACCGTGAGGAACCCGCAGAGCGAAGGCGTGAGTCTTGAATCACACCCTGGTTTCTTTGCGACTAACAGTGGTCTCGGTTCTCTCAGCCCGCTGGAGGACCATCCCTACCACCGGGGGCAGCTCAGAGAGCATTGAGGGGGAGGGGTCGTGGTATGCCAAGACGGTAAATAGAACACGCGCATGTACGAATATTGGTTGCACCATTTTTCTCCCTCCCTTGGAGGCAGAAGTTATCATCGATCCTGTGGTTGCATCCCGGACCAGCTCAGAAGCTAGACCCTCACTCGCAAATAACCAGGCACAATATTGTATTGTCGCAGCGACAATTGCGGGGTGGCATTGTTGTGAAAGCCGGCCCCTTGACGGACCAAGAAAGGCGGAGACACAGAAAGCACAACCCCAAGGTCGAAAAGCATACGGGTTCTATAGCTCTATATATCTATCCGAACAGCAACCGTAAACGCAGGAAACAGGATTTGAAATGGTACGATGACGTTCACGGTTCTTCAAGCTTCAAGCTTCAAGGTTTGAATTACCTGTATTCCGCCTTCGTTCTTTCAGCAGCAACATCGACGAAGAGATATACTGGCCTAAAAATAATCAATGCTTCAACGCCTTCTCCTCCGGCCTTGTTGTTGGCCAGCCACCAACAAGCCAGCCAATGTCAGTAGAGGCATCGAGCGCATGAGTGCATCGCATGATGGCCACATGACGGCGGTCTCGCAGCATCAAATAAAAACTGTCTGCTAGCACTTCTAAATCAAAGTAGGTTGGACTTTGGGTTTCGCCCTTGCGAAGGGGTTCGTCAGAGGGCTTACCCGCTGCCCTAACCCGTCGTCTTATGATTCTAGTGTACTACCCATTTTAGGATGGATGTGAGGGAGTCCGTGCTGTGTCTTGTCTGTCGACACGTAGAAGCACTTGACCCTGTACAGATGGGTGCGGTGGTAAGGGGTCAGCCTTAGAAGGGGGAGTGCTTCCCTGCTCCGTCCTCTCCTAACAGGGGGACCCCATGGGTGTGGCTGACAGTAGCGGTGCCCCACAAGGTCGACTGAATGCCTTGTCATAGACAGGACTTTTCGTACAAGAATCTGTGCGTGAACGATCTACCCACACCTGTTCAGTCGACCGTCTCCGAAGATAGGACCGAAAACAACAAAGTGCTTTGACTTGGGTGAGAATCGAACCGAAGACTCTCCGTGATCTGGGGACCGGCAACCTCTAGATCACGTGCGGTACATGTGAAATCGGGTCGCTTGCAGAGAACTCAAGGGCTTTGAATAATGTGCCCGGCCTGTACCTGATGCCCAACAGAGCTGACGGGATCGATACGTGTGTTCGATGAGTTTCGGTTGATCATTGGAAATCTCTCCAGTGGAGGAATCGCATGAGGGATGGGCCAATTGGTGTCCTACGCTTTTTCCCTCTTTCCGGAGTATCTACATGCTTCGTACCACTTGTAATCGTCGGGAGCGCTGGCTGCGCGCATCTTGAACTCGGGTGCGGCTTCCCCATACCCAGACACGGAACGAAAGGGAAACATCCATTTCCCGGAGGTGCTGCCCCTCTCGGTCCAGTGGCGGGCCGACTGTCTGTCGCTTTCGGTTCAAGATGCCAAGGTGTCTTGCCCCTCAGGCTCTCTGGGGTAGTCCTCGATCTCAAGTTCCTGACCTCTGTACCGTTTGGCGCGATTATGTGCAAAACCCAATGACCATTCACAAGCGCACTTTGTCCTGCCACGGACCGTGTCTTAACCTTGAGTCGGACGTGTGTTCCGTGGGTTTTATTCTAATTCATGGGGTCTCCTGCCACGGACCCCCGTGGGAACGTCACATGTCGGAAGCAAATTTGGCAGAGCGTTGCCGGTCCCCACGTGATCTATGAAATCGATAACTCGCGAGGTATGTCTGTATACGTCCATGAACATTCCGAACTCCCGGGTGTCACATACCACTGTGGGAATGACCGGCCATGATCGGGAGAGATGTTTGAAGATTCTTCCAGGTCACTGTCCCGGTATCATTTGGACCGGCCCTACCCCGCATGTGCCCTCTTACCAGAAAACCCAGGGAACATATCACCTTGAGGATCCAGCAAGGCGGTGGTGACATTTAAGTCGACAGCTGCGAGTTGGACAAGCCCTGTCTGTTCTTCCTCTCCTCAATCTGTCCACGAGCCTGCGGACCGCTCGTGCGAAAGTACCTATCGAACGATGGCGTCTGGTTACCGTGGGTCATAGAGTTTCGAGTCGGGGTCTGGTCCTCGCTGATTGCCACGTGTTTCAGCGTTCAGGAACACCCTCACGCAACTCATGTCCATTGGCATCAGGTCCAGAGAGTTCCCAAAAACCCTCACTAACACGCTGGCGTCTCAGGAGGGAATTAATACCGCAATGTCGTTGCAGGGGGACGATGCTTTGACCCTTGTTGATATCCTCGATCAGGTAAGCGTGCCGATGATAGTCGGATCACCCCGTTTGACCCCCCTATGCAGGCCTTTGAGGCTCCGGACATGGATCTCGACCTCCGGAGAAGGAGTGTTCGCATCCTCCGGAGAGTCTGCGGCTCACAGACAATCCTGCCACGTTCTTGTGTACTCTCGGATAACATTTCAAAGGAGGGAGACATCGCATTTGCGTCTGGAGGATTCGCAGATGTTTGGAAAGGTCGCCACAGTGGGAATCGCGTGTGTGTCAAAGCGTTCCGTGCCTATACAGCCGACAACCTGTCCAAAATCAAGCAGGTACGCGGGTAGTGATTTTGCGTGTAATGTGAAAAGATTTGACGGCTCGTGGCAGCGTTTGTTCCAAGAAATCGTGATCTGGAGGCGCCTCTCCCACCCGAACGTCCTACCAGTGTTAGGTGTCTCTCCGAAGCTGTTTCCACTGTGCGCCATCACTGAATGGATGGTTGAAGGAAACATCATGGACTTCACATCGAAGCACCCCGAAGTCAACTGCCTTCGCCTCGTACGTCCGAACTCTGTTTTGCCCTCAATCCCCAAATACTGAAATACCCCCGAAGTTGGCAGAAGCAGCGAGCGGATTACAGTACCTGCATTCGATGGATATCGTGCACAGCGACATCAAGCCGGTACGTGCTACCAACCATCTCTACTGGCTGTCGCTGACGGTTTCGGACAGGCAAACATCCTCATCGACCCCGATTTCCATCCCCGGCTCACTGACTACGGGCTTATCGCGATCATACTGGATCCGAACACTATAGGTCCCGGTAACATGATGTCTCCATCGGTCGGCACCGTCCGATACATGGCACCAGAGCTGCTGGACCCGTCCGGCTTCGATTTGAGGAACAGCAACCCGACGAAAAAGAGTGACATCTACGCGTTTGGAGTGGTCACGTACCAAGTGAGCATCATATGATTTCTCCCGGGTACGACAACTAAAGGCAGCATTCAGGTGACCACCGGACAGCAACCCTTCCCCGGGGCAAAGGACGGGGTGATCGTATGCAACGTCATCACCGGGGAGAGACCAAACCGCCCCCCAGCTCCCAATAAATGGGTTTCAGATGATGTCTGGAACCTCACTTCTAGATGCTGGTCTCCATCGCGGGACGGTCGGCCCGATGTGACCTTCGCAATGAACGCACTGAACGATGCGGCCGATGCTGTTGATGTCAGGCGTAGGAAAACGTACATGAATACCAATGATCAAGGAAAAAGAACCTCTCGACTGGGATCTGGTGCGTTACATGGATCCCGACCGTGAGCAAAGATTAAACATCATGATCAATATTAGGCGCTTTCTCGCCGAGCCGTGACCCATCGAGGCGTCGAGTCGACGAGACACCGGTCCAACAAGTCATTCAGTTTTCCCCATCAACTCCCAAGATTCCTGAGACTCCGTCTCCATTCGTTACCAAAACACCAGCAGGCTCCAGGGCGACGAAGAAAGAGAGAAGAAGTAAGCTTCGCCCGTTCACGTTGCTATTAGCACTGATCCTTCCGTTGAAGGACTACAGCAGAGGGGGTTCAGGACGTGGCACGACTCTACCGGTTCTCATCGACAGGAGGCAGCGCTTGTGGATTACCAGGCCGAGGTCGTTCGCCTGTCCTCATCCGATGGCACCTTACTAGAAATACGCGAGAGTGAACTGTCTGCAAACGACCTGAATTTCATTCAATCCCAAGATGTATACAAACAGGCGCAGCGGAAGGTGACTTCTTATTACTTCTGTTTCACCGTCCATCCGCTGACATAGCTCGGAACAGGAGTCCCCACGCGGTATGTGCCCAGCCATTCTGCACATTGTTGTTTCTCATGATGTGTCAGTACCCAAAGACTCCGCTGAGCCCAAACGACCTGGTATCGTGCGGAGGTTGTTCGAAAAAGCATTTCGGAACAGGTAGCCGACACACAATGTCCGGGGACCTCCAATGGCAAGCTTTCCAGCCGAGGAGTGTCATTGGATTGCCCTCACCCCCTTATGATCGCAACGAAATCCCAACAGATGGCCACAATGACTGACGCACCTCACGCAACTATGTATGATTGTTAGGCCATAAGCTATGCATTTTTGGAGCACCTAACCTTATGTGGGGCAGAATATGTCTCTAACAGTCCTATCATTTAGTAGTCGCTCATTTTTTCTGTAACCGTTTGTTTATGCCATCGTTCGATTGTTTCCAAGCGTTACACTGTGACCGACCTCCGGCAAGACTGTCGTAGGGGATTGGGAGCTTCCTGATTTGTGCAAATTCTACCTAGTTTATCGTGAAGAACAGAGGCGATTCTGCGGGGTAGCGTCTGTGCGTCCAGACTCTTGCGTAGAAATTCGGGTCACTCACTGAGAAGGTAGGACCAATCCATAAACGTTGAAGCTCTGCTGCTGCCAGCGTGGGAAGCTTTGAATTTCATCTCTCCGAAGTTCGATCGTGAGATCGCTCCGTGGCAGCTATGACCAGTCGTACCAAAGAATTTCTCCTTTCCTGCGGAGAGTTCATCGTCCGGAAAAGGTGCTAGATGGGTCCCTGTCTTTTCGTAGGAGAGTTCTTGACGCATCCTGCAGTAAACCAGCCGACGGGCTCCGATCACTTGACGATGTTCGTGCGCTGGCGATTTCAGCGATACGCGATCTTGCCCCTGACGGAACTTCTTTTCAGGTCATTCAATTGCAAAATACCCTTGAACAGGCTTTAGAGGCAGTCCTTTCGTTAAGGAACGAGTTCTCGCCTATCAACCGACTTCCTACGGAAACCCTCAGCCACATCTTCGACCTCGTCTGTGCCCAGGATCAAGATGACAGCCACGTTCATACACGCCACGTTACGACATTGGCCCAAGTGTGCAGCCAGTGGCGTTCTAACGTGATCTCAACCCCCCTCCTGTGGTCCACGATTCACGTTTCACAACAAACCCAACCCGAATTCATCGCACTTTGTCTTGAGCGGAGTAAAGACGTTCCGTTGGAAATTGTTCTTGAAACGAGGGGCGAACTTTTGGCATTCACCAGTTTACCAGCATACCCAAGGTCAAACACCCCCGCATTCGATCCCGCCCCCCGCTGATGATTTCCACCAGAACGATGATGCGATCTGTGGAACTTTTGATTGCGAACTCTGACCGTGCCCAACGGTTCTCCTTCAAGTTCGAGCATGAGTTTCGAAGCCATTGGCATATGCAGGATCGGCTGGGGCAGATCGCATCAGAAGAGATATTCAAGCGTTTTCTTCCTCCTGACCTTGTGTCACTGGAGTGGGACGCTGGGGTCAAAGTTGCGGCCATCACTCGAGGCAGTATCGTCCGCCTTCCAGAGCTTTTCGTTGAAAGATCCCTCAGCAGCCTTCGATCCTTGTCGTTAAGGAATACGTTCACCGGGCCGGTCCACGGAGTTCAAAATCTGAAAAGTTTTCATCTCACCTATACCGGAGGACTCAGTACCTATGTCACGGCCTGGCGACTCCACGAATTCCTATCCAGAAATACAACACTTGAGCACATTTCTCTGGCGCGGTGTACACTTGCACCGGACCCCGAGCATGACATTCCAGCAGATCCAATCGTGCTCAGTCTCCTCACTACACTCAAAATGGATCAGTTTGACGTCCACACATTTTTCAGAGTGGCTTCCGTGCCCTCTGTCGGGACAATAACTTCCGTCTATCTCGACCCCCTCGTTTCTGTGATGAAGGTCAATTCCAGCGATGGGTCGGTAGAAATCAACACCAGCCCATCCGCGTGGGACACTATTCGAACGTTTACGGCGGTCAAAATCGACTACTTCCACATCCATGGAAACGCTCCGCCCGCCTTCGGGTTCGGTCAACAACCCTGGCGATCGCTCCTTCACAAAGCACCCACTTTTAATACACTTGAGATTGCCGGTAGCATTCAAGGTTACAAAGACGCGCTTGTATTATCGCTTTCTTTGGAACCTGACCACTTCACCAACCTCGAGACCTTACGGTTGGATGCCAACTCCAACGGCTCTACAACGGCATTTCGGGCAATCGCGGAGATCGCCGAGTCGAGGGCCAAGAGAGGCAGGCATCTTACCAAAGTGGAGTGCCTGCGTTTGACTGGAGGATCTACCATCGAAAAATGGAAGGAGTTGTATGACCAATACCGCATTCAGGACCACCTGCTGCGCGAGAGTGGGTTGTAAGTCAGCCTCGGCATTAACAGGTGGTTTTGTAGTCAAGGTTCAGTACTCTACCGGTCTCATCGTGTGCATGTACCCTCATCAATCCTTTGCGTCCAATTGTATTATGACGATCTCTTGCCCAGAATGTCCATCCCTCCGCCCCAGTTCTATCTCTGTTGCCGTTGTGCCGAGGTTGGTGACAATAAACATTTCCTCTGCGCCAGCATAAGCAGGAACATTGAATGGAAATAGACATGAGCGTTTACCAGCAGCGTCGAGGAATTGGCGAAACGTCTCAGGTCTCCTCACCGTGAGAGCCAACACCGCAGATACCGAACAACACCTAGTCGACTTGTTGGCTGAAATTGCCAAGTGGAGAGTAGCAATGAGGGGTGGGATGATGGACGGATCGTAAACCTAGTTTTGGATGGCCGGTTAACAATTTGTGATAATAGAAACGAAACGAAAATCTCACGATATCCGCGCCTAATATAAAAACAGGGTCCGCTTCCACCATCAACTCGCGTGCGGAAGAGATGCCATTCACGTCCAATGCTGAGAACCAATCCAGCTGCCTGAGGCGTAGATATTGGTGCCTGGCCGACGCATCTGCCAATATGTAACCGGATGAAAGTTCGTCAGAAGCTTCCGCAACGTACTGCACGGCAAATTCAAGTTGTCTCGGCAACGTGAGAGCACAACGTTATTCACGTCCGTCAACCATATAGAAGAATCGGAATTCTCCTGGTTTGGAGTGTCGAGTTGAAGGGCTGCGACGACAAGTCCCAGGTATCCCACGCCAGATCCAAGCTCGAGGACGTGCTTCCCTCTCACGCGTTCTATCAGGTAACGCGATATCGTCAGACTGCTAATTACGGAAACGAAAAGGTCGCAACAAACCTGGGTGTTTCCCAAGCCACTCCGCTAAAGCGTGCGCCGCCGGCCAGGTCTTAAGTCCGGTAGTTCCCTGTTCGATCGTTGTGCGGGCCTCCAGCAATGTTACACGGTGAATCGCATTTGGGGCCTCTGGACACAATCGCAAGTAGCGGGTAACATAAGATGGTGATGGGGGTGCTAAATCCCTCGTCGGGAGTCGCGAGCTCGGAACAGATTGGATCAACCCCATCAGGTGTTCGTACACCCTCGTGTCTATTTCGGCATCCTGGACGATGGCTCAGTCACAAAGTGTAACCCCGTGCAGAATTTGAAGCTTGAAGACTAACGTCGTCACCAAGCAGGGCTTCGAGTTTCTGGACAGCCCATTTCCAGAACTTGAGCTGATATTCGGGAGCAGGCGGGTATGCACGAAGGTGCGCATCAAGCAAGACCTTGTTCAACAAGACGTCGTGGACGCGGTTAAACGTCCCTGGTGATGCCGATGGTGAGTGAAGATGAGCGAGTGGGGTCAATCGGGCGTATTCTCGAGCGATATCATCCATCTGAGTCCAATCTGGCGCAGTCACACCGGACGATCCACGAGAGACGATGATACCCAACGATTCAGGAGCCAGAATTGCCAAGGGTGCTTTCTCGATAAACTTACCTGATACAAATGATGTCACGGAAAGTTCCGAACATCTGCATTGTCGCCCCCTCAACGTCAACCCCCGTTCAACATTCGCGCCTGCCATGCTAACCTGCTGGAGGTACCTCCCCGCGATACAGGCCTCCCCCCGTGTTTCATGACTGTTTCATATAGATTACAGGCCCCGGGATACCTGAGTTGGGCGACAACGTGCCCGCCAGAATAAACCTGGATCGATAGGGGCTCGCCAAATGTGCAAACATCCCTCAGAAGTGGGCGTTTCTCCAACCGCTTATTTTGGTGAGAGTGCAATGAGGCGGTAGACGCTCGTGCACGGTATGCAACGAAGGGGGTGAATGGAGGAAAGTCTAGAACACAGTGTAACGGGTATCGTGGTCGCCACCCGGGCTGGCGGGCTCTCCCCCCCTACAGCCAGTACGATTGTCACGGTTCGTTATTTCTCCGATACTTCACTGAATATTTTGGCCAGAGCACCCGCCACGGAAGTCGGAAGACATGACCTTACTCTTCCTTTCAAGGTCCTCCGAATGTCATAACTGGGTTTGCCAAGGGCTTATCGGTCAATCTACTGCTGCAACGGGCGGTTGGACAAAGGGCTTGGGCTGTTCACAATGGACCAGTGAAAGCCCGTGTGTCAATGTGGAAACGCAAAATCGCTCGCTTGTCGACTTTTTGAACGCTCTCAATCGAAAGAATCGTCTCTTCCAAATATGTCAAAGTCCTGTATCGGTCTGTCATCATCAGGCTTTTTCGTGACCTCGTGATCATCATCCTGTGTGCAGGCACGCAGTGACGCTGTGGTAGACGTGCCAGGATCCCCGGGGGTGTGGAATGGTCTCAATGGATGTACTTGTTGCACTGAGGGAGCCCCTATTTCCATCTAACCGGGGCAGGCATCTGTTGGTTGGTACGTGACAGCCCTCCCGCTACTGGTGTTTTTCGACTTCACGAAATCCCACAATGTACCTTAAATATCTCTCCCGAACATCAGCTCCGCCGCTTGCAAGTGTCCCCTTTTTCGTGGTCATTCAACGGTTCCTCAAAGATCAATGTCCAGCGTTCAGCCTTCTTGCATTTGTAAAGCGCGCCGGATGACCTGGACCGAGCGGCCGTTTGTATTGGTGGCTGATCAATATGGCCCCTTCGCTCCCGGGAGTTTTCGGAGAGCGTGTCTAGTTCTCTGCCCACCCGCCCTGTTACTCGCTACTTTCTACAGTTTTCTCTGGTTATTGTCACGCGACATCTTTCTACCCTGGTGGTCTCGACCAACGACGCACGTGTTCATTGGCGCTCGCCCTAGATTGGGCTGATTTTCGATTTGCTCAAGTATCCCGACCGCTATCGGCCTTCCCGAGGATATGTCGGAAGCCAACAACGACAAGCGCCGCCCGATCCCCTGGGCCATCGGTCGCGATTCCGCTCAGCTCAGCCCATCAGGGGTACGGCTGCGCGACTGCATGTTGTCGCAGTGTGGTGGGAGGTAGTTGGAATCTATCCGCCGATACCCAGCACCGTTGCTCGAACCGGTCCAGCGTCGCTTGTCTGAGAGGGGTGGTTGAGGGTGATGGGCAGCTGAGACCTTGGGTCGACTCGCTGACTTGCAGCACTGATCCTCTCCACTCATTCTGTGACCTCCCCCTGGTTATTCGCACGGACAAACTAGGCCTGGACTCGAGTCCCACGCGGGGACACAGCAGCAAGGACCAGCGACACCCGCCTCAGCTTGGCGTATGTGCCTCTCCATGATGGCCGACTGCATTCAATAGTGGATTTCTGCGTGTGCGCCTCGGCCAGTTCTCGGGGCCATGGGGATCCAATCCGTCAAGGTAATCGACCACTCAGGTGAGCCAAAAACCCAATCTTCAAGAACAAGAGAATGCTGTCCGTACTTGGAAAATCAAATCCCGGGTTTTCGTTTGCTGATAATCTCATTTCTACTGCGCTGACAGAAACCGGAGAAACAAGTAGAGGAGACACAGGAAATCGAAATCTGAACGTAATCCGCTCGGCGTATCTTTTGAAAAGCTTAGTCGGAAACGGGTGGTTATGGCGGTGCATTTCCGGTTCTGTTCCACCTTCGAATGACCCGGGACTATGCTTTGCAGTCTGTTTTTACGAGCACTAGGTGAACATATAAAAGCCCTCCCACTCAAGAGCATCTCTACAGACAGCGAAGATGAACTATCAAATCGATTTCCCTCTCGAGGGTTATCCCCCCTCATACAGCAACGCTAGTCGACAGGAGGGGCTTTGGTCGCAGGAAGTTTATTTCGACACTCAGTCCCCAGCCTCTTACCAGAGCACCCGAGGCTCCGTATGTTGTCGCTCCCCTGTCCGAGAGATCGTTACCGATTCCCGTTGTTAGCCCCAACCTCCGGAAGACGGTCCCACCCCCGCCCCCGACTACGCCGGCTTCAGCGTCATCAATACTGCACAAGGATACGTTGGTTCTTTTAGCACTCGCGGTCCTGTCGTGCATCCAATCCTGGGTACGGTCACCGTTGACGTGAGTTGAAGTCCCCCACGTCTTCAACACTCCTTCTGATATATTCTCAGATGCGCTATGGCGATGTTATGAAAGTCTACGGTCCCCCCGTTGACCAGGTTTATCCAAACATCCCAGATGTCCCACCCTCGCGGGTGATGCTGCCGCTTCGTTCGTACGCATGTGGCAACACTCAGAAGAACTGGGACAGGAAGCCGCCCATTGGCTTCTCCACGATGGGCCGCCCCGGAGTGAAACTACTCAACGCGGCGAACGGAGAGTTTAAGGGGATTGACGACAGGGATGATTCCCCGTTCGATGCGGTTTGCCGCGGGATAACGATCAGGATTCATGTAGGTTCCTGGGGCCATCGGTCCAGTTACAACAACTCATCCCTTGTTCTCAGTTCTCGGGGTATCCTTCTAGCACCAAGGTTGAGAGGAGACTGAAGCGAGAGGCGGATAAGGATGAAAGGCCAAAGGCAAGGTCGATGCAGGTACGTGGAGTAGGAAGTCTAGGAGGATCACCTCATGGCCAACGAATATACGGACAGCTCTCTACCAAGAATTACAGGGTTCCGCCAGATCCCGTGACCAAAAGCAAGCTGGCACAGGAGGTCTCCAAGCGTATTCAGTGGCACATTACGGATCTCAGGGCTAACAGCGACGTGAGAGGCTATTCTCCTCCCTCGCACAAGTTCACTGATGTCAGGCAGCTGTTCCCGTTCGACGACCGGGTTGACGAAAAGTGGCGCCTTGGGCAAGGGAAGATGAAGTTCGAGCACATGGTGATCACCGAACTCGACAACGTTTCCTCTGGTTCTTGGTCCCCCGTCATCTGGATCGAATAGGATTCCGACAGCGGGATCGGATGGTTACTTCATTTCTGTCTGGACACTTCTTCAATATTCTCGACATGGCTTCTCCTGGGCGTGGACGTACCTCCCTTATCTAGACCACATGTCATATCATCAGTCATAGCCTCCTCCCTGTACTAGATACGAGCAGTGCACGCTGTGCGCGGCACGAAGTAGACGTAATAAATGGCCTGATTACTTTGTCAGTGTCCCCGGGTGGGTTGCGGGTTCGCGTGTTTCCATCGAAGGGCCGGCGAGCGTTGTATTCGCCCTGCGGCGGGGTCTGAAACCATCCTTGGGTCGGTGGGGGTGGAGGGTTGGGCGACGGGGGCTTTGTCGGATTTTGAAGTCGATCGAGTGACTGCCCTAAACGGTATAGCCTCCGCGGCTTTACTCTCACTCCCACTTTTTCGCTGGCATATGTTAGCTACCTTCTCTCGCGTTGCCCGTCGTCGCCAGCCAGGCCCTGCACAGCGATGGCTTTCTGCATCGTCGACGAGGAAACAGCTTGATTTTTCTCCCACCGGGGGAACTGCCGTTCAGGAGGACGCGGAATCCCAACCCGAATCTGAGAAGAGAGGCTTGGACGCGCGGGAGGACCCTTCCTACGAGCAGTGGTTGGCCACCATCGGCAGACAGTACAAACGCACGGATCGGCGGAACTGGCTGGGAGGCTCCGTGGTTCGTCTCTTTGCGTCTTACGCGTGTTTCGGGTAACTAATGTCGGTGGTAACAGCCATTTCCATTGAACCCCTCCTTCAAACCCCCCACACCCCTCTCTGACGCACGCCGCCAGCAGATCTTTGACCAGTTCCTTCTCGACCCCAAGGTGAACAACGTTCGTGCCTTGGCTGCCCGACATGGTATCAGCATAAAACGCGTTGACGCGATCCTCCGGCTGAAAGGCCTGGAGGAGTCATTGAAGAAGGTGAGAGTTTGCTTTTCCAGTTTCCACCTGCGCGGACGTGTCTCGACCCGCTTGAATGATGAACAACATCGATTAGTCTTAAAGACTCCCACATGGTTAAAAACTTTTACACATGCATGGCTTTCTGATTCCATCCCTTACAAGTTTTCGACATCTTGCTAACGACATCCACCTTAGGTGAACTGCTATCTCGTACTCGCGCGGCTGCCATCTCACCACTTTACGTCATCCGCTGATGCTTGTCACAGGAGGTAAGCATCGTTTTTCACACCCCTCTCGTATGACGAGAACACAATATCATTCGCGAATTGGAAGACAGGCGGTAATGGCTTGCGTTGTTCCGCCATTGGTTATACTCTCAACCCCATCTGATCCCTCTCCTCAATGTTTGTGATTAATGTTTTGAGCAACGCTAACCTGCCTCTATTCACCTTAGGGAAAGGAACTTCAAACCGAATTCAGTGCTGGAATGGAGTCGATATTGGGTGTTCATGACAAGCCATCCTTCTCCGCGGCAGAGGAGTTGGGTGTAGATGCTGTCGAAGCTGATGCACAGGATCAAGATGACGTTAGGGGACAACTCAGGGACCGTTACATTCGGACTTTCTGGGAGCCTGTCGTCGAAGGAGTTGTAAGCGGTGGTCTCTTTCTCGGCCCAGACACAACTCACAGTCCTCCTAGGATCCCATCATGCCAGGCATCCTTCGACACGCTCGCCAGACGGCTGAAAAGCACGTCAAAGCTGCTGAGGACGCGAAATCTGACCCGAAAATTCTCGGCCGACACAAGGATAACCCCCCGAAGGTCCAGTTGCTGCCCTCTGGGAACACTCCTAGACGCCCCATGATTGAGTTTGTCGACGTGGGTGGTAAGTTTATCGATGTCAAGGAACATAGGGCCCGAGCGAGAGAGAGTGCTCGGAGGAGAAGCATCAAAGACAAGAACGCTCAAACTTCGTAATCTCACTTCCCGTCGACCTTGGTTTGGAGGCACACGACAGCTTTACCTATCACACTAATGTTAATTGTTTCGTCATACTTAGTCGTATGAAGTGGATTCGATCCTAAGACCCTCGAACCTGATTCCTATGCCCTGCAGTGAAGATGGAACCCTGCCCCCGTGTACACGGAACATGGGAAAACTGGTGTGATAAGGTACCTCGATAACTTGCAAGCCCTAAGCCCATCGGAAGCGCACTCAGTGATTCCCATTATTCTCATGCTTCGTTCAGAAAAACCTAGAATTGAGCTACGTAACCACCATCACATAAGGCATAGGGCCGACAAGCGGCAGAGCCCGGGACTGAGGCCGTCGGATGGCCCATCAGCAGAATGGGTGTGGGAAACATGGCCGCATATGGAAACCACCAGTGAAATGATAGATAGAGGAATCCCGCCACATCGTCAATGGGGGGGGGGGGAACTTAGAGAATGGTTACTGGGAGAGGCGCC
>Ga0307517_10003738_pt1 | contig 23655 bp, 9 predicted proteins | sample 23_EM_MG_FD_194515 | JGI IMG/M metagenome (GOLD analysis project Ga0307517, IMG submission 194515) | Populus trichocarpa ectomycorrhiza microbial communities from riparian zone in the Pacific Northwest, United States - 23_EM | ecosystem: Host-associated > Plants > Roots > Unclassified | place...
CATATCATAAAATTTAAAAGAAAAGGAAAACTAACATGTAAAGAAAGCATTTACAACATAATAAGTGTTCTTAAACATTTCAAAAGGGTTAATTACAAGACAACTAAAATACTACATTCTAAGCTGAACTTTTATAAAAATACATCTAAGTTTACACAAAAGTATACTACATAAACGCATTAATTCCTTTTAGTTTAAGTTAAATATTTACATAAGCTTGACAAAGTAGAGTCCTAAACTAATGATCTCCCTGGATATTTGATGGACCTGATATATAAATAAACATATCATTATGTTGATAAAGAATATATATATATATATATATATGCTCATGTAATGTATACGAATGAAATATTAATTTTCTATCAGATCCATAAGAATTCTAACAGAGAACTTATATATATTGCTTGTAAATCTTTTAAACCCAATTAACACTCATTTGCATATTCTTTATTTGGATACTCTTATTTACTTGCGTGAATTGGGTGACCTTGCAAAGTCTAATCTTGAAATTCATTTCCCAGCAATCCTATCACGGATGCCATTAGCCGAAGCAAATCTTGTAATTCATCTTCCAGCAATCCTATCATGGCTAATCTTGTAAATCATCTCCCGGCATTCCTATCACGGATGCCATTAGCCGAAGCTAATCTTGTAATTCATTTCCCGACGATCCTATCACGGATGCCATTAGCAGAAGCTAATCTTGTAATTCATCTCCCGGCAATCCTATCACAGCTAATCTTGTAAATCATCTCCCGACATTCCTACCATGGATGCCATTAGCCGAAGCTAATCTTGTAATTCATTTCCCGGCGATCCTATCACGGATGCCATTAGCCGAAGCTAATCTTGTAAATACGCTAGGCTTTATTTATATTGAACACGATATTTATTATAATTACATTCACCAAAAGAATTTTAAATTGTATAAGTGCAAATAGGAGGGAAAATCACGCACCTGCTTTGCCTGCCTCGTGACCTCCCCTAACAGAAGATCCAATCCTGGTTGCTCCTCCTGAATCACAAGAAAGTTTTTGGTTATGATTCCTTCAAGCCGATATTATAAAGAATCCATATTCATCCATTACTCATATGTTACTTTCTATGCATGTTCATTTCCTCATAATAACATACATACATATATCATGTATATTTTCAGAGTTAGTATCTCAATGTGCAAGTGTTCGTATGACTCAATTCTTTTATATTCTTATTTATAGTATTCACATGAAAGTCTACTGTTACTGTCTAACTTTGAATTGTTACTGTCTAGACATTTGAACTGTTACTGTCTACACATTGAACTGTTACTGTCCAACCGTTACTATCTAACTTTGAATTGTTACTTCTACACATTGAACTGTTATTGTCCAACTGTTACTGTCTAGACATTTGAACTGTTACTGTCTGAACACTCATCAGATTTTTAACTATATCTAAAGTTCTAAAACTTCATTTTAAGTGAGATTGATCTCGTTAGAAAGCTAAGACACGAGGCTACCAGTTCTATGAAGAAAGGAGAACCCAGTTCTAAGAAGAAAGGAGAACCTAGTTCTACCTCCAAGATAGTCAAAATTGCTCATCAACTAATCAGTCCTACTACCCTACATAATCCGTCATGACTCAGTCTCGGTTGGTAACCCATAACTGGAGTTCTACATCTCCAAATTGAGCAAGACCAGTTCCCTTGGTTAGCTAACATTCAAATCTACAATTTCTATGAGGAATCCGATCCTAATTCCCTCATCCTCCTACCTGAAATCTCACCGAAAGTCAGGAGACAAGTCTGTCCAGATTCGTCTCCCCCTCCCCTTCACACAATACTTTCATAAACTACATACCACACACATGAATTAACTTAATCTTAACAATAAGTACTTTTCCCCAATTCATGTCTAAGAACCCTAACCTATGATTCAATATCAAGGCATCAATTCATTTTCGAATTTAAAATGAATTTTTAAGATCATGTTTAGAACACCTTACCCGGTACGAATTAAGATTTTGATCTTCAACTAGTTGAAGATTTTTAACTCCCTCCTTTCTTTTCTTCTTGTTCAATTTCTTGGTAATCCCTTGCTCTCAAGTGTTTATCCCATCTATAAACCTTTAATCTTGGGTGGGTTCTTGAAATTTTAGTGTTTCTCTCTTGATTTCGCAAGAATGGGTATAAAACTTCCTATTTTCTCTCCTTATGGTTCCTGCAGATTTTTGGTGAAGAGAGAGTACTTATACTCTATATTTTCCCTTATTTGCATTTAGGCCCCCTTTTCCTTTAAGTGTATTATTCTCTTCAATTAAATCCAACCCTCAACAATACCGAGTTTATTATAATGTCTCGAATTATTTCACCCGGAAATTTATATTCAAAAATTTCTGAATTACTGTTTTTATTTAACCATATGCATGAATATTTTCACTTTTATTTATTTATTTTTCCTGGGGTTTACATATTGTTTTAAAACAATTTATATGGTATAGAACTGCCTAGTAGAAAGCTATTGTGTAAGATAAAAAAAAGTTTGTAAGGCCAAGTAGTTAGCTTATGGTTGCCTATATGCTTGACTAGTGGCTAGCATGTTATGAGCTATTACACCCAAATTGTTTTATGTCTGTTACTATACCTAATATGTTGGGAAATACCCTCTTATAATAAGCATAGTTATTCCAAACACATATACTAGAGTGCTTGTTATTGTAAAACTCCCTGGGATTTGCTTCTAAGTATGAATGTTCATATGGTATAAGGCCTATTATGATGAAGCTCATTCTATATCTAATTAAATTAATTAGATATGGTGTGCATGGTTTTGTTAACCACTACTATGTTGTTGTGATAGTTCATTTTGGTTATGTTCTCCATCTCCATCTAAAGTGCCTTATATCAAATATTAGTGACATTTATATGATGATAGTAAGATGTTCATTCAAAATCCACTATAATTAGTTGGCTAAAATTTTCCACAGTTGGTTGTGACTATCGTACAACATTTTTTGATCTATAAAATCGATACGTGTATGGCTACGTATGGGGTATTGATGCACCAATATGCATGTTTATGGTTAGTGGTAATGACCCTATTGTAATCAATGAAAATGTAAGGGACTACATAAAGGAACTAAAAATGTGTCTAAATGAAATTATATATTATAATGGTAACTTAGGTGATGAAAACCCAACTCTAAGAATGTCTACCACTATTTGATCCACCAAAATTTAGGGAGATGATGGATTTCTAGGCTCTTCACATCTAAGAAATTGGCCTCTTTTCATTACTTGTACTGACTATTCATCCAGCATAATTGTGATCAATTTACTTTTATTCTTTGTGGTAGGCATGTTCTAATGGCTTCTGAAATAAGTTTTTAATCTTTGTCCCACTAAGTGTACCAATATATTTTCAATTAAATTTTTTAAGGACCGAATCTACAACGAGGTATCGACTACCTTTAATCAAATAAAGTAAGGATGTCAATTCTTTGACCCAAGTGGCAACCTATTCTAAAAGCACCACAATGTAAAGAAAACACTTGAATTCTATGCGAGGATAAGTTTGTAGGAAACTAAAGTGCTAAAAAACAAAGAAAAAAAACTACAAATATAAGTTTCTAGAGGGAAAATAAAGATAAATAAATTAATGAAATAGAATATATGGGGTTGACCATCATTTATATTAGTATCTAACCTTCTTTATATTGTTATAGAGTTTGAATCATAATTGCATAATTAATTGTAATCCTATACAAATATTGTTATAAAATAAAGTGGTTTATTGAATCTTAATAGAAGCTAAATTTCTCTTTTATTGACACACATGTGAATATTAGTCTAATTTGTTACTTTTTATTAGTTATTTTGATACGATCAAGGTAAGGTCAAATTCGGATTTCGATGTAAAATGTGCAACTATTCAGTTTTACGGCAATAGTCATAATTCTCAATCCGACCGTTGGATCGGACTGATATTTTACATAGAGTCTCCTGACATGTTTTCCTACCTTAGGTTAAACTTTCAGATCAATCAGAGTTTGGGAAGGCATCGGGTCAACAGAGGCTGTACGAATTTTGTTATTTACTTCCTTTTGACTTATGGACTTCCTATTTGGCTAGGATTCTTTTCCTAAAATGTTGTGACAACTTGTTTTGGGAATATTCTAATTCTACAAGGATCTTTAATGGGTTGCAATATAATTTTCCAAGTGTGGCGAGGATTCATTAATGTTTCAAAATCCTTTTCTTACAATGATTTCTTATTCATCCTAGCTACCACAAGAAAAAAAGACTTCAGAATTAATTCTACCCTCAGGTTAGATTTCCTAGTTTATTTGGGACTTTTCAAGGGTGATAAATATGATTTTAGCATATTTGGGATGATAATTTTTGGATTTTATTTGTTTTTTTTATTATTTTCTTCTTAGTCTTTGAGTTATTATTACTTATTTGGGTCAATTGTAAATGGGCTTCATATAAGTCCACCTAAGGGGGGTCCATTAGGGTTTAATTAAGTCTAGAGTTAGTATAAATAAAAGCATAATCAGACATATAAGTTAGACAATTCAGATTAATAAAACTTCTTGTTTGCCGCACTTTGTGTGTGTGTGTGTGTGTGTATTGGTGAGATGATCTCTCTTCCATGGTTCTCTAAAGAACTGAAAATCGACTTATCGAAGAATAACTGTCTTCGTGGTGTCATCCTTACACTTCTCGTTCGCGAATCAATATTCGTTGGGTGGGGGTTTCCGTTTCCAATAGTGCTGGTGCCTAAGTACAAGTTATCTTTGTGTCACACTCCATCAAACCTAATTTACTTGGCTTTCCGGGAATTGATGTCTTTGTGTGTGGGTTGCGTGATCACGTGATCACGAGGTTCGCATCATATTATATTAAGAACTCATGCTTTGAATATGACTGTATCTCTTTCATTATGCATGCAAAAATGCTCAAACTCTAACAATTAATCACTACCTCAACCTTTAACATTCCTATTATATCAATAACTCTTTTAAGTTGGTTGATTTTTTTTTATTCATGATCAATTTCAGCTCTCTTTCCCTATTTTATGGTGAACACTCAATATTCTCTACTTTTGACATTTCAAAATTATAAACCATTCATAAAGGATATGGGATTGTAATTACTTGTTATGTGATTGAGAATTATATGTTGTATTCTTTTATGAAAAATAATGGATATTTCAATTAGAAAGACATTTTTAACTAGAGTAAAACTATATAGTCAAATAAGGAAAATGATCTTTTAATAGATAATTAGACGAAAGACATGGATTGTTAATGTACAAACTACCATGACCTATACTCTGTCTCTCTGTGTTTTAATGACAATGGTAGAATGGAAATAGTAAGAATTCATATCAACATAACTCAACCATTTAACATGATACTTTTGAAACCATATTTCTTCTTGATGCACCACTTACTCGTAATCCTTTATTAGCTTTATTCTTCTCTATATTAGTCAAAAACATGACTCAATCCTGGCTTCCTTTTGATATCCCCTCATCTAACCATAATAGTCTTCTTACAATGATGAACTTTGCGAGACACAAAAATATTCAACTAAGCCAACTTCCTAATTAAAAATTACAGTGTCTCCACCAAGGATCCGTAAGTATTCCATGTCAATCTTAGAAAAATAGAAAAATCCTCACAAGTTAATCAAGCTATTTCAAATTGAAAAGGTTTTACTACTTAGGTAACATCACTAGGATTCTCCAAAGCAATACCAAAAGGGTGGTGATTTGATTCAACCTAATAACATATAATGGAAGCATTCATATTTTTCACAAAATTAGCAAAAGCTCGATCAAGTTTTTTAAAAAATCTCTAACACCCTCTACTCTTATATTTTCCAAGTGAAATAAAGCCCAACAAAAATTAAATCCATTAAATAACAAATTTCAACCTAGTTCTAAAACTTCATATAATGATTTAAATCCATTGAAAAGCAACTTCCAGCCTATTCATAGAAAACCCTAAAATCCACAATTACTATAATTAAAGATTAAAAAACAAGAAATACAAGCTGAAATTATGGTTTTGTTATTTCCCACAGAAAACAAAGAAAAGTGTCAAATTAAATTAAAATATATTGAAATAGGTTTACAAAAAGTAAGAGAAAGAGAAATTGTTAATCCCTTCAGAGAAAGGAAACACGAGGGAGAGGCTGTGATGAAAAACAATTTAAGAATAAGAGTGAAAAAGATGATTTAGACGTGAGGTTGAGGAGATTAATAATGATAGCTTGAGTAGGGTGAAATTGGTAACCGCATGAGGAGGTCGATATTACTGCTGATGTCGTTACTATTAGTGACATTATTTTTATTATTGTTGTTACTATTGCTATTGATCTCTAGAATCAATTTTATTATAAAATCTCTTTACATAGCTAGTGGTAGGAATGCAATTTTTATCAACTTTATGGACATAAGCGATATCATTACCTGTTAGAATCTTAATTTTTTCTTTACTATCCTATCCATACTTGAACCCGTTCTAAATCTAAACTATCAATAAAACATCCTATCTATTTGGGTTGGTATATAGTTCAAATGAAATTGCTAACCAAGTTTGTTATTTCCATAATCTTACTCTCAACAATAGTTGTTTGGCAAAAAACTAATAAGTTCTTAGCTCAACAACTATTCTTATAGTCTTATGTCCTATTTCCTTGTTTTGGCTTTGTTTTCGGTGTGAGTTATGTGTACTTTGCCTTTTAGGTTTCTCACTTTATTGCACTATTCTATTTACTTATTGAAAAAAAATCAAACTATCTCCTTTCTTTTATCAAATACTTTACTACAAATATAAAAAATTAAATTGTACAATAAAAAATCAAGATTTTTCTCTTTCTCTTCTCTCTAATAAAAGTCTCTACCCTAAAAAGATTCTACTTAATAGCTTCAGTGAAATATCATCAAGGATAACCACTTCTTTTACTTTCTTTTACTTCTATATTCCTTTTTTTTGTTTTTGGTTTTGTTTTAATATAGATATGATATTTTTTGGTTCTACTTTAGATCTTTTATATGTTTGTGAATAGGTCTAGATTAATATTTAGATCTATATTTTTTATTTTATTTTTATCTCTCTTCTATTTGAGGCTTGGTTTCCTCTTGTAGGGCTTTGATTCTCTATTTGTTGGGATTTTCTATTTTAAATAAAGATTTAGAAATTGTTTTTGATTGGTTGAAATATTTTGATACTAATTGACATATATGGATCTTTGGTCAATAGAGCATGATAATATTTCTTGTTTTCTCCTTTATTCATGATGAATTCAATCATATTTGAACATGTGTTGCTATAAATTTATGAAAAGGTAACCCATCTAAGTTGAAAGTTTTAAAGAATTTTTTTGTCATACATATCAATGAAAGGATCTATTGCTACTTAAAATACTTTACTGCTATCAAGATGTTTTTTTTCACGATTATATTTAATTTTTATATTTTTTAATTTTTATATAATGGTAATGTAAAATAGTGATGTTTCTATACCTCTTTTGGTATTAATAAAATACTACTTTCCATTCTATAAAAAAAATAAATACAAACTTTTAATGTTCATAAAAGACTTTCTCGGAATTTCTTGAAATTTTAATGATATTATAGACATTACAAATTCTTGTATGCTTCAATCCCTATAGTTTATTTTCTTTATATTTTAGTCCTTCACTATATTGATATAATAAGAGAAAGTGAAATTTACCAAAACTATTATTTCCAACAATAGATTTGGAATGATTTTGATCACATCATATTGTTCTTGATGAGAATATCGAGTGTTTTCCATTTTCAAGTTCTTATATGGTAAAAACAAATGTAAAACTAAATTGATAATTGTTATTTTGATTTTGAATTGACAATTTTAAGTTTTCAAGTAAAATATAAGGCATTTTAAGGTTCCAAATAAGATTTTTTTAAAATGATTTTTAAGATGATTTTGAGATGTTTTAAGTGGAAGAAAAATGAAATAAAATATGAGTTTTGAAAAACCAAATTGGAGATTTTGGTCGTTGGAAATAGCAGTAGGTGAGAGGGTGTCATCCTCCTTCGTTCTTTCTCTATCGTTGGAAATAGCAGCAAGAAACGGAGTGTCATCCTCCCTTTTTATTCTCTCTATCTTTTATTGTTATTGTTATTATTATTATTAATAATAATTTTTAAGCGGGGCTACACATCTAGGGTGGCACGTGAGCTTGGTGTACTAGCCTTTTTACTAAAATCTTATTTAGTTTTAACCTTTTTAAAAATTTTATAAATCAATTGTTAACTATAGCTTTGCCGCAAACCTTAAAAAAAATTATTTAATATATATTTTAAATATTTTAAATGAAAATGATATTACATCATAGTATTATAATTTACATCTAAATTTAAGTAATTATCTTATTTTCACCTTGCAAGCCTTAATAGTATGATATATATTTTTTCTTTAGCATGCACTAATCAACACAATTGTGTACAAGCTTTATAGCTTTGTATTCATGAAAGATACAATTTTAAGTGATGATTTTGCATAATAGACTACAAAAGATTCTCTTTCGTAGTGGTAGTAATAAAAAAAATTGCTTACTCAATATAAAATTTATTTACAATCTTAATCATTATAAAATTACAAAATCATTATAAATCACAGTTAGTGAAGTATATTAATGATTACGAGAGAACACTCTCAAAACAAGCGGTCATGATCATAATCAATGACGAGATTACTTTGAGCTTCATGAGATGACATTGAGTCAAACAAACTATTCTTATAACGCATAATAGAAGTGCCATAGAAAACCAATGCATGGTCAAACATTTAAATTCAAAACAAAGATGGAGTCGTCTTGTTTTTCCCATTACAAATAAATTTATAAGGAGATAAAATTCTAAAGTAGTATTTAGTTATTGTCCCGTGATAAAAAGAATAAAAACAAAAATGTCAAAAATATATTTTGTTGAAGGGACAGAGATAAGACATAAAAATATATTTTATCGGGTTAAGTTGAGTCAATCTTTCCTCTATTTTTTTTTAAACTCGGATTAGTCCAAGTCTCGAGTCAACCCATCAAGTCAGTCTTGATTTTATAACTAGGTAATTATAATATTATTAATTTCAACACTCAATATAAACTAAAGTAAAAAAAATATGTAAGTTTAACAACAATATATATTAAAAGTAAAATAAACTTTTTCATATTTTGTTATGTCTTATCCACCTTAACCAAATAAGATACATAGACAATCATTTTATCTTGTACAACAATACTAAATACAATCTTGTCCCCATCTCCTTTTTTTTCTTGTCTCCTCTATCTCCATCGTCATCGTCTCTTCTGTCCTGAGACTATAACCAAACACTACCTAAATAAAATATTGTAGTTATCCATATTGAACCAAATTTTGTTGTCTTTAAACTATTTCTTTTTTTTTTTTCAATTACAACCTTCTAGAACTAAACTATTACCAATTTGTTGTAACTTGTTAGAGAAAACAAATTCAACAAAAGAGAACTACAGTGTAAAACAAGGAGAAATTTTATGACCAATCTCAAATTCACTATAAAATGTTATGACACCTACTTTCTTTTTTCTTCTTTCACAGTCCTTATAGTTTTTGTAATTATGGATTTGGTTCAAGAATTCATTGTATTAATATTTAAGTCCCTAAGTTTGAAAGAGAAAGAAAGTTGTTTGAAAACAGTTTGACCACATTTCAATCACAAAAAAAGATTAATTTGGGTGTCAATGGGTTCCATTCGACGAATAAGTCCTATGAAGGTGTTTTTTAACCTTTTGTTTGCTTGAAATAGAAGATCGGGGTTGAGAGAGAAATATTTTCCAGTTTGATTTTTTATTTTTTGATTGTTGGGGGGGTAAGATTGATAATTTGTTTTTTAGATTATAAGAGTTTTTTATATGAAAATAGATTTAAAATAGATTTTTATGTAAAAAAAAAAAAATCCTTGATTTTTTGACCATCACTAGGGTGGTCGAATTTTGGGTAGCAAATGATAGGTTGTATGCTTTCTTTTTTCCAAAAACAAAATTAGGACGACAAAAAAAGGCCCACACGTATGAACATGGGCTGGCAAGCCCCACACGTATGAACATGGGCTGGCAAGCCAACATGCATGAGCTTTGTTTTAAAGGCCCAGACATGTTGAACCGTCCAAGCCCAAGTGCCTAGAATTTTTTCAATATTTGATTTTTTTTAATTTTATTCTTCAATGTTGGGTTTCTATTGAATTTTTTTAATGAATATTTTTTCAATTTCATCCTTCAACATTTGGTTTATTTTGTATGAACATGGGCTGGCAAGCCCGCATGCATAAGCTTTGTTTTAAAGGCCCATACATGCTGGACCGTTCAAGCCCAAGTGCCTAGACTTTTTTCATTATTTGAATTTTTTTATTATTTTATTCTTCAACGTTGGGTTTCTATTGAATTTTTTTAATGGATATTTTTTCAATTTCATCCTTCAACATTTGGTTTATTTTGAATTAGTCTTTATGATTTGTTTTAATTTGGTTTTAGTGAGGTTATGACGATCTTGAATGAATATCTCAACATTTGGTTGATACTCAATTTTATGATCGTCTATTTTTGTTCTTGTATAGTTAAATAAAAAATATTTTTAGAAAAAACAAAGTTATTAAACTTAGTAGAATCCATAATTATGATCACGAGTTGGCAGGTTAAATTTGGTTTGTCGAGAATTGAGTTTCATAATTTATTTTGATTTGTCAAGAAGCCCAAGTCTATCCCATATGTCATTATCTCAAAAAAAAAAATGTATATTAAATTTTTTAAAGTCAAATTATGTTTTTACTGGTTGTTTGAGTTGTTTTTGAACCAATTAAGTTAATTAGATCACGTCAAAATAACTCCTACATGATTTAATTTAAAATTTAAGTTAGGTAAAAAATTAGGTGAAAAGATTTCATGTTTGATCCATTAGACTAGTTTAATAATAATATTAAAAAATTTCTCGGAACCTGAATATTCAATTTTTACATTTAAATTTTTTAGTAAGATACACATCCATGGGAAAATTATCTATTAATTAACAAATATCCTCGTATGCCGCTTTTTGTCAAAACAATATAGTAGTGCAACGTCTCAATTTAAGTTAATAATATCCTTGATTAAGCAATAGAAATTGGAAAATGAATAACATAACTCAAAATTGAACTTAAGTTATCTCTTTCCGCATTATTTTTAACCTTGTATAAGTATTTATTTTAGTTTTAGTTTTTTAAAGTTCATGTTTATCCAAAATAAATTGTGTTTCCATTCAATTCCAAGTTGAAATTTAAGGCTTTGCCATATTGAGGAGAGGGTCGATTGTTGGGCTGGGGTCGTGTCCACTAAGAAAAAAAGTCAACTTTCCTAACTTTTATAATAAAAAGAGGAATATGATCATATTTCACTTTCAATATGGAACATACCACATTCAAAAATGGCACAGGCTATCTACTCCATCCCTCATCTATCGTAAGCAATGATTTATGGGAATAAATCTAAGCAAATAACATCAAGCATTCCTTGTGATTTTGTCTATTCATTAATATTTACTTTTCAAAACTATAGTGGCCCGTTTTCTAAAAGATATATAAATTGGAAAATTTTGATTTTTCACGTAGGTTATCAACACTTGTAGATTAATATTTCCGACCTCTCTCTCTCTCTGTTTTATAAACAAAGATTCTAAAAGCAAACCATCTAGGTGGTGGCCCAGTGGTCAGAGCTTGAGACCAAGAGATTTGCTCCCTCTGTGGTCTCAGGTTCGAGCCCTGTGGTTGCTCATATGATGGCTACTGGAGGCTTACATGATCGTTAACTTCAGGGCCCGTGGGATTAGTCGATGTGCGCGCAAGCTGGCCCGGACACCCACGTTAAACTAAAAAAAAAAATTCTAAAAGCAAAATGAGGTCATATAAAACTTTACATTTTTAGGCAAGATATATAATTACTTTGGGCAAACAAAATTGAACACCCGGTAAAAATTAAACAATATTTTATTAAAAAATTATAATTTTGTAATTCCTCAAGTTTAATTAATCTCAAATAAAATTAAAATATAGTGAATTCGATGCATATTTTTCCATTCATGTACATAGTCACAAGTCATAGTAGGTGGATTGGCTAGTTAAAAAACAATTAACGAAAAAAAAGAAAGAATATGTAAACATTTTCAATGTGTTTTTTTATATTAAAAAAATATTTATAAATCAAAAAGTTGATATATGCTTTTTAATTTATCTATTGTAATTAATCTCAAATAAAATTGAATACCCACTAGATGAGACATCTCATACACACACACATATATAATTAATCTTAAATAAAATTAAAAATTGTAATTCATATGTATTTAAACCATGTAAAAATTAAACAATATTTTATTAAACAATTACCATTTTTTAATTCATAAATTTTAATTAATCTCAAATAAAATTGAACACTTGCTAGGTCGGACATCCCACATAAATATTTAATTAATTTCAAATAATAAAAAAAATAATTCAAGTAAAAAAAAAGCTAGGCGTTTGAGCTTGAATGGGTTAGCATGCATGACCCATTAAAAGAAACTGTCAAGCACGCGAGCATAATTTTTTTTTCTTCTAAATTTATCTAAAAAATACCCTCCCTCAACCCTGATCATGAGTCAAAAACATCGAGGAGAGTTGCAAAAAAAGAATGTCAGCTAATGCTAAATAATGTCATAAAATTTCATAAAAAAACATAAAAAACAAAAAATCAAATGGTATTTTATCAAACAAAAGTTGCAGCAATCATATAAAATATTTATAAAAAAAAAATCAGAAAGGGCTTTTGAAAAAAAACGCTCGCTAATATAAAAATAATATGATGTCATAAAAAATTTGAAATTCCAATGATATCTAATGAAAAAAAATTGAACTATTTTTTGGTCAATCTATTTGAATGGACTAAAGTGTAAAATATAGGAAAAATAAAGAATAAAACACATAAAAAAAATAGAATAGGCATGTGTGTGGCCCTATGCACCTAGCCCATCCAAAAGAGGCTTCGCGTGTGTATTAGGCCTTTTTAATTTATATATATGAAAGGATGGATGATGCGCTAGGTATTTTTAAATTTTGTTATATATAAAAGAATGGGTGAGGCATTGTCTGTCCTTTAATATTTTTTTTAATAGCATAGACAACGCGTCGGTTGTTAGCCTAGTTTTTTACATAAAAATCAATCATCAACCAATGTTTTTATCCCAAACACCTAGAAAACACTATACTAACCTTGATAAATTCATTAATGGCCTTTAACAATCCTTAAATTGGTTCAAAAATCCAAAATCAATCTAAACTCAAAAAATTTATCGAGTTTAGATCTACCATTTTAAGCGATGAAAGGGACAAATAACATATAGTTGAGGCTCCCCTCATCAAATGGAATATATTGACACCAAAATCAATCTTTCATGGTAAAAATTGGTGTTAACCAAGACTTTCTCTCTTCTCAATTGGTATATAGCGACTCTTTCTTTTCCCAAACCAATGACTAAAAAATTAGAAAAATAAAGTCTTAGACTAAAATTGAAATCTCATAAAGCAAAGGGACCAAAAAAATAGAAATTGAAAAATATAAGGAATAAAGTGAACTTTCAACTCAAACTTTGGAGTTGCCACTTATTTGTCCTGTTTTTTCACTTTAATCCTCCATCTTTCAATCCTTCATTTTCTTAACAAATCAGAGCTAGTTGGTCATCAATTTAGCCATAAAAGAACTTAATCCAGGTGAAAAAACCTTTAATGACTAAAATGAAAAAAATAGTAATTAGGTATATAGTAGTAGCTGTTTTTTAAAGTGTTTTTCACTTAAAAATATATCAAAATAATATATATTTTTATTTTTTAAAAATTATTTTTAATATCAGTACATCACAATGATCTGAAAATATAAAATACAATAATTTGAAGTAAATAAAATTAAAAAATAAATATTTATTTTAAATACTTTTGAAATGAAAAATAAAAACTGTCTTAATCTAATAGAGATGAGAATAGTAATTAAATAGATGAACCACGTATTATTCTTGTCTCTATTTTTGTGTCTCTTTTTCATATTATTTGTTCGCTAAGTTAATGATCATTTTTTTCTCAATACTACATTACTACAGCTTGTGAATTGCATATCCAAATTTTATTCATGCATTTCCCATATTTTGTTGTCACTTGTGTTCTTGGATCGAGGCTCTAGGATTGACTTCCAAAATTTTCATCCCCTGCTGTCTGCCCTCCAATCAAATCATGAGATATAAATTGGCACCTAACTTTACAGTAGTGGAGTTTTTGTGGGCGCTACCTGAGTCCTATTGATCATCAATATTAATGATTAATACTTTGTGTACTGCTTATTTGGATTTAGTTACAACTTGTTCAAGTTGAGTTTTCACATAACATAATCTCATAATTATTGTAACAATCAATTAGCTAGCCACACCTAGACGAAAAAGGAAACCGGCAGGTTGCTAGTCAGCTTCTTACCTTACAAAAGGAAAGGTTTTTACAACGTTCAGTTAAGAATGAATGAATGTTACTTATTACGCCATGTTAAGCCCATAGTTCTGTGTGTGTGTGTGTGTGAATCCGTAAATACTACTTCGTACTGTATATAGAATCCGTAAATACTACTTCGTACTGTATATAGATGGAGTTTCTTTATCAATGAGGGTGCTGAATGAGAATGAAGGCTAGGCCAGGCTATAACCTTATTTTCTATCATACATATGTCATGGCCTTTGCTGAGATGGAGAAATCAAGACTTGCATGAACTTTTTCATATACAAGTACTGGACAAGATGTCTCCTTTTTTAGGTTTTCAAAAAAATTCGTTTACTTAACACTTGTGCTTCACAATAACGTATTAATAGTATGATGTGGACTTTTATAACGCCTTTATATTGGATGGGATGATGCTACTCGGTTTAGTGTATACTAGATAATTGACTTGCATTATTGTAGGTTGGATTAAATTTTTCTTGAATGTAAAAAAAATATTTAGATATTTAGATGTTTTTAATGTTTTTTTCTAACAAAAATAAATTAAAATAATATAAGAATTGACCCGATGTAACTCGGTTGATTTTACAGATCCAAAAATAACTTATAGGACCTGTAAAAATATAATTTAACTAAAAAAATTTCAAGATAACATCTTTTTTTAATATTAAGATAACAACATAATGGATTCACTTAGGTCAACTCAGATTAACATGTCAAATCTGTGACCTGTGTTATAAGACTATGATAACCCAATATAAAACAAATAAAAATAAACTATAAAGCCTAATTTTCAATCAATCCAATATTGAATGATGAAATTGAAAAAAAATCAATTAAAAAAGGACCTAAAAAAGCGACATGAGTTAACCTGTCAAACTTGGATCATGAGGCTGGATAACCTAATAAAAAAGCAAACTACAGCAAATTATAAAGCTTAATTCCTAATCAAACACAATATTAAATGATAAAATTAAAAAAAAATAATTTTTAATAAAAAATAAAAAAACATATTGAGTCAATTGGGTTAACCCAGTAAACCCACGACACTAGTCATGAGACAGGGACACCCAATAAAAATCAAATCCAATGTTGAAGGACCCGTAACTCGGGTTATAAGACTAAAATAATCTCTTAAAAAGGAAATAAAAAAATAACATGATTTAATCAGGGTTAAAATGTCAAAACTCTCTACCTCGATCGTGAAATCAAGATATCCCTATAGAAAGTAAATCAAAACAGATTATGAAGCTCAATTCTCAACTGACCAAGTGTTGAGTGATAAAATTGGAAAAGAAATCAATTAAAAAAATGACTAAAAAACGACATAAGTCAACTCGGGTTAATCCATTAAGTATTATTCTTGGGTCATGAGGTCAGAATAACATAATAGAAAGTAAATAAAATGAATTATAAAGTCTAATTCACAATCAACCCAATATTAAAAGTTAAAATTGAAAAAAACAATTAAGAAATAGAAAAAAAAATTGAGTTGACTGAGTTAACCCGCCAAACCCGTGATTTGTGTTATGAGAGTATGATAACTCAATAAAAAAAATATAATATTAAAGGATGAAATTTAAAAAAAACGAAAAAAAAAAAGTAAAAAAAAAAAAACAAAGCACTATTCCAATGAATAGTGCTTTATAAGGAGGGGTACAATAAAAGCCCTTCCTTTTTTAGTTTCTAGTTAACAATTCATCCTTAACAACAACAAAAATCTCATTACTTTAAAGTGTTTTAATAAATATTTGTTTTAATTTAAGCATATATTTTTATTATTAGTGTGCATGCTAGGATTTTGAATTAATATCAATTGTAAGTTTATATATATATATATTATACATGCTAGTATTCTATTATTATATTTATATTGAAAACATATTTTACAGGAGTTATTATTTTGCTTGTTTATAGATTTAAACTTGTATGAACTCTAAGATTTTTTTTGAAAACTTTCTTATATTTAGCATGATAAACTAAACATCATCATTAATTTAATATATATTTACAAAAAAAAATTTACAATCTTAAAGCTTTATTCTTTTTGTATTAGACTTAGTTTATTTTATCTTGTTAGAAAAAAATTATGAAAAATATTATATAGATTAATTGTGAATGAGGTTTTTAACATCTTTAAAAATTAATTTATTATTTAACTTTCTTTTAAATTGCTATATTCTAATATATAGATTTAGTTTTAATTCTATATGCTTTAATCTATAACATTTTAGTTTGTTATGTTTTTTTTTTTGTTTTTGATTAATTTTAGAAGGTTGTTATATATCTTTGTTTTAAAGTTATAGGTTATCTTCTAAAGTTGTTTTTCATGCAATTTGGATGGTTTGATGCATGTCATAAATCTTATTGATTTATATTTTCTAATAAGTGAATCATTAATTGTTTATGATAGTTTATGCTATCTTTCTTGCTTATACTCTATAAGATTGACATCAAATTTATCTGGCTAATGTTGTTCATATATACAAAATGTTAGTGTAGTGAATAGATACGGTCTAAGAAGTTCTATCTATGAAGATTGAGTTTTAAGCATGATAATTTATGACCCCTCCAATCTTTACTATAAACTTACTTAGTGAAAGTATAGTTCACATAATACTATTTTTGTATACGATACAGATCGTAAGTGAAATGATGATAATTGAATAAATATCAATGAACAAAATAGGGTTTAACATAGTAATCTAAGAGAATGAATGATTGTGGATTTTATCTTGCATAGTTTAAATATTTTTATTTTAAATGTTGCTCTTTTACAAGTTTTTATTTTATCACTAGCTTATTATGGAGCCAAAATATTTATGTATAAATATTATTGGCTATTGTTTTTTTATATCATTTATTCTACTCTTTCTACTCAAGATTTAGTTGTGCCAATTAATGTTACTTTAACAAGTACTAATTCGGTAGTAAGGATTCCACCATCATATTTTGTGGTGCATGGTGAGAAAACATATAAATTTAATGGATTAAACTTTAAGATGTGATAATAAAAGATGTTATTCTATCTGACCATCTTGAACTTGGCAAAGTTCTTAACTGAGAAAGCGTTAAAATCATCAAAAAATAAATTTGACCCACCTACTATGGGGGTTGTGGATGCATGGAATCATATTGATTTCATGTGCAAGAACTGTATCTTGAATGGGTTGGACAATACACTATATAATATGTATAATTCAATTACAAGTACAAAGAAAATATGAGAAGTTTTAAACAAAAAGTACGAAGCTAAAGATGTTGGTATGATGAAATTAATAGTCAATAAATTTCTAAATTTCAAGATGGTTAATTCAAGGACCGTAATGAGCCAAGTTCAAGAGTTTCAACTCATCTCGTATGATATACATGTTGAAGGTATGTCTCTAAAACTTACCATCATCTTGGAAAGACTTCAAGAACTATCTTATGCATAAGCTTAAATAGATGATAATTGATGATCTTATTTTGAGGTTGAGGATAGAAAAGGATAATAAGTTATCTAAAAAAAGAACCAACTCTTTTGGTGACCCTAAAAGAAAATGTTGTGGAACAAGTGGTAAAGTCCCATAACAAAAATCAAAAGAAGCATGTTATGAAAAGTAAAGGAATTGCCAAGAAGTTCAATGACAAGTTTTTTATTTGCAACAAGACTATGCATCTAGCCAAAGATTATAGAAATAAAGGTAAGCAATGAAGCCTTACAAAAAGGATTGTTCAAGTCAATGTCATAAAGGTTGATCACCTCACTAATAAAGTTTCAGAAATGAGCTTATCTTGTGTTGTTTCTAAAGTTAACATTATCAACAATCCTGAGTAGTGGTGGGTTGACTAGTGTGCTACAAGATATATATGTGCTGAGAAAATGATGTTTTCTACTTACATAAAGTGGATGAAGAAAACATATACATAGGGAACTCATCAACTTCCAAGATACTGGGTGTTGGAAAGGATATAACTAAAGATGACCTCTAGAAAACTTCTCAACCTCAACAATGTATTGCATGTTGTTGACATTATAAAGAACTTAATTGTTGGATCATTGTTGAGTAAAAATAGTTTTAAGATTATTTTTTAGAGTTGTTGTACCCTTCACGAGAGCTTGACATCACGGCAACCCTTCTCAGACAGGTTTAAATGGTTTTTTAGCTAGATAAGGTTACTAAGAACCCTAACTGGTCTTTTAGAGATTCTAGGTAAAAGATTGGTTACGTAATGAGAAGGTATTAACGCCCCTAGTAGTTTTTACCTATGGTAAACTACATTGGTTTTCTTTGTTTGTGGTTATTATAGTTAGATGGTGTTTTCATATTTATCATCTTATTATGTCGGGTTTGCTACGATGAACAAATCTTGGTTTCATAGGTCAAGAGCTTGGTTTGAAAGGTTAAAATGTCATCAATTATCATTGAGGCTTCTTTTAGGAAAAACTTGTAATTTTATGCTACTGTGTCATTCTAAACAATATTTCAGATAAAATTCCTTGCGCTTTATAGGGTTTTCTTCTCCTTTTATTCTCCTCAACTTTGATTTTCTAGGGTAGTATTTATAAGGTTTTTTAATGGATTCAATCAAGGATTGATCATTATTGTTCAATGTTTGACCTTCTGAATGAAATGGGAGGGTTCAAGTTTTAACATTTGGAGCATTATACTTGGCTGGTTTTGCAATAATGGTTTTGGTTTTGAGGATTCTTGTTGGTTTCGCTAAACTTGAAAGGCAATTAGTTGTTTTTGACCTTTTGATCTTGAGAGAAAGGTTTTAAGCCCTTTATAAGAACCCATTTAGAAGGTTTAAAGTGTGAACACAAAATAAAAACAGTAGTTTTTGCACAATACGTATCATAATCATGGCTGACTAAGTTGACCACATTCAAAGCCTCGTTGAAACAATTCTGATGTCATCATCATTTAAGAATACCTAAAGTTGGTAAAGTGGGTGCACACCTTTTGTTTGGATCCAACCTTACTTTATTTGGAGGTTTGTAGCTTTATATTCATTTGTTTGAAGATGCCCACTTAATCAGTTAGAATTTGATAATGCTGAGATGACAAATCAGGGACAAGATATTGTCAAGTTTGTTGAAAAAAATGGGATGTAAACATTTGATATGAGTAGTTGATCCTTGTAGAGAAGGTGTTTCTCAATCGAGTGGTGGTAGCTATAGCCCTCGGGGTGGTTAGAGATGCCACATTTATTCATCTAAAAGTAGCATATCGATATGCATTCTCGGTTAAAGAAAATGAAACACAGTGGTTGAACGATGTGTCACTCAATCCCTTCATTAAATCTAGTGACGCGTTGTCTATATTAAAGCATTAAACCTTTAAAAAAATATGGTTTTAAAATAGGAATTTGGGTATTTCAATTTGGTCCCTATATTTCCAATTTCGGTGTATACACTCCTAATTGACCCGAAACTTTCTCCATTTTTACAATTGTATCCATGGAAACTTTAATTTAAATTCTTTAATTTGAGCGCCTTTCATAAGATAATCTTTGGTTTTCAGATTATACAATTTGACCCCTATCAACCATCAAAATTTTAATTTCTTTCAAATTAGCCCTTGATTTCATCAATTTCAGTTGCGCATTCATGCTCCTTTTTCAGTTTGGTCTTTTTTTTTAATTTCTTCAATCAAGTCCCTAATTTCCCATCAGATTTCAATATTTATGCAATTAAACCCTTTATTTTTACCAAATTACCTTTTCAAAATTGCAATCAACCTCTAGACTTCAATTTCTTCCAATCAAAGCCCAAATTATACTCAAAAATCAAATTTTCTTGCTATTAAGCCCTTAATAAATTCAATTAAACCCTAAAAAATTTCAATTGAGCCCTTAAATATCTAATTTTGAATTTTCCTTTCTAAATTAAATTTTTCTTATTAGTAGGGCCTTTACCGGTCAAAATTAAACTATCAATTTTCCTATGCTAGATATTTTAATCCTCCCCAACCAATCTTTGATAATTTTCTGGGCGTCCTGCATGTTTTCTCTACTGATATATTTTTTTTATTTTTTTCAACTTTTTTTTGTATTTCCTTTTTCTCACTTTTTTGTTTTTTTCTTGATTTTTGTATATTTATGTGGGGCCCTAAAAATGGGTAACAACAGATGCCCCCTCTTTACAACACTTACGTAGCTAAGACTCATCAAATGCTTTACGTAATAAGTTTGTAAAGACAAATAGATTGTTCTCAAAATTCAATCTTCTCAAAGCTTTAATTTGGTTGATCTGAAATCCTGTCTTCGTAGTAATCCCTTTCAACCAAAACTATGATTTAATTGTTTCTATTGGGAAATGAATTTTGTCATCTCGACAACTCTTGTTTTCAGCTCAGTTGACCTAAAATCTTGCAGCTTAGCAATTCCCTTCAACTAAAACCTTGGTTTTACAATAATTAGGAGAATCATATTCTCACAGTTTTTCTCTTGTTCAATTATTTTTTGCCAGAGTCCTAGCATCTCAGCAACCCTTTTTTTAAGCTTGGTTAACCTAAAATCCTGAATCTTAGAGATTTTCTTCAACTAGAACTTTGATTTTATAGTTATTAGGAGAACTATATTCTCACAGCTATTCTCTTATGGAACTATTTTCTAGTAGAGTCCTGTCTTGTTTTCAACTCAGTAAATTTTGCATCTCAGCGATTCTCTTCAACTAGAACTTTGGTTTTGCAGTTTCTAGGAGAAACATATTCTCACAGTTCTTCTTTTATGCAACTATTTTTTTTGGAAGAGTATTGTCATCTCAACGACTATTGTTTTCAGCTCTGTTGACCTGAAATCCTGTATCTCAACGATTCTCTTCAACCAGAACTTTAGTTTTGTAGTTACTAAGAGAACTATATTCTCATAACTCTTCTTTTATGCAACAATTTTGAGGGGTCCTATCATCTCAACAACTCTTGTTTTTTACTCAGTTGATTTGAAATCCTATATCTTAGTGTTTCCCTTCAATAAGAACTATCGAGAGGCATCTTAACTATTTTGATTGAGTCTAAAACATTTTGATTACAAGGCTAGTTTCTTTCCTGATTGTTAACTTATCCCATCTTGATTTCTCAACTCAAAGATTCCTTCTTTGTCAATCTTTGACTCATTTGAGTCTCATTTTGAGGATTTTTCTTGTAACATAAAAACATTGTGCAATTCTTTGGTGTTAGACACATGCATCCTTACCTGGTATGGAAACATAGGTCCCCTTCATGGACTTTATTTTCAAAGCTTCAATCTTTATAGCAAGTTTTTATGACTCCTCTGCTTTTGCTTACTCGAGCTACAACTTGTAGACTTGATCTTTGGAAAAAGGATGTTTGATAAGCTCAGATGATCTTTGCATATCCCATTATATAGGCACTTTTGTCTCATTGATTATGACCTTTCAAATCTCTCATATTTATCACTATATTTAATTAGTACCATTGGTAGGGTGTCATGACCACCACTTAATATTCACCATACATATAGGGTCTCATGAAGGTTTAAATTTTGATGCATGTTTTTTTAATGACCTTCTGTTTTCATGATTTGTTAGTTAAAGAGCTTGATTTTCAACTTAAGAGTTTCAGAGAAAAGAAAATCTTTGAAGCATTCATTTTACTTGTATGAATAATAAAGCATAATCATAATTTTTTGAAGATCTTATTGCACGAGAGAGTATTGCTTACCAACCCAGATTGCTTTATTTTGATAAGAAAGGACTTTATCAGGCACATAATATTGACTTTAGCTCTTGCTTATGAAAGAAAATGATATTTAAAGTATTATTTTGCATGGCATGTTTATCATCATTATCATCATTTTTGCATGGCATGCTCAACCTTTTTGAATTTTTAAATCTCTATGTGCCCCTAGCTTTTGTTTGGGAATTTTTGGTCTTTCTATTGATCATTAAGGATTATTTTGTATAATTCCAAGGTCAAATTGCTTTCATAATCCTCGTACTTGCCCTTGGTATGGGGTGTGATCCAAATCAGGGTTTGTTTGCAAGAAAACAATTTACTAGGCTCAACGAGGACTTGTAAAGGATATTTTTCAAGTATTGTGAAAGGATTATCAAATATGGCTTTTCATCATCTCAAACACATGCATTTGGAATCGATAAGTTTTGCTCTCATCCATTGTGATTAGTTGGACATGCAAAATAGTTTCCATCATGATTATGAATTCCTCAAACTCGCTTGTTAAAAATAAACACCAATTTGACCTCTGAATTTGTACTAATACCTTTGATTTTTAAAAAACTTTTAATTGTAATTTGTTTAATCTTTTGTGAAAATGATGTTTTTTTAGCCTATAAGATCATGTGTAAAGGCTATTCAGAGTTTATAAAGAGAAAAATACATCAAAGAATTCCTAAAAGCGAAAGATATTCTTATGCAAAAGTAAAATGAAACAAGACATATTTTGAATAAAGGAGATGTATAATCTCATTAAAATAAAGGCTCATATACAAAGAAAAAGATTGTGGCATTATTAGTGTCATAACCCATTTTTGGGTCACTCCTAAATTTTTTTCCTTTTCTTCAAAAAAAAAAAAAAAACTGCACGGTGCCGTTTTGAACGGCACAGTGCAGCTTCTTCTCCCCTGCAAATGCAGAGACAGGGGAGAAGAAGATTTTAAATCTTTTCCCGCTAACTTCTCCTTCTCTACCTCCCCACTTGCCTAACTACTTACACAACCCATACCTTCATTAATGGAGAAACAGGAGACCCATGCCCCCTACCATGATGAAAATCAGAAGACCCATACCCCGGCCACCATGCCCTGTGCTTGTACAGGGTATGGTGAACCTCTTCCCCGGCTGCCTATAAATACAGGGAGGAAAGACAAGAAGAAGGAGGAGAAATTTTTTGGAGAGCAGAGGGAAGCAAGCTGCAGAAACGGGGAAGAAAAGGGGAGGAAAAAGGAAAGAGCAGGGGAAGACGGGCAAGCTGCAGAAACGAAAAAAAGGGGAAACCAGAGGCTGCAAAATTTTGGAGAAGGAGAGAAGGGCAGTGACAGAGAGGGAAGCAAGACGAGAGAAGGGAGAAAGGAATAGAAAACAGAGGCTAGATAGAAGAGAAGAAAAACAGAAAAAAAGAGAGGGAACGAAGCAG
>Ga0307517_10003739_pt1 | contig 23651 bp, 21 predicted proteins | sample 23_EM_MG_FD_194515 | JGI IMG/M metagenome (GOLD analysis project Ga0307517, IMG submission 194515) | Populus trichocarpa ectomycorrhiza microbial communities from riparian zone in the Pacific Northwest, United States - 23_EM | ecosystem: Host-associated > Plants > Roots > Unclassified | place...
GCCCTCCTCAAGGAGCACACGCCGGTGTCCAGGCCCTCCCATCACTCCAAACCCTGGTGGACCCCCCACCTGACCATCCTCCGTCGCGAATACCACAAAGCAGCAAGAAAAGCCAGGGAGCACGACGACCCACACATGAGGGAAGTCGCCAGCACCTCCAAGAGGGGGTACTTTAAGGCAATCAAGGCCGCTAAGAACAAACACTGGTCCTCCTTTCTGTTGACCGCCACCCCCCAAAGCCTCTGGACGGCTAAGAGGTTCGCCTACGGGCGCGCCCAACCACGCTTCCCCTCCCTGCCAGGGGCAGAGACCCCACTACAGATGAACAGAGTCCTGCTGGACCACTTTTTCCCCCCCAAGGAACCCTTCTCCCCGCCACCCAGGCTTAGACCTGATAGGTCAGCACCCCCCCTAACGACAGACGAGATAACCGCGGCTCTCTCCAAGTGCTCCCCGACCTCAGCCCCGGGCCCGGACGGGATACCCTACTCTATCTGGAAACAGGTCAACAAAATCAACCCCTCGATCCTCCTCCAAGTACTTTCCCCGCTGGTCCTGCTGGGATACCACCCCGCGTCACTGAAAGGTTCAAACGGCGTGGTGCTCGATAAACCAGGAAAGCCCTCCTACGAGTCACCCTCCTCATTCAGGATAATAGTCCTGATCCGCACAATCTCAAAGATCCTCGAGAGGGTCATAGCAGCCCGCCTACTTGCGGCAGCCCGGATCAGAGGACTGCTGCACCCAAACCAATGCGGATCGCTCCCTGGGCTCAGCACCTACGACGCGTGTCTTACCCTCTCCAACGACGTTAGAACCCTGCAGAGGCCCCGTCTTAAGGTCTCCTCCCTGTTTTTGGATATAAAAGCGGGGTTCGATAACGTCGACAACAAAACCTTAGCCCGCATCCTGAGGGAAGGCGGGATACCCCCCTACCTGGTCTCCTGGGTTTCATCCTTCTTGGGTGAAAGAAGCTGCACCCTAGTTTTTCAAGGGGCACCAGGGACACCAGCCCCTGTTAACGTTGGCGCCCCTCAGGGCTCCCCGATCTCCCCGCTTCTCTTCCTTCTCTACGTGGCACCACTACATTTCGGGATCCCTCGGGGTCTGATGATCTCGTATGTGGACGACTTCGCCCTCACAGTGGCCTCACTTTCCTACCGTGGCAACATCCGCAGACTCCAGGACTTATTCGACAGGCTTGAAAGAAAGGCGGCCCGTTTGGGCGTCTCCTTCTCGGTCGCAAAAACAGAACTGATACACTGGAGAACCCCCAGTCAGAGGCACTCACCAAAGTGCACCTCACCCATTCAGATCAAGGGGGAATTGTTTCACCCGGGCAACGCCGTTCGATGGCTCGGGTATTGGTTCACTCCGGCTCTTGACCCCGCTGCACACTTCTCACGCCGCCTGGCTCTTGCCCAGGGGGCATTCGCCCTCATTCGCCGCCTAAGCCCGCCAGGCGCGGGCCTCCCCCCCTACCTATGCCACAGGCTGGCTAAGTCACTGATCGCCCCCATCCTCCTTTACGGCGCGGACCTGTTCACACCTAGTGTGGGTACGACAAACCGCCTCGATACATTCTGGCGAAACGTCCAGAGATGGACCACAAACTGCTTCTCGGCCACGCCCACGGGGATACTCTCGGTGGAGTCCTGCCTTCCTCCTGTCTCCCTCCTGATCACCCACCGACAAAGGTTGGCCGCGCTCAGGGTGGTCTGCTCTCCCCCTAGTGTGAACCCGGCAACGGCCCGACTCCACCCCTCGTTTCCTTCGCTCTCGGCGCACCGAGCGCCTGACTCCTCACGGGCCATTACCAGGGGCCTGTCATCCGTCTACCTCCCCCTACATTGGAAATCACCCCGGCCCGTCCCGCCAATAAGGAACCACCTGCCCATCGACGAGGTGGCTCACCGGACGATACCTTTCACACTCGGGCTGTCTAGGATGCCTATGATCAACTCCCACCTCGTGTGCCCCACCCCGACCACCCTCCCGCCCCAGTCCCTGATGGACAGCACCTACTCCGCCCTGAAGAAGAGGGTAAGAGAGACACTCCTCGCGGAGTGGGCCTCCCTGTTCCCGACCCCGGGGTACTACCTCCACCCTCCCGCGATACATCCGAGGCCGTTCATGGGCTTGGGCAAGTTCGTTGCCGGGAGAATCCACCAGATGAGAGCCGGGAAGAGCTACCTGGCCGCCCATCCAACCTGGAGGTCCCCCGACGCGGATACCTCCTGCCCCCGCTGTGGCTTGGAACCCGAAACCTTCGAGCACGCCATCCTATCCTGCCCCTCGAGACAACACAGCAGATCGCGCCTCCTCCACGGCGTCACTGAGGTCGGTCCCGAGGCCCCACTCTGGTCATCCCTCCCGCTACTCAAAAGACTCGCCACCTTCATAGGCGTCACCTCCACGGGATTTCCCCCCACGATGTTCCCACCCACCACTCCCCCCTCTTCCCCCCCGTTTCCTCTCTCCCCCCCAATGGTGCCCCCCCCGGTTTTTCGTGTTTTTTCGTTGGCTGAGGTATAGGGTCGTTGGGTTTTCTTTCCTTTGTACTTATGTAGGCTTTCCTTACTAGACGACTGAGTTATTGGTTGTGCTTTCCTTGTTATACGTGGCCGTTGGCCCAGCGGAGGAGAAACCTGCGCAATAGTGGATATTTACTGGGGCCGTGACTTTCTTTTGTTTATGTTTTTGATTTATAGGTTTTGTTTTCTCCATAGCTAGCGCTGCATGAGGCTTTTTGTACCTAAAACAATGAACGCATGATTACAAAAAAAAAAAAAAAAAAACGACCAAGGGATAGGACCACGAACCATCGCAACAATACCTCCAGCAATTGAAAATCTCAACACCACGAGAAATCATCGCGACTTTCCCCCACCCACCTCTCTTCTCCCACAATGGCTACTGCCTAGGAGTTGACGTTAAGCCATCTTCCCTCCTCTCCTGTGGCCTCACAGCCTCGCCTCCTTGGGGTTCTCGTTCTCGTCCTTCATTGACACCCGCTCAGGAAGTTCAGTTCTCCCCCTTACCCCGCACTTACTTTGCACCTTGCTTAGCATTTTGCACGGTCGGAAAGCTTCTCGCTTCATTCACGGTCGGCGTCACGGTGCCGAACTCTCGGTCGAAGTAGGCCTCGACTTGCTGGGCTTGTACCTCTGATGGGGAAAGCCTCGGTTAGTAACATCACGGTCCCGCTCGGTTTTGTCGTCGTCCCAAAAGCCCTTGCTATGGCCTGTTTGTCGGCTGCGGCCAGCTTGCTCGGGATCCTTCCTCTCTCCTCCTCCCGGTTCTGTCCGCTTGCACCGTACTGCTACCATCCTCTGCCTGGCTGGCACCCTACTGCTCATCACCGGCTGGCACCCTACTGCTACTCACCGGCTGGCACCCTACTGCTAATCGTCGTTGGCTGGCATCTCCTCTGCCCGGTGGCTCCGCTCGCCATCTACTCTTCCGATTGGTTGGCCCCTCCTCGGTTACGCCTAGCCGTGGTATAGCACTGCCTCCGTGGCTATTGTCCAACGCCTTGGATCGATGTAATGACCTGCCTTACCGTACAACATGGTTTCGGTGGGCCCTCTACTGGAGTTTTCCTATGTCGCCGATCACCTATCCACCCCCGTCAGGCCAGCGTTTCGGGTCTTCGAACAGGCGGTTTCTTTTGTTTTGGAGAGCGTGCTGAAGGGTTTGGGTCTCTCAACCTGTACGTTTCTATGTATTGTTTCCTTACATGTCTGGGGTATATTATCTTAGGTGCTAGGCGGGGGAGACTTTTCCTATGGACTCTGGGTGTTTGATTTTTCCCATGAAGAGGTGAAGCGGGCGCTGGGATTGCATTTATAGGTTTTTTTCTCTTCATAGCTCGCGCTGCATAAGGCTTTTTGTACTTAGAAACAAATAACGCATGATAACAAAAAAAAAAAAGAGAAAAAAAACCGACCTAGGGATAGGACACGAACCATCGCAACAACACCTCCAGCGATTGAAATCTCAACACCACGAGAAATCATCGCGACTTTCCCCCACCTACCTCTCTTCTCCCGTGATGACCACTGCCTAGGAGTTGACGTTAAGCCATCTCCCCTCCTCTCATGTGGCCTCACGGCCGCGCCTCCTTGGGGTTCTCGTTCTTCGTTGACACCCGCTCATGAAGTTCGGTTCTCCCCCTTACCCCACACTTGCTTTGCACCTCGCTTGGTATTTTGCCCGGTCAGAAATCTTCTCGCTTCGTTCACGGTCGGCGTCACGGTGCCGGACTCTCGGTCGAAGTAGGCCTCGACTTGCTGGGCTTGTACCTCTGATGGGGAAAGCCTCGGTTAGTAACATCACGGTCTCGCTCGGTTTCGTCGTCATCCCAAAAGCCCTTGCTATGGCCCGTTTGTCGGCTGCGGCTATCTTGTTCGCGATCATTCCTCTCTCCTCCTTCCGGTTCTGTCCGCTTGCACCGTACTGCTACCATTCTCTCCCCAGCTGGCACCCTACTGCTCATCACCAGCTGGCATCTTACTGCTCGTCATCGGCTGGCACCCTACTGCTACTCATCAGCTGGCACCCTCCTGCTCATCGTCGTTGGCTGGCATCCCCTCTGCCCGGTGGCTCCGCTCGCCATCTACCCTTCTGATCGGTTGGCCCCTCCTCGGTTACGCCTAGTCGTGGTATAGCACTGCCTCCATGACTATTGTCCAACGCCTTGGATCGATGTAATGACCTGCCTGACCGTACAATATGGTTTCGGTAGACCCTCTGCTGGAGTTTTCCTATGTCGCAGATCAACAAACCTCTGCCCACAGGCAGTGTTTCTGGCCATTAGAGTCTTTTCTCTTGTTTTGGTGAGCCTGCGGAAGGGTTTGGATCTCTCTACCTGTACGTTTCTATGTATTGTTTCCTTACGTGTCTGAGGTTTCTATCTTAGGTGCTAGAAAAGGGGGACTTTTCCTCTGGATTCGGGGTGCTTGATTTTTCCCATAAAGAGGTGAAGCGGGTCGTGGCACTTGTTTATAGGTTTTTTTCTCTCCATAGTTAGCGCTGCATGAGGCTGTTTGTACCTTAAATCAAATCACGCATGATTACAAAAAAAAAACAACCAAGGGATAGGATCTTCACGCAACCATCTAAGTACTTTTCTATACTCAAGATATTGCTATACGATTACTATTTACTCTCTTTACATACATTCGTCCTCTACGAGCTTACGCTCTGAGAACCCGGAGACTATTGTGATAGTCTCGACGGGCCACCCGAATATAGGACTATTGTGATAGTTCTATCAAGCACAACAATCCACCCATCCTACTATCTTACAAGATAGTATCCTTCGACGGATCCCCTAGACAAGCAAGCCAGTTCCGTACTATCAGTGGAGATAGCACCTTCTTGCCCTGTTGTGAGAGATAACGAGACTAGGGTATGGCAAAGAGTCGATTGTCGTTGCCTGTTGTATAACCACTTAACAATAGGATTATTACACTATGTCTGTTGTCTTCGAGCTTTTGTGACACAACTAGGGTTTTAAATGTGCCGTGCTTCCCATGGATGTTGAGGGTGGCTTCGGCAATATTGACATTGACCTGCTGTGTGATTTTCTGGCTGCCCGGAAGTGCCCTGCCAACCTGATACATTGGGTTCGGAGGTGGGCTATGAACAGGGTGGTCAGGTTCAGGTTCAATGGTCGGATATCGAAGCGGTATTTCGTCAATAGTGGCATTCCCCAAGGTTCCCCACTGTCGCCCTTTTTATTTGGTGGCTATGTTCTGAATATCTTTGAGCCTCGCCTCCGATACTCCCCTTCGGTTCGCACTGTACTTAGCAGTTATGTGGAAGATGAGGTCATCCTTGTTGCTTCTGATAGCAGAAATCTCACAACGAATACGATGGCGGAATGGTTCAAAGACTGTGACAGGATAGCGAGGGGTAGGAGAATGGGGTTTAGTGTGATCAAGACCAAGTGGATTGGTTTTGGAGGAACTACATGGGAGGATCTGGATATTGATGGGGAATTACTGATGGCTGTGGAGGATCTTAGGGTTCTTGGTTATAGGATCAATGTCTTTCTTAATATGTCTTCTCATGTATCTTATTGGTTGGAAAGGGGTTTGGGTGTGAGGAGGATATCCGCGTTGGAGAGGAGGTTTGGGAGTGATGGAGGGCTGGATGCATGGTGCACTTACCGATTGTTTCGGGCTGCCTACCTACCGACGGTCTCCTTTGGGCTTGAATTTGTAACCGACCTTTCGTTGTATGTGAAGCAAATCCAGCTCCACGTCAACGATTGTCTTCGATCACTGTTTCGGTGTCCTATCAAGCTTGCCAACAATATTATGCTTGCGGAATTCGGAACATCTCCGGTTGATATTCAGGGTCGATATCTTCTGAGACGGTGCTACAGTCACATAATTAACTACCGATATTGTGATGACCACCCGTGATTTGGTGCAATTCCGGGCGACTGGAAAGTGGCAGGGATGCTGGCGTACCCGATGTTGTCTGATAGAGTTGCGCCTACGGTGCCTACTTTCTGTGTTACGAAAGGAAAGGAGGTGGCTGTGAAGAGGTTTCATGACGCTTATGAAGACGCAGTGCTGGAACAGGATCTCCTCATGATAGACACGGATGGTTCAAAGAGCAGCAGAGGGACGGCAGTGGCTTGGACAATTGAGGAATGTGGGATGACTGAATGCGTGTGTGCCTTTGCTACACCCTCGACATGGGGCATTGTGGTATGTGAGATCTTCAGCATTATCGCCGCGCTGAGAGATGTGCGCCTGGATTTCGATGGCTGGATTAGCATATTTTCTGATTGGGTTCCGGCCATTATGTGTATTGCACAGATGGAGTCTGAGGGTGAGGTCGCTGGCATGTGGGATACTTTAACACCCCTGTTCAATCGCCTTAGCGAGGTCCGTGTTTCCTGGATCCCTGGTCACTGTGGTATTGCCGGCAACGAGATGGCGGAAGCCAAAGCCAACGGGGCTGTGGGTGGTATCTTGCGTGTTCGGACCTGGGCTGGTGTCGTGCTAGGTCTTGGACCTACTAGGATTGCCCGAGATCCACGACAGACCGAATGGGTACATTGGGACAAGACGGAGGGTCACGGTTCTTACGATCGAACTCCGAAGAAGCCTAGATACCTACGAGGTCTCAGCAGACTTGATCACTATATCCTGTTGAGAATTCGCAGTGGTACAGGTGTGATTGGACATGATGACTGTCTGGGGACTAGGGATCGGTTCCACCGAGTGTCTTGTGATAGATATATGACCAAACGCCCCCGTTTCCCGACTTTGTTCAATGATAAGCATGTTCCTGATTGGGGCGTCTGGTGGCAGTCCCATTTTAATCTGTGCATGGGTATTTCGTATGAACACACAGACAATGATGGTGTGGTAACGGTGTGTGGAAATCCCTTCCAGCAGATGGTCACACAGTTGATCAACAGTACTCTCAGCCTGTTTCATCTAGGCGTACCTGATAGCAGGTGTACTAGATGTCTGTTGAAGAGTTGCAACGGGAGTGACAAGTGCAAACTTCCCCTCAAGTTTAGAACTGTTGGTGGTGGCAGTAAACAGGTTACCCTTACCTGGTGGCCTTCTGTTAGTCCCTGCGTGAAATGCGACAGTAGAGCCAAGATATTCCATGTTCATCTTCGTCCATTTCCTGTATGGGCTAGATTTCATTTTTGGCCGTTTTGGGATCACATCATGACTCGATGGGATGAGTTGCCTGTGGTCGATCGGAATACAACTGTCTTACAATGGTGGGCTGTCTAACCTGGCCCATGTATTTGCGAATGGGCTTCCCCTAATGTTGTTGGGGGCAATTTGAGATTACATGAGGGCCAGCCGTGCTTGGAACGTATCGTTGCCATGTTCAAGAAGTAGATGAGGGATGGTGGTCGCCCTGCATTGGATGAGATGGAAGTGCTGTGGAAAGGGGGATATATTGTTGCCTTGCAAGATGGATGGTGGTCCATGTGGTGTGATTTTTGTTGGATTTAGGTTTGGTTGAAGGGATGCGTGACCGGTATGCCGGGATGTGGGCTTGGTTGTGGCTATGGCCTTGCTTACAGTAGTCTTTGATGGATGGCTATGGGAGGTGGATTTCCTTTGTTCGTACTCTAGTGGGTGGTTTATTTTTTGTGTCATTCCCATGTGCTAGCCGGATACTCGAACTCGGTTTACGAATTGCGTGGGTGGTACTTTTCCGAATGTACTACGGGCTAGGCTGGGTTGGGACTGGCGTACTCCTTGGAACGTACTCCCTTATGGTTGTGCAAGCCCGGATAGGTAGTCGCTCCATTAGCTATACAGTTATTAATAAAAGAAATTGAACTCCCCTATGCTCGCTTCAAGTGCAATTTGCACTTTTCAGAAACACCACGTACACTATCTTGAGATTTCCGCGTAATGTGACCTATCAGGTTACACGAATACCACATGGATCCCTCTGTCCCACCCTTTGGCTCGCATCGTTGTGGCAAGGGAAAAGGCAAATCGGCCGACCCCCCCCCACCACCCACAGGTGCTAGGGGCCCCTCCACTCAGGATGGCGCTCCTACCCTGTCCCCAATTTTCTTCCCACAAGGCCCCCCCTCACTCAAGCGACAAAGAAGCACTACACTCTCAAGCCTCTCATATATTGATGAAAGGTACTTGAAGAACGCCCTTCTAAGTACCTACTTCCTGAACCTTTTTCATAAGATAAATCAGGACAAGGAAATTGGGGCTACCACTGCCAGCAAAGAAAATGTGGTCATTATAGAGATGATCCATCAGATTCATAAGGCCTACAGGACGGCCATTGATGCGCTTAGCGAACAGATCAAAGCCCTTACCGACATCAGCACAAAAACCTTTTTCACTGGACGTATCCAGCCCGCGTCCGGAGGAAGCCAATCCACTCTTTGCCTCCCATCCTTCCGGATCTCCTGAGCCCTCTTTGCCTTTCATCTGTTGCGTCTGGTGCGCCCGGACGCCCCACTTTCCCTCCAAAGCGTCCGACGCGCTCCTTGCGACCCCACCCCCTCCCAGCGCCTTCCTGTTGTATCCGCCCCCTTATCTTCTCGTCTACAGGCCCCCTGCCTACTCTTACCAACTGCGCCCATCCGGCGGCCCTCCCAGATCCCCTCTTACCTCTAGCGACCTAGATCTGTCCGCTCCCGTCCGCGGACATCCTACGTTGCGCTTTTCTTAGCCCGCGCCCTACTGTCACTTTCATAATTCCCTTACTGTTCACAAGACGCCTGGGTGCGGCCGCCATGGAGATCCCCTACTTTGGTTTGCTTTGCCACAGGAGAGAATAAATTGGTATTATTAATCATCCGCAGAACTCACGCGGCCGAGTTGAAGCCGGACACTTTCTAAGGGAATATCTCCCTTAAGTCGCCGGCTTCAACTCGGCCACCTACTCAATTCAACCTATTTAAAATATTACATTACACGCCCGCAGATCGTATATTACTCCCGCGGCCCAGTTGAAGCCGGACACTCAATATGGGAACTGGCATCTTAAGTGTACGGCTTCAACTTGGCTGCATATTCATTCAGAACAATTCAACCTATTTAAAATATTCCCTTAAACGCCCGCGCATCGTGTAGTACGCCGGGCAGCCAAGTTGAAGCCGGACACTCAATATGGGCACTGCCATCTTAAGTGTACGGCTTCAACTTAGCCGCATATTCATGCAAAACAATTCAACGCATTTAAAATATTCCCTTAAACACCAGCGGATTCTGTAGTACTCCCGCGGCCGAGTTGAAGCCGGACACTCAATATGGGAACTACCACCTTAAGTGCCCAGCCTTAACTCATATAAATACTGTACATAATTGGATAGAATAATTTAATATATTTCATTAAACGTCCGCAGATCAATCCTGTGATTCACTATCCATTGCCCCTCCCCACTAGGAATTACCTGCGCCTGTCCGATCACTGCCCCTATACTGACTATTTGCATGTCTCGACCATTGACCCGCCTGCCGACTCGAATATGTCCGCTCGCAATGTTAAATCTGCCACTATTGACCGGATCGAGTATGCAAACCAATGCCAACCGATGGACAGCTCCCGCCTCACTGAAAATATTTCTTATCTTGAAAAGTGCTAGTAACCGAGCCACCACCTGTCCTTGTAAATCTCCATAGTTCGCTTCCCCACCAGTCTGGACCCATACCCAATCGTTTCTGGAGCCACCGTTACGGAATGCCTTTATTCCAGTGCAGCGGGCCCGGTGGATCTGGAACCTGTCAGTTTCCTGAAAGTCGGCGACTAGAATTTCAAGCTGAGCAAATCCTTCTACAGGGAGTAACCCTAGTTCGGTGGGGTGAGCTGGCAACCGCCGGTCTTCCGCAGCAGTCGGCCTAGTAAAACGTAGTATCTCCTGCATCATGTCGGAATAATGGATATTGAGGGTTGCGCATAGTTCGGTCGGCGTGCTGGTGTTCTTCATACGGCCTTTAAGAACCCGGCGAGGCGTACTGTGACTTGAAAAAGCCGGCATTTCCATCCCACTATCTTCAGCCACGATCACAGCTTTAACTTTCGAAAGTGCTTCTATAGTCTGCAACCTCATTCCTAGCGCATGTTGGCGGCCATATTGCGACAAGATCTGCCGGGCGGCGTCATTCTTGTTTGACCTGCGGTATCCAGCTTTAATCTGATCCTTATGTGCTAGTTCACCGATCTCTGTGGAATACATTGATATAGATCCAAAACGCCGTACGTGGAAGGCAAAGTGAGTCAGGTAGTGCATCTTGATGAAGTTGAAGTGGTTCTCACGCCGTATCAAATCCGCCCACAGATCGGACCTTTCAACCCTCTCTTGATCAGCCTGCCGACGGCGATTAGCGACGGTTCTATGGTGGACTTCTTTAGCACGCTGATCCGCCATCAGTTCCCTTAGCTCCCGATCCAGGCGATCTGCTCTGGTGCGAGTAGCCTTCGAGGTACAGAACTCGAGAAAAATGTCCTTTGTCTGGTGAAATGTCTGCAGGTAGCTTTCCATGTAGGAAAGTGTATCTGGCGCATGACTCCAATATTGAGCCATGAGAGAGAAAGCAACCAGCGCGCTAACACACTTCAAAGCGCTCTTGAAATCATGATACTGAGAACTGTCTCGATTTCGCAATGCGGACGCCAATACGGCTGAAATACAACGGCCGAGATTGCGCATCTCCTTTCCCTGCCATTGTGTGATTTCGCGAGAGGCCTTTTTTGGTACGCTGAATCCGGGGTAAGGAGGAATTTCTTTCCAAGCATCGTCGAATGCCTGTTGTCGTTTATGCTTTTTCAGGAATCCTTCCACCCACTCAATCATATGTTTGAATAAGCCAAGGTAGATGTTGTGCAAGAGGTCTGGCTTGTGTCGGTCCGCGGGGCTTACTCGATCCAGTCCAATGAATACATTGTTTCCTATTTTGACGCCCAACCGCTGAAAGTATTCGGCAATGCCGGCCGCTTCTGCCGGCTCATGCCTCAAGGCTTTCTCCCTATATCGCATGTAGTCGCGGGTCTCATATATCCGCTGCAGATCCCCACCGAGCTCCTCGCATGGAACCTCACACTTTGGGTATGACTTACTGCCTATTCCTTGCAAGGCTGCATGCTCAGCATGATCCGCGATCTAGGCCGACAAAATGGGAAAACAAAGGCGTGTTTTGCCGTCCGCACAATCCATTACGGTTCCTTCTTGGGCAACCGGCTGTAATGGTGCCAGGACAAGATCGAAGAAAGCCCGCAGGGTATCCGCATTTGTCTGCCGCTGGGCTTCGTTGGCACGGACTGATTCGCCAGTGAACTTTGGGGGTACTGGAAGCAATGCCAGAAGCAGGATTGGCATCTTGGCAGGGCTGTTTCTCGTCCGCGAAAGGATATTGCCAATCGTCATGTATACTGGCCAGGCTTTCTTATCTCCTGAGAAATCGGTAAGGTGCGCCTGGTCAGACAATCCGATAATGGGAACCACTGTTGACCCGGCGGGCAAAGTTTTCTACCAAGGAACGGAATGGGCTGTTAGCACTGGAAACACCTCTCCTAAGACCTTTCAGGACCTATCTCATACCTGTATATCCTACCACCAGTCCGCCGTATGCATCTCGGAATATAATCGCTCCCCACTCAAATCATATTCTCGAATAGGTGCGTAAACTATATCTGAGCTATACGCAACCTGGCGGATTAGGTAGCGGACACAGTCAATAATATTTCGATAATAGAAAGTTGTTGCATGTCGACCACCATCAATACTGGCTTCCGCCCACACCAAGTATTCACGAAATGGGTCCAGTACGTCGAGGTGTGGTCGTAAGGTATAGGCGGACCGAAATGATCTGCTATCCGTACCGCCCAAACCTTGGGCAAAGTACGCGTTGATCTGGGACTTGGCTACCTTGCTCCGGACAAACCAGCTCCCCAAATTAAAGTCGTCTTCAGATGAGAAAGGGCTCCAAGGGTCATCGGTCATGGCCTTGTTGCGCTCTGTATAGCCAGCAACTTCGCCGAGAGGTCTGCCGGCACCGGGAATAGTTTCTTGACCCGAAGGACGCATGCAGACCGGTGGGTGGGAGACCTCTTTTGTGTCTGAATCGTTGTGCATATCATCTATCTCACCACTTGCTGTATGGATATCGGTGATCTCGAGCCCGGGATCAGATTCGTAGTCTGAGTCGGTCATGTTTTCAAGTTCATCACGAACAAAAGTAGGTCGTGCCGTGGAGGAGGCCACGTCTGCAATCGCATTGAGGGATAGAACGATATCAAGATGCATTGTGTGAAGATGTTTTGGGTATGCAGCCACTTGTTGATAACGTCGCCTGCAATAAGAACACTTTGTTGTCTTGGAGGTCATCGTGTGTGGTGTTTGTTTGTTTCTCTTTCAAGTAGTCTGGCGGAGGCATGAGCTGATGGGCAGACGGACTGCAGCGGACTTAGTATCTTTCAAAGTGAAAGGTAGGTTTCTTTCAAGGGGTAAATCGGGAAACTTCAAGTTTGTTTAGTCGGATAACGAACAGGTCCGGACATTCAAGCTGCCAACCGGTATTCACGGTTTAACTTGTGAAACCTATTCTTTGTTAAGAGGATGCTAACCCTACGGTATTGTGGGCAGACTGAAGAGGTTTGGAAGCGTCTTGGCTCGCGGGTCGCGGCTCGCATGCGGCTCCGTTGCGGCTTAAAACCTTATCTGAAGCCTATCTAGGGTATGTCTTTGTGCCTGGATCACATGACTTTTCAAGATATCAATATTCAAGTTTGTACAGGGTACAATCCTACGAACCCCACTAAAACCGTCCTCGTGCGGCCTATATAAGCTCTTTCTTTCCCTCCCCTCCATCTTCTCCCCACAACCCTTTCCCAAATCACAATCACATCTTCGATCCACCAGCCCATCCTAACAAGACCCACGGAGCTCAGCACAACCTCTCACTCGTCCGCAGCACCACTAGTATATCCTCAGCTCATTTCAGATTTACCTATCTCCGTTTCCCTAGCTAATAACCTTCTCTCGCAGCCATTTACCATCAGCAGAACTCCCTTTACCATCCGCTAGGCCCGCTCTATTTCCATTTTCGGCTCTTCCACAATCGTTCATCCTTAAACGTACCAGCATCTGCTAGCGGTCATCTTTCATCCACTTAGGGACCTTTTTTGTTTAAAAAAAGCCTCTTTCCGATCCAGCAACCACCCCCCGCCCTGACCAGTATTACAATAGCAGCCTCGAAGGTTGGCCTCACTTTTGCAAAATCGGGGGCCTTTAAAAACGCCGGCGATGTTAACTGGTGTAAGCACATTTGCGGCTTCCCCCACCCACCAACCTATGGTCAGGAGTATAAAGCCTGGCGAAATGCTATGAAATGGAAGATGGAGCAAGACAGGATCCCGGGGTGGAAGCAGAGTACAGCCACCCAATGGGCAGCCATCCAGGCATATGCTATTACCCTCTAGCCTGTTAGCCGGAGGTCGGGACTCTGACAGGCTAATAACCTCCGAGGTGAACGTTTTACCAAATGCCTTGACCTTTTGCTAAAGGACATAGCGAAAAAACATCAGCGTATCTTAACAGAGATGTTGAAAGTGCAGCCTGTTGCCGCTATTGCGGTTGCGGACCCCGCCCCCGCCAGAAATGATTGTAAGTTAGCCCCAAGCGTCCGCATTAATGTACAATATATGCTAATACAGCTCCTGCAGGTTTCGCCGGTCCGCGCACTGTCCGTCTCGGGGTGGATCGGCCTTCCGAAGTCCGCCCAAGCAGCCCACTGCCTGCCGGGATGGACAAAATCCAGTGGCAAACCCACGAACATGTTTACTGGATGGAGCTAACTGAGCCCGCCCTTGCGAACCTGCTTGCGGGCATAGACAGTTTCTTGTCACGTGGATTGGGATATTGTATGCACGTTGGTGTGACGGGACAGGGTACACATTTGCTGCGAGACGATCCTGAGGAGCCGTTGCCGCTTGCTGAAATGATCCGAATCACAAATAGCAGGCATGTCCACATATGGTGGTCCTTGAATCCGCCAAGCGAACCAATGGATCTGCTCTTCTGTGCCCATCGCAGCACCAATACGGAAGATAGCAGCCCTGCTCCTGGTGACCTCCGGTTTGATCCACGCGATAACCGGGGCACCCCTTCAGATGAGGAGTGGCCCAGTAGCGATGAGGAGCCGAACTCTGACGGCCACCAGCCAGAGTCGTCCGCTGCGGCCGCAAAGTGAACCACCTCATCGAGGACCACCAGGAGCCGTAATACCACAAAAAAGACTGGGCGAACACACCGTATCAATTGGGGGGACGTTGGCGAATCAGAGCCAGAGTCTGATGTCACTGCTGATCGGGGCCTCAATTTGGCAAACGGGGCAATCCCGGCCCGGGATTCCGGCGCTACATCGTCTCCTCATCACGGTAAGCAAGCTTCTGTCCCTTGTGCTAACCTGGGCACTCGTGTTTTGAGTTCTAGTAGACAAAGAGGACAGGCGACTGACCTAAAGAAAGCACCTCGGACGCCAGCAAATAACAGTGGTAAACGCAACCTGGCGGTCATGCAAGAGGCTGATGAGCCATACAGTTCAGATCAAAGTCCGGAACCCGAGCGGAAGGTGGCCAGCCAGGTGGGGGCAACGGATGCTGGCATTGAGGTTGAACCGGACAGACTCGATGGGGAGCTTAATCTGAGTGCTCTACCTGCTGACAGGCCTGGTCCACCAAACAGTCCTCCGCCGTTGACTCCCAATCCGGGCCATGCGTCGTCCCCCTCTGAGCATGCCGAGGCCAGAAGATCCGCCGAGCATCTGTTGATGCTGGCCTCAGGAGGCGAGCAGCCTGTCAACACATTGGCAACCCAAGTTGGTACGCCCGGCAGAATCCATTCCCCCTCTGATCCGGCTACAAGCGATGTGTCTGCCGATATTCCGGCAGCTGGAGAAGCCGAACGAGAATTCAGCCCGGCCGATGACTCCCCAACCGACCCAAGTGCATACACTACACCTGGTAAGTTCCGGTTACGACTACCTGGTTTTTCATCCATTCTGTTGGCAAGGTCTACCGTAGTACCGCCGGCAGAAATAGGCGTTGGGAGCCCGCTCAAGTCCGTTTCTGTCCTGGCTCACTAGCTCTGCCAACAAAGCTCTCCTGCCCTGACCAATGTGGCTAATGTCTAGCTAGCAGAGGGTGCAGGTCCATTTCAAGCAATTTACAGGTTCTAAGCGCGATTGACCCTTCGACTTTTCTTTTTGGTGTTTTATTTTTGGTGTTTTCATTTTTGTTTCTAGAGTTTGTGTTTTTTTCGCTGTTTCCTGACTATTTCTGTTTAGATTAGCCCGCTACGTCTGGGCTCACCTGCTCAGTACACTTAATTTAGACCTGCGACTATCTTGTGCGGACATTTCCTTGAGTGTTTTTCATTTGGAGTTTAGCCTTTAGAGTTTTGCAAGCTATCCTTGCAGTTTTTCCTGCACATTTCTTGTTTGGATTAGCCCACTGCGGTTGCCCTAACCCAATGTAGTCTACAGACACTGGCTATTTTTCGTTTACTGAGTCAGCTCCCGGGACCTGCTCCTGGAATCTTCGCAGAGCATGCTTGTTCTTTTCCAGCTCTTTTTCGCCCGGAATAGGTTATCTCTTCAGGCTTTAGACATTTGCTCTTTGGATTTGTGCGGATCATTCTCATTGTTTTCTAGCTCGTTTTTCATTCGGGGTTGCCCCTTTCATCGCTGTTCCTATCCTAGCTTTACACCTTGTATCCCATCTGTTCAGCTGTCACAAATTCTGACTTAGCCAATTTATTTTCACATGACTAATCAGTTATTAGTTATCCCTTGTTTATGTTTTTATACTATGACGTCCTTTCACTCATAGTTCTTACATGACTGCGCACTTGCGAGTCATCGTTTGATTATGATTGATTAATGGTTTCATGACTCACGATGGTGACGTTATATGATGTAATGACTTTTGCACATGACTCATATTATGAGTCATGGGTTTCACGCATGTGACTCATTTGAGCACATGACTTGGTTTATGAGTTGTGATTGGTTAAACGGAATGTTGTGCGATGACTCATATGAGTCATCGATGGATTTCGCGCTATGACTCACTACGAGTCATAGAGGTTATGTAGCGCGAGGTGATGAGTCACCAGGGTTAGGGTTGTGGGAAGATGCCTATATAAGGCGCTTGGTTCCGACCAAGAGATAGGACACGAACCATCTCTCCTCCACCTCCGGCGATTGAAATCTCAACACCACGGGAAATCATCGTCACTATCCCCCACCCACCTCTCTTCCCCCATCATGGCTACTGCCTAGGGGTTGACGTTAAGCCATCTTCCCTCCTCTCCTGGGGCACGCATGCCTCCCCTCCTTGGGGTTCTTGTTCTCGTTCGTCGTTGACACCCGCTCATGAAGTTCGGTTCTCCCCCTTACCCCGCACTTCCTTCGCACCTCGCTTAGGATTTTGCACGGTCGGAAAGCTTCTCGCTACGCTCACGGTCGGCGTTACGGTGTCGGACTCTCGGTCGAAGTAGGCCCCGGCTTGCTGGGCTTGTACCTCTGATGGGGAAAGCCTTGGTTAGTAAAATCACGGTTTCGTCCCGGTCTCGTCGTCGTCCCAAAAGCCCTTGCTATGGCCCGTTTGTCGGTTGTGGCTAGCCCGTTCGCGATCCTTCCCCTACCCCCCTCCCGGTTCCCTCCGCTGGCACCGTACTGCCCCATAAGCTGGCACCTTACTGCTAATCCTCCTCACCGGCTGGCACCCTACTGCTCCTCACCGGCTGGCACCCTACTGCTACTCCCCGGCTGGCACCCTACTGCTCATCATCGTGGGCTGGCATCCCCTCTGCCCGGTGGCTCCGCTCGCCCACCTACCTCTCTCCCTCCTGCGATTTACTCTACGGTTGCAAACCTCGCTTAGGTTACGGTTGATCATGGTATTGCACTGCCTCCTTGGTCTCTCCTGAACGCCGACGCCTCGCCACCCTCCGGTCAGTCCCGACCGTGAACCGGCCTGCCCCTCCCGGCGACTAGCCGCGCGGCCTTTTGGTTAGGCATATTGGCAATAGTAGTTATAGCTAGGCGTTTCGTTGATTCTTTTCTTAGTGTTACCTGGGGGCCTGCTGAAGGGTTTGGGTCTCTCTCCTGTACGTTTCTATGAGTTATTTCCCTACGTGTCTGAGGTCCGAGTCTTAGGTGCTAGGCGGGGGAGGTTTCTTCTATGGTCTCGGGGGGTTTGATTTTTCCTATGACGAGGTGAAGCGGGCGGGATGACGTTTGCTTATAGGTTTTTTATCTCCATAGCTAGCGCTGCATGAGTCTTTTGTACCTTTAAACATAATAACGATTTGATTACAAAAAAGAAAAAAAAAACGACCAAGAGATAGGACACGAACCATCTCTCCTCCACCTCCGGCGATTGAAATCTCAACACCACGGGAAATCATCGTCACTTTCCCCCACCCACCTCTCTTCTCCCACGATGGCTACTGCCTAGGAGTTGACGTTAAGCCATCTACCCTCCTCCCCTGTGGCCTCGGCCTCCCCTCCTTGGGGTTCTCGTTCCTGTTGGTCGTTGACTCCCGCTCATGATGTTCGGTTCGCCCCCTTACCCCGCACTTGCTTTGCACCTCGCTTAGCATTTTGCACGGTCAGAAAGCTTCTCGCTTCGCTCACGGTCGGCGTTACGGTGTCGGACTCTCGGTCAAAGTAAGGCTTCGGTTCTGCTGGGCTTGTACCTCTGATGAGGAAAGCTTCGGTTAGTAACATCACGGTCTCGCTCGGTCTCGCTGTCGCACCAAAAGCCCTTGCTATGGCCCGTTGGTCAGTTGTGGCTAGCCCGCTCGCGATCCTTCCTCTACCCCCCTGCCGGTTCCGTCCGCTGCCACCGTACTGCCCCTTTAGCTGGCACCTTACTGCTAAAAGCTCCTCCCCCGGCTGGCACCCTACTGCTCCCCCCCCCTCTGCCTGGCACCCTACTGCTACTCACCGGCTGGCACCCTACTGCTCATCTTCCCGGCTGGCATCCCCTCTGCTCGGTGGCTCTGCCCCCCTTTCTCACCCCCTCCGATCGTTCGGCCCCTCCTCGGTTACTCCTAGCCCTGGTAGAGCACTGCCTCTCTGGCTTTGTCCAACGCTTGGGAACGATGTAATTACCTGCTCGACCGTACATCATGGTTTTTGGTGGGCCCTCAACCTATGAGTTTTCCCGTGTCCGCGATCATCTATCCTCCCCATCAGACCCCGAAAGGGCCTTAGCGCAGCCGTCGTTTCTTTTGTTTTGGGGAGCCTGCAGAAGGGTTTGGGTCTTTCTACCTCTACGTTTCTATGTATTGTTTCCTTACGTGACTGGGGTATATTATCTTAGGTGCTAGGCGGGGGAGACTTTTCCTATGGACTCGGGGTGTTTGATTTTTCCCATGAAGAGGTGAAGCAGGCGGTGGAATTGCATTTATAGGTTTTTTTCTCTTTATAGCTAGCGCTGTACAAGGCTTTTTGTACCTAGAAACAAATAACGCATGATTACAAAAAAAAAAGAAAAGAAAAAAAGAAAACAGTGACCAAGAGATAGGATCTTGACGCAACCATCTAAGTAATACAACACTTGGATACTGGAGCACGGGCCAAGCCCTTTGACAGTTACCTTCCCGTGGTGCAAGATATACAAACCTATTACTCTACTTCTTACGCAAACCTCTACGGCTCGAATCCGAGCACCTAGTCCTCTAGCGATTGGACTTTGTACCATCCGGTCTTACACCAATAAGACTTCCTTCAACGAGACTATCAAGACAGTCAACCATCACGATAAGCACTACGATTAGTCGTTCCCGTTTAACGAAAACACTGTCGGGAATGTGTTTGTTACATTTGGTTGCGTCATTACCAACAAACGCTCAACCACTATACGAAACGAACAAAAAAAGACAACAACCAGAACTCTTTATTGAGACATTCTAGTTACGGCGAAAAAGCAAGAAAGAAGAAAGACCCATGGATCAACTCGGTATCAACCCTCAACTAAGTGAAAAATTATGGAATCTTTTGTTTCTGGCACGATTTGTGCCCAAATCCCAAAGACGAAGGGGGGAGACCGGGGAGAGAGGGGCTTGTCGGCTGAGGGACCAGCCAATGGTGCGAGAGGAGCTATAGGGAAAAGGGATTTGGAGACAAATACCTTTAACCATAGGTTCCTCTGTACGAGACAAGCAAAGATACGATCGAAGCGAAGACGAGAAACAGATGGAACCTATCATCATCAAGTCAACGCATAGGTTCCTCTGTATGAGACAAGCAAAGATACGATCGAAGCGAAGACGAGAAACAGATGGAACCTATCATCATCAAGTCAACACATAGGTTCCTCTGTAAGAGACAAGCAAAGATACGATCGAAGCGAAGACGACAAACAGATGGAACCTATCATCATCAAGTCAACACATAGGTTCCTCTGTACGAGACGAACGAAGATACGATCAAAGAGAGACAAGTCAGAAGGAACCGATCCCACGACAATCCAACCATCTTACTATCTGGACAAGATGGCAATTCCTCGAGAACCATAGGATCGAGGAACAGAAGCAGGGAAAACAAAAAATGACCATCGAACAAAGGGAATTTTTTCTTTTTTTACCCTTAAGAGGCAGTAGTCTTGTGGGACCAAGGCTGAAGGGGGACGGGACCTAAAATGGCTCGAATACGAAAAATACCAGACACATGGACCTTCGAAATCCATGCAATAGTACTCAAGGATTCTCGCCAAAAGCAGAACTCGAGGAAATTGGTTACAAGACACGACAAAATGAAGCTCAGTGTACTCGAACATCAAACGTGGGAGGAGAGGAGCTCAAAACGAAAAGAAACGCTCGAAACAAAAAGACCCGACAAAACGAAGCTCCGTGTACTCAATCATCAAAAGTGGTGGGAGAGGAGCTCAAAACGAAAAGAACGCTCGAAACAAAAAGACCCGACAAAACGAAGCTCAGTGTACTCGAACATCAAAGGTGGTGGGAGAGGAGCTCAAAACGAAAAGAAACGCTTGAAACAAAGAGACACGACAAAACGAAGCTCAGTGTACTCGAACATCAAACGTGGTGGGAGAGGAGCTCAAATCGAAAAGAAACGCTCGAAACAAAAAGACTCGACAAAACGAAGCTCAGTGTACTCGAACACCAAACGTGGTGGGAGAAGAGCTCAAAACGAAAAGAAACGCTCGAAACAAAAAGACACGATAAAACGAAGCTCAGTGTACTCGAACATCAAACGTGGTGGGAGAGGAGCTCAAAACGAAAAGAAACACTCAAAAGACACGGCAAGACGAAGCTAAGGAATAAGGTATCCAGAAGAAAGGAAGATCAAAAGTTGGAACCATCAAGGCCAAACGGCGAGTACTTATGGATCTCTTCAGAGACCAGAAAGGAATTGATTTCCCGACCGAAGGATTACGACGCAATTCTTTTGATAAGAATTATCCGATGCAAGAGCATCATACGACATGCAAGACGACCATATGGTTACGACGATATTCTTTTGATAAGAATTATCCGATGCACGAGCATCTACGACATGCAAGGCGACCATACGACTACGACGATATTCTTTTGATAAGAATTATCCGATGCACGAGCATCATACGACATGCAAGGCGACCGTACGACTACGACGATATTCTTTTGATAAGAATTATCCGATGCATCATGCGACATGCAAAACAAGGAAAAAAGACCCACACCGCGTGGAAAGACAGAAAGATTAAAGAAGGAGATCAAGCGAACATAAAAGGAGGTCTTGAGAACCCAAAAAGAATTACGAACATCATTCTCAGAATAACATTCTCAAGACCAACGCACATTTTACAAAACGCACTTCAACCTTTTTACACTTCCTTCACTTCCAAATACCACGAACAACACGCTATGAGAATGTCGTGCAGCCAAGCAGTCAAAGCATCCTCTGCTTCCTCCTCCTCCTCAGTAGGTTCTCCCTTGAAGGCACCTGCTGAAGCACCAACCACCCCTCACGCGGCCATGCACTGGAGTGCGTGCTTCAACGATCGGTGCGACGTGCACCTACGAGACAAAGAGGGAGCCAACTGGTTCCCAAAGCCTCCTCGACGAAACCAACCGCGCCGACAAGGGACAAAGGTCGACTGAGGTGAGCCAGAGGGCCTCGGCAACAAATACGACGACCTGGGGAAGTTCGTTGAGGAACTTCAAGAAAGAATAGAGAGGATGGAAAAAGAGATGGGAGACCTCCGGGACGAGAACCGGAGCTTCAAGAGAAGGTGTGTTACGGCCGAAGAGTCAGCAAGGAAAGCAGGAATCGAAGCCCGACGGAGGGCATACGATAACGTTGAACTCAAGATCCGAGTTCGACGAGCGATGAGCGAAGAGGCAGCTCTGGTAAGAGAGCTCGACCGCGACAGCGAGTACTCGACAGCAGTGGGGCTACCCTCTGCCACGGAAAACAACGGTTCCCCAGACAACGGGGACAAGAAAGAAGAGAACGACGCCGGCGTTATATCGGCCTAAAAGGAACAAGAAGAAGACCAGCAAACGAGGAGCTGGTGGGTAAGTATTTAAATCGTTTATTTCCTTTGTGTTTGGAATTTGAAAAAGTATGTTAATGTTTTATGCTTATGTTTATGTTTTTGAGCATCGTGAGACCGATGCTAAGGGGGAGAGGAGCTAATGTCACAAATTCTGACTTAGCCAATTTATTTTCATATGACTAATCAGTTATTAGTTATCCCTTGTTTATGTTTTTATACTATGACGTCGTTTGACTCATAGTTCTTACATGACTGCGCACTTGCGAGTCATCGTTTGATTATAATTGATTAATGGTTTCATGACTCACGATGGTGACATCATATGATGTAATGACTTTTGCACATGACTCATATTATGAGTCATGGGTTTCACGCATGTGACTCATTTGAGCACATGACTTGGTTTATGAGTTTTGATTGGTTAAACGGAATGTTGTACGATGACTCATATGAGTCATCGATGGATTTCGCGCTATGACTCTCTACGAGTCATAGAGGTTATGTAGCGCGAGGTGATGAGTCACCAGGGTTAGGGTTGTGGGAAGATGCCTATATAAGGCGCTTGGTTCCGACCAAGAGATAGGACACGAACCATCTCTCCTCCACCTCCGGCGATTGAAATCTCAACACCACGGGAAATCATCGTCACCCTCCCCCACCCACCTCTCTTCCCCCATCATGGCTACTGCCTAGGGGTTGACGTTAAGCCATCTCCCCTCCTCTCCTGGGGCACGCATGCCTCCCCTCCTTGGGGTTCTTGTTCCCGTTCATCGTTGACACCCGCTCATGAAGTTCGGTTCTCCCCCTTACCCCGCACTTGCTTTGCACCTCGCTTAGCATTTTGCACGGTCGGAAAGCTTCTCGCTTCGTTCACGGTCGGCGTTACGGTGCCGGACTCTCGGTCGAAGTAGGCCTCGGCTTGCTGGGCTTGTACCTCTGATGGGGAAAGCCTCGGTTAGTAACATCACGGTCCCGCTCGGTTTCGTCGTCGTCCCAAAAGCCCTTGCTATGGCCCGTTTGTCGGCTGCGGCTAGCTTGCTCGCGATCCTTCCTCTCTCCTCCTCCCGGTTCTGTCCGCTTGCACCGTACTGCTACCATCCTCTCCCCGGCTGGCACCCTACTGCTCATCACCGGCTGGCACCCTACTGCTACTCACCGGCTGGCACCCTACTGCTACTCACCGGCTGGCACCCTACTGCTCATCATCGTCGGCTGGCATCCCCTCTGCCCGGTGGCCCCGCTCGCCTACCCACCTCTCTCCCTCCCGCGATTTACTCTACGGTCGCAAACCTCGCTTAGGTTACGGTTGATCATGGTATTGCACTGCCTCCTTGGTCTCTCCTAAACGCCGACGCGTCGCCATCCTCCGGTCAGTCCCGACCGTGAACCGGCCTGCCCCTTCCGGCGACTAGCCGCGGGGCCATTTGGTTAGGCATATTGGCAATAGTAGTTATATCTAGGCGTTTCTTTGATTCTTTTTTTTGTGTTACCTGGGGGCCTGCTGAAGGGTTTGGGTCTCTCTCCTGTACGTTTCTATGAGTTGTTTCCCTACGTGTCTGAGGTGCGAGTCTTAGGTGCTAGGCGGGGGAGGTTTCTTCTATGGTCTCGGG
>Ga0307517_10003740_pt1 | contig 23647 bp, 18 predicted proteins | sample 23_EM_MG_FD_194515 | JGI IMG/M metagenome (GOLD analysis project Ga0307517, IMG submission 194515) | Populus trichocarpa ectomycorrhiza microbial communities from riparian zone in the Pacific Northwest, United States - 23_EM | ecosystem: Host-associated > Plants > Roots > Unclassified | place...
ATGCCGTAGCCGGTGTTCGTGGCCCTTGCTATCCAATGTTTCATGTGCTGTTTCCATTTCCAGTCCTCGCTGATGATGAATCCCAGCCATCTCATGGTCACTTGTTTGCCGAGGGGGGTCCCTTCGATGTTGGGTAGGAGGTGTTGGTTCTTTTTTGTGTGGAGTTGTATGTATTCTCCCTTTTGCTTAGAGAACTTGTAATCCGCTGTTGATGCCTTGGTCGAGAGTTGGTCCAGGAGTTCCTGGTGGGATTCTTGTCCTTCTCTCATGTCTTCGTATGCCGTCGCTACCAATATGTCGTCGACGTATGAGAAGATGTCGGTTTCCGTTGTCGTGGATGTCTTGGTTTCGCTGTCCACAACGTCCTTAATGCTTATGAGAAATAAAATGGGGGATAGCGGGGATCCTTGTGGGGTGCCCAGGTCCGTTCCGAAGGCTCTTGACGTTCTGCCGTTGAATCGGTATGCTGTTTGCCTGTTGTGTCCCCAGTTCTCGATCCACTGTGCCAGGTGGGAGCTGTGTTCTCTTATCTTGTTGCAAGTTCGGTTGAGGTTGAGGTGGTCAAACCCTCCTTCGACGTCCAGGGCCGAGAGGCAGATATTTCTCCCCTTGTTCCTTTCGACGAAGTCGTTCAGGGCTTGTATGGCGTCTGTGGTGCCATTGCTCTTTCTCCCTCCGAACATGCGGGGGCTTAGGAGGCGGAGGTCGGCTAGCTTGGCCACTATCACCCTTTCCAGTATCTTCGAAAGGATGGATTGGAGTTGGATTGGTCTCCAGCTTTTTGCATGTCTGTAGGAATCCTTTTTTGCCTTTCTTATGAGGATCGTGGTGCTCGTTTTCCAACCGTCTGGTATCCCTTCGGTGTACGCTTTGTTCATCATTTTGAGGAAGAGGTTCTCTTTCGCCTTCCTGAGTTCTCGTATGGCTCTCGTGGGGATGTCGTCTGGCCCGGTTGCCGCTCCATTTGGTGAAGCCTTTATGGCTTTATCGAGCTCTGCAATTGTGATCCTATTAGAGGTCGTGGTGGGTTTGGGTGGGGTGGGCCGTCTATGTTCCCCCCCATATAGTGCTCTTTGTAGTTCCTCCGCTATGTGGGGGTGTTCGGAGACGTCGACCCCATCGGGTTTTGTGAGGGCTGGGATGGGCCTCTTTGTAGTCGTGGGTTTGACGCTTCTGAAGCATTCCGGGTCTGTTTCTTCCTGTAAACCTTTGGCGTTGGCTTCTATCTTTGCTTTAGCTATCGCCTGTCTATAGGACTTTATCATCATTGGAAGCGTGGGGTCTTGGGGTATTTTCTTTCGCTCCCTTTTGATCTTATTCCTCATGGTTTCTAGGTCTTTGTTCCAGAATGCCTTTGCGTTGGGCCTGGCTCTGGGAGTGTGTTTATGGATGATCCTAGTAAGTTCTTTTTGAACTTTGTCCGGGTCCGTGATTCTTTCGTCCAGGAAGAGTAGTTCGGTCTTAATTTTCTCCCAGTCCGCTTTGTCATATCGCAATGCAAGTTCTTGGGATTTTCTCCATACTATACCGACCTTGATTTTTAGGGCCTTATGCTGGGCTGACGATATGTCGATAGTGTTGGCTTTGCAGGGTGTGTTTGGGTCTGATATGGCCAGGTCGATTGTGGTACCTCCTTGGGCATTCCGGCTGGTGGGCATGGTGATTATGTGTCGGTTCCTAATTTCCATGTTTCTTGCTTGCAACCACCGGTTCAGTTTCAGCCCTTCCGCGTTTGATCCTGCTGACCAGTTCCGGTGTTTGGCGTTCAGGTCTCCGATGACAACATTTCTGTCTCCTATGTGCCATTCGTTTTCGGTATCCCAGTCGTGTTTATTGGGTCTTTGGTAGCCGAAGGTGATTTCTGTCCCCGCGCTCTACAGGGTGACGTATTGTGTGGTTATCCGTCCGACCACGCACATGCTAACGTATTCATTCCTGATGTATACGGCACAGCCGTATTTAGCCGCTTTTGTGTCAGCGTAACAAGTGAAACCTTTCATATCCATCCAGTCTTCATTTTCTAGGGGGCACTCAGCTAGTGCTATGATCTTTGGTTTAAGTTTCAGGGAGGACTTAAGTAACTCTGTGACCACGTTCATCGACCCGCCGACATTGTGGAAAATTATATCCGTGGCCGCCATAATTATTTATGGGGGGTGGGGTTGGCCGGCCCTGCCGGTGCTTTGCCTTTCTCGGCAGTTGTGGGGCTGCGGGCCCTGGTCCTTGTTGGGCAGTGTCTGTCCCCGGTGAAGTGGGATGTTTCGTCGCAGTTCACGCATCTCCTGATGATATGCGAGCATGGTTTGCCTTTTCCCGCAGTGCAGTATAGAGAGCCGCACATGTGGTCCTTGGTGTGGTGTTGGTTACCGCAGTACTTGCAGATTGAGGGCATTCTGCAGTGGGCCCCGTGGTGTCCGTATTGTAGGCACCTCTCGCAGTGTGTCGAGGAGTCTTTGCGGATGTACTTCCGAAAGCTGCACCTTAGTCCGTAGACCGCCATTGTTGGGTGTGGTTTCTTGAGTTCGTTTATGAGCCAGTCGTTTGCTTCTACCGCCACGATGATGGAGGACTTCTCCTTGTTTTCTGCTTCCAGGGCTGATACGGACTTGATCCACTTGGGTCTGTCCATGAGCCTAAGCTCGGGGTTGAAGGTTGTGAGCTCGTTTTCCAACTCTGTCCACGCCGGGGCACCGATGTTCCATTCTTCAGTGGTCCAGTGTCTGTCCCCCGAGGTTGCTAGGGGGATGCTATTCACTACTATGTTGACTGTGGGGGTATCGAGGCCGATGTTGAATCCAGAGATACCGATGTCGTTCAGGGCTTTCGTCATGCCCCTGATGTTTGTTAGGGCGGGTTCCGCTGGCAGGTCTCCGACGGTGGTGAGTACCAAGTCGTCGTTCCTGTTGTATTCCGCGAACGCGAACTTGGTGGTACTCGACGCACTATTGATTGCGTCTCTGATCTTTGCCGGCGTGCCGTCGCTTGCTCCTACTCTTCTGCCTTTCTCTACTGACTTGACCAGCAGCCTTCGTTGTCTGGCATGTGGGGTTGATGGAGCTGAGGGGGCATTTCCCCTTGCTACCCCTGGGGCTGGGGACGCGTTCCTTCTCCTGGCCTGTACCAGTTTGAAACCGTCTGTGTTGATGCCGGCCGCCGCAATGGCGGACCAGGCTTCCTTCTTCTTCTCCTTGACCGCCTCTTTGTCCTTTTCTCCTGGGGCATGGGTAGTGGTGGGGTTCCGGACTGGAACTAGGGTTGGCTTTGGGGCAGAGGGTTTTGGGTTCTGGGCACGGGGAGGGGGTTGGGGGGGGTTGCCCTGTCTAGGAGCTTGTGTATTTCTGGCCTTGGTAACGGAGGCGATGATACGTGTCTCCATTTCCAACATCTTCTTTTCCATGCTGTCTTCGAGGACCGCCATGTAGTTGATGAGGTCCTTGCGGGTGGCCGCACCGTTGAGGAAGTCCTCAGAGAGTCCTGTGTTCTCCGGGGTCGCTCCTTCTTTGTCCAAGAGTTGGCACAGGTCAATCGTCACCTGTTCCTCCTGGGGGTTTGTTTGGATGCTGCTGTTGGCTTCCGAGAAGGTGTCGGGGACTTCCTTTGGTGACCATATCCTGGCCAGGGGGGAGGAGAAGCGTACACTTCGCGTTGTTTTGCCTCCGCCGATCTGAGTGGCTGTGCTCGCCCATGAGGATGCGAACCTAGTGGGAGAGGGGGGGGGTTCTGTGGATGTCGGGTGTGGTAGTGATGGGTCGGAGAATGGGGTGAGGATGGACGACAGGGGGGTTGCAGAATGTGCATGTTGACTGTCCCCGAGCCCTGTCTTTTCTGTGTTCTGTCCATTTCCCATGTCCATGGGGAGTTTCGGAATGGAGGATTCCGGTACGAAGGGGATTAATTCCTGGGAGGTGGAGGCGGGGGTGTTTTCCATAACCGTGTCTCCAGCTGGTTGCGAGTCTGGTATTTGTACGGTGTTTTGGATTTCTGGGGAGGGTTGGTATGAAGAGGCCATGGCCGCGAGTTCCACCAGGGCTTGTGCGTCGACCGTGTTCACTCTTTCGTTCCCAAAGATGGAGGCCAGGGCTGTTTGGAATCCCATGGGGCGGGGGGCGGGGGCGATGACGGGGGTGTCTGGACCGGTTTTTGAACCTAGGTGTACAAAGCACCTAGTTGTGCAGCCCAGTTCCATCCGGACATCAGGGAAGGTAGTCCCGGGGAGAACGGTGTGAGCGAGAATGTTGATGCCTTTGTTCGGGCACTCTGGGGCGTGGAGGATGGAGGATCCGGTGGGGAGGCAGCCCCTGAGGGTCATGCCAAAGGGGGATCCTGGGTTGAGAATGCGAGGTGAGGCTGGGCCAGGTCCGGGGGAAGGTGAGTTTCGAGCCCTGGGTTGCCCCTGGACTCTCTTGACAGGAGAGGTAGACATGGCGGGGAGGAAACAGTCAGTTACTAGGTTTGCAATTGTTTCCTGGTGTGTTTGGAAGCCTTAGGATAAGCGAGCCTAATTGGCTGCCACACCTAAGGGAGGAGGGTGGTGAGAAAAGCGAGGAGTAGCAAAACTCAGGAAAATCCTGGTTGTACCGGGAGGAAATGGTGTGTTGTCAACAACAAATGTGATATGTGATGTGATTGTATGCGGTGTGCGCTCAGCTGAAGAGATTTTCCCTGGATATACCGAATAATTTCATGAAAGTAGGTAAAAGGGACAGCGAGGTGCGACTGTAATCGAGTCGTGTGCTATGTCGTTGAGAACTGCCTACGTTCGGAAAGGGGGGGAAAACACCACAAAGGAAGAGCAGCTCAGCCCTCTGAGAGACAAGAAAACAAAAGAATCATCAGATTTAGCCAGAGGGAGTAACTCTGACTACACAGCACACGACTCGATAATTCTAGTTTTTACGGTAAGTTAAGCCTTGGATCCTGCAAACAGAAGCTCGGACAGAATGTTATTGTTCACATTGTGGTTAACGACTCTTTGAATTTCTACTTAAGTTAGCCGAACTGTTTTGCCGGTGGTTAGAGCGCTAACTACGAGTATATTATTGGAAATGAAGGCAACTTGCAGCAACCCCCCACACTTCTGTGCTACGCGAGCACTGCACTGCGCTACGAGGTCGCGACGGATGTTAAAAGGCATGGTCTTGATCATTCTAGCACTAGGCACGAGGGCGCCATCCTACCTGTATCCGCCCCGGGGAGAGCGGACGGTGATGATCTAAGTTGGGTGATATATAACTTAATTGTTTCAACTGATTCATTCATAAGGCTCGATGCATTTGTCCTGTATGATAAAATGGTAGGGAATAATTAACCCGAACGGAAAGGGATATATTTGGCTTATCGACTTTATATCACCGTTCAATAACTTCTTGCTAGACCCTGAATATATGCTGAACGAGTAGTTTTAAATATTTCCTGGTGTGTCTGAAATAGTCAAATTTGTAGCAACACTCTCTAGAACTGATTTTCTGAAAGTGCTCAACTAGGGGAGAATTCCTCGTCATTTGAGCAGTGAAAAGACTAAAAATCGTATTTTCAGACTAAGTCCGACATACTGTTCCCAAAACTAGCCTTGGAATCCTGGTCTCCACATCTGCTACAGCCGCTAGAGCACCAGACCTAAATCTTGGTGATTGCTGAATACTGAGACAGTCTGTGTATCCAGCTGGTGTTTAGCAGAAGGCAGATAGTGGTACCGTATTGAAATGGTAAAAAAAAGAGTGAAGAATTAAACCTGAAATATTATTTTAGTAGAAAAGGAACTAGAATATCTTGAGTACCCTGTATCATAAGGGGGTTTTTCGTGATGGGGGAGTGCCATACCCATTCTAGCTTAGCCTTTGCTGAGTAAGCTTTCACCAAGACATTTTCTAGTGTCTGTATTTCAAGCACATCCGAGCTTTAAGGTGTTCGTGCATCGCAGTACGAGATTTATGCTTTGCGTTACTATACTCGGGCACAATACTATTGCTAAGTTGTTGGTGGGCTTAGAGCTGGTTTTTGGTTCGGGTAACCAGGCTTCGATGATCATTGCGTGATCGGGTCCCTGGGCCTGCTTGTAGCAGGACAATACCATCAGAAGGGGGAAGTTAGAGAGTGCGCCCGACTTTGGTCCTTCGCCTGTTGTAAACATGGGATATCACACAGGTTTCCAAATTTGTGTTGGTTTCCCCCCGGATGTCCGCCCATTCTCGAAGCGCGCTCCGCCTACGGTGACTCCCGAGCACATAGAGATAGAATTTAAATGGGAGTGGCATTTCCTGCTCGTAGTGCCGTAGGCGCAGGCAGGGCGCTGTTGGCGCATATATCGGGAGATTGATAAGAGAGCCTTGAGGCATAAGTGGGTTGCACAAATGACCACGCTTTTCTTCAGCCTTCAACAGGTTCTGCAGCCGACCCGCTCTCTTCGTCCATCATCTACAATACCCCAATCTACAAAAAAAGAGAAAATGTCCCAATCTTCCAGTCATAACATCAACTCTTTCAACAGCTACGCTGCTGTTAATGTGTGGAATAACTTTACAATTGCCGATGACCGATCTGGTATCCTAGCTTGGCTATCCCCACTAGATCCCAGATCACGGCATGAAGAAATCCAAGACCGGCGTGTGGAAAATATAGGGGAGTGGTTCTTACGAACCGAGGAGTTTAGAAATTGGCACGCTGGTAGTGGGGCAGATGAATCCGATAACGCAGTGTTGTTTTGTTGCGGAGATCCAGGGGTCGGAAAAACATATATTAGGTAACAATGACCAACCTCGTGAAACGGGCCAAAGGAGCGAGCGCTGACTAGCCACGATATTAGCTCGCTAGTGATAGATAGCTTGTGTGATCAAACTGGAGAACAAAGCGCTACCGTCACGTGCTTTTATTTTGACTTTGCCGTCCAAAAGGACCAATCCCCCACGAGCACGATGGGCGCCCTGCTGAAACAGGTGGTCGGCGGACTTGAGGTGATCCCGGAGGAGGTATCGCGGGCATACCAAAAGCAACGAAAAGCCCTTGGGGGACGGGGACCTCGGCTTTCGGATCTTGTGAAAATGCTACAAGCCACCTCTTCCAAAGAGCGCACGTTCATATGCATTGACGCTCTCGACGAATGTGTGCCAGGAAATCGAGTGAAGCTTCTGGGTTCACTAAATAAAATTCTCCAAAATTCTCCTAGTACCAGAATATTCCTGACTGGAAGACCGCACATCAAACCCGAAATCAGAAGGCGATTTTCTGGAAGAGTGACAAATCTGTCCATCAGTACGAAGAGAGACGATATTATCAGATATCTTCGCTCCAGGTTGGAAGAGGACACAACCCCAGATGCGATGGACAGTATTCTGAAGGCAGAGATCCTGAAAAACATTCCTGAAAGCCTTTCCGAAATGTATGTACAAATACAACCGCCAGGAAGCTACCTCAAGCATGCACTGATAGATGAATCTAGATTCCTACTAGTCTCGCTGAATATCGATGCTGTCCTACAGGAAACCACAATCCATCGTAGGCGACAAAAGCTGAGGACAATGGCCGGTGGCTTAGGGTTGGGGGATGCATATGGGGCAACACTGGATAGGATAAAGGGACAGGGTGGGGAGAAAGCACAGCTTGGGGTGACCGCGTTGATGTGGATATCACATGCGGAGCGGCCTCTGAAGGCCGATGAGCTGTGCCATGCCCTAGCAGTCGAAATAGGGTCGCCAGATTTCAATATCGACAATGTTCCTTCAATAGCCACATTGCTGGCCTGTTGTCAAGGACTTGTTGTGGTAGAGAAAGAGTCTTCCATAGTCCGATTGGTCCACTTTACTCTTCAGGAGTACCTCCGGTCTCATCCCGACCTTTTCGGCCCAATTCACTCGACAATGGCAGAAACTTGCTTGACTTACCTGAACTCTCAGTAGATCAAGGCCTTGTCGGCAAATCTCTCCTCTAGTTTCCAACACACGCTCTTCCTCGAATACTCTTCTCTGTATTGGGGAATGCACGCAAAAAGGGACCTTTCGGATCACGCGAAACAGCTTGCACTGGGGCTATTTGGGGACCGGGGCCACCGCGTATCGGCTGTAATACTCTTGCAAGCACAGAAGTCGTATTGGAATGGTGTGGATTTCGACAAACCCTCCCCGTTCGGTGGTCTACACTGCGCATCCCTCTTCGGAATCACCGAGATTGTAAATTGTTTGGTAGAGATGGAAGGTTGCGATATCAACCAAATGGACTTTACAGGTAATACACCACTCCATTGGGCCGCTCAGAATGGGCACGAGGAAGTAGTGAAAGCATTACTTGGACGGGACGGCATCAGCCCTGACAAACCAGATAATTTCGGTCAAATGCCACTCCATAATGCTGCTGGCAGAGGGTATGAGGGGGTGGTGAAAATCCTGCTCGGAAGGTGCGGGGCTGATCCTGACAAACCTGATAATAACGGCCGAACACCACTCTGGTGGGCTGCTTCGAATGGGTGCGAGGGAGTTATGAAACTGCTACTTGAACTAGATGTCAACCCTGACAAACCCGATAACAGCGGCCAAACGCCACTCAACTGGGCAGCTTGGAGTGGGCACGAGGCGGCGGTAAAGATACTGCTCGGGCGAGGCGACGTCATCCCCGACAGACCAGATGACGACGGCAAAACACCACTCTGGTGTGCCGTCGATAATGGGCATCAGGGAGTGGCAAAAATATTGCTCGGGAGAGACGACGTCAACCCCGACAAACCAGATAGCATTGGCAGAACACCACTCTTCATTGCTGCTTGCTCCGGGCACGAGGGCCTGGTGGAGATGTTACTCGTACGAGGCGTCAGCCCCGACACACCAAACATAAACGGCCGGACAGCACTTTATCTTGCTGCTTGGAATGGGCGAGAGGGTGTGGTGAAAGTGCTTCTCAGACGGGATGACGTCAACCCCAACAGATTAGACAAGGACGGCAGGACACCGCTTGATCGGGCGACTGAGAGAGGGCACCAGGGAGTGATGGCGCTGCTCCAGCCTCCAGAATCTGCCGCTTTAGCCTTTCATAAGAGTTAGGAGCCATCTCCTCCACGCCTTCGACTATTGAGAACCTGTGCGCCATCTCCGCATGGACAGCAACAACTCCACATCACACCCGCTGCCGCCATTGTTCCCCTATCAACCCCGCCTGACCCCCTCCCGATATTCAACTCCCCACCTCACTAACCCCCATCTTCCCCTGCGGACTGGTCCTTCGAACCCTTAGCTTAAATTTCTCTTTCGGCCACAGGAAATGCCCGCCCAAACCTCCGAACAGAGTTTCTTATCATTCAGGTATTTCTATTGTATCAAGATAGGCTAGCTACTATTGCTCGGGATTTCCCTTATATTTTCCCTTTTCCTCTTCTTCTAGCACTAGATCCTCTTCGCACATCGATTGCTTCTTTGACTCCCCTACAATTCCTTTTTTTCCCCTTTCCACTCCTCCATCCAAAGTATAGACGTGGGGCCATTTTTATTGCGGGTAAAAAATAAAATAAAGTCCAAGCATTTTTAGTAGCTCGTGAAAAACCGCGGAAACTCGCAAGTTAGCTAAGGCACGATAGTGGTGATTTGTTTCCGCTAAAGACATAGCTCAACGGCGATCATGCCGAGATTCTACTGCCTTCCAACAGCGAGCCGGAATCCAAACCGGGAGACCGTTCACACTTCTCACTCCCACGTGACAGGAAAACTCAACTTAGCAAAAGCTCCCCGAACCCCGAAACAAAAAACCCTATTTCTCGACCCCCACATCATAACCATGAAAGAAGAAAGAAAGATCAAAACCCCCAAATTTTCTAGGCACCATGCGCAGCCTTAGACACCCATCCCCCGCATCACGTACTCTTTTAGAGAGTAATACTAAGAGAAGAGATCCGAATCGGACCTAGAGAATATATTCTCATCGACTCCCGCGCAAAATATGTTATGGCTCGCTGCCGGGTCCGCGCAGGCCACGCACTCCCGGACCAAAAAAAATCCATTGACTCCCGACACAACACTATCTATCATTATCAACAACAGCCCCGGGTTTCCCAGGCTTTAGGTTTAGTTGCTCCATCCTCACATCCTTCCTTTATTTTTTTACCATCGCTCGTGTCACTATTGGCATGGGTTTTCATTGTAGAATAGGTTAGGGGGTAGTTGGGGTATTTTGGGTGGGGAGTACTGGTTGTACTAGACGGAATAGTGCACCTTAACTTATTTTGCCCGGAAGAATACAATAGGGGGCAATTTGTATCATACTTATAAATCCTGAAGAGGGGGTTATCAGCTTCCCACCCTCAGCTTCTGCCTGCACAAACGCTCACCCCTCCACCCCCCTCATACCTCCCTCAAGATCCAAGGTTGCTTTCTTGCATGTACTGGGGTGGCTGACGGCGTTATTGTATGTATCGTAATTTCGTATTGAGCAGTATGTAAACTCACCGGTTGAACGCTCTCCCTAGCAGCGAGTGACATCTGATGATTAGTTAGAGCATTGGAATTTGCGATATAGCACACGGCATGATCTTGCGCCTGCCTGCCACTCTTTCACTCTTACTCCTTTCCATTCAAGGCCCAAACTGAGGACCGAGCCTACGGCAGCTTCCCCTCTCTCGCCCTATATAGGAAACTCCAATGACCTTGCACATTTTTCTTGTAGAGTACGTTAACCTATGGTAGACAACTGGCATCGTACGGTAAATCATGGCTGTAGAAATATTAACTGAGTCTCAGTGTGTATGGACAGACTAAGACGGGGTTAGGTTTTTTTCTTCTGAACTCACTCTGTCAGCTATTCGGTTTATTCGTGTTTTGGGATGATTCGCTAAGATTGTGGGTGACATTGTGATCCCTCATAGAGTGACTCACAGACCTACTCTATTGCCTCGGTTAGGGACCGTTCACCGATAGACAGCCGTCTAGTAGCACTGGGCGATGGCGACCGTTGAGGAGGGATTGACTGCTCGAGGGGTGTGGGCAAGTAGATGATACTCACCTACCGGTATCGTATGATACGGTCTAGCCCCTGGTGGAATTTGTAAATGCATCGCCGAGTCAACGTCACGTCTTGACAGTCTAATGACAAGAATTTAGGGCGGTAGAAAATTGGGTAAACTCTTCTGCGCCATTTATCGGGGGGCAATGCCGGTTAACAAGCCGCAGTCATGTTTTGTGACCCAAACTTTAGAACTTGACTGTTAGGTAGGCGGGGGCTTAGTTTCAGAGGTAAATCAAATCTTGGATCCTGCATTACTAAGCTTGGCTCGGATATACAATGTTATTCTGATGGAGGTGATACAATCGTGTGCTCGTGTGTTGACGGGAGGAGATGTTGAGGCGTATGTTCTATGGAGGTTGTTGGCTAGAGTTCGCCTTGGGTTGTGAAAACTCTGCTAGTACTGTACTAGGGGGCAGACAAAAGTCGGGCCCACCTCCATTACGAGGCGCGGAATTTGTATGGGGACTACACTGTTGTAAGATATGCTTGATTCTCGTGAAAAAGGGAAGCCTCCCACTACCTTCCTCTTTTCCATCTCGTGCAGGAAAGAGCTACTAATATACACAATGGACTAAGCAGTCACACCGGACACTGTGTCCTATACCATATCAACCATTCTCCTAACATGACGCACAAGTGATCCTTCCATCTCCACATTCATCTACTAGTGGTATCCGATATAGTCAACCATAAGTAATTAGATCCTGAGAAGCCACATATTCCAACATACACCGGATTAGGGAATTCGAGTGATAGCCTGTGAGGATTTTTTGGTGGCGGCAAAAAGTCGGAACCGGTGACACAAGCACTTTCGCTGTGTTTTCTCGAGCAATACGCTGCGCGAGTGTATTCGTGTTACCGGGCCCCGGTTACCCTTGTACCCGAGTACATGTGTAGCTTTATGTCTCCGCATATGCCCTATGCATCCGTTCGTGACCTAGAACGTCCGCTTGTCCACACTTCAGTGTTTCCCCATATATATGTGCTTCCCTTTCCCTGTGCTCACCTCTGCTTCTAATACAACATTCTACTACTGGGATTATGATACCATCATATTCATTAGACCACAGCCGTGATCCTTTGAATTTCGACTTAGGGCCGGCTTATCCGTAGACAGCCGGCTAGTAGCTCCAGGGGGTGACGACCGCTAAGGGGGGCTTGATTATGGAGGTGTGTGGAGGTGTGTGGGCAGGTAGGTGGGGTTTGCCTACAGTGGCGTGCAGTCTAGGGTCTGGTGGAGGTTGCAGACACACTTCCCAAGAAACGTCACATTTTAACCGTCCGCTATGATACGGGAATTTGGGACGGCGGAAAACCGGGTAAACACTTTTACACCGTCTATCGGATGATGATGTCGGTTGAGGCGCGACCTTGTAGTTTTATCGCCCAAGTTGTAGAAATAGACGGTTAGGTAAATGGTCCCTTAGGTTGTTAGCCGAGTGGTTCTGCCGAATTTATGCCTGGATCATTTGAGAGTTAAGCCATATTATGAAAAATGTAGAAACTTACAGCAGCCCCGCACTTTTCTGCGTCACGCGGGCATGGTACTGTACTGTACAGCACTAGGTGGTTGTGACGGATATTAAAAGGCATGGACCCTACGGCCCCCATCTTCCCGGAAATCGGTACGAGAGGGCCGCCCCACCTGTATCACCCTTAGGGAGAGCATGCTGTGATGGTTTAAGCTTGGCGATATGTAGCTTAGCTCGTTCAACCGATTTATTGATAAGGTTTGATGCGCTTGTCTTGCGCAGGAGTAGGGGAGCAGCGTACCGGAACTGGCAGGGACTGATTTGGCTAATCAACCATATAGCCGTTCAATATTTACTTGCCAGACTCTGAACACACACCGAACTAGTGGGTTCAGCTATCTTTTGGTATGCCCGAAACAGTCAAATCTGCAGCTAATATCGCTAAGCTCTGTGGTTTGCCGAGAATATTTACGCAACTTGGCAGGAGCGCTGAGTCATTGGGTGGTGACAGGAGCGAAAATCGTATTTTCGGGCTAAGCTCGGCACACTATTCCAAAATCTACCCTTAAGGTCCTAGCCCCAACTTTGGCTACTTCAGACACACTAGGGGACGAGCTCCTTGAGGTGTTCGTGAACCGCAGAGTGAGATTTGTGCGTTGCATACAATACCCCAGTACAAGGTCAGGTTGGGCGCAATACTCGATTAAGGCTTGGTGGGCTTGGAGCATGTTTTTGGTTCGGGTAGCCAGGTCCCAATATTTTCCCTATCCATTGGGCTCCGGAATCACTTCCGTATCTTCTCTATCTCCTTTATGACCCAATCAATAACCCTGAGTTAGCCGATACTAAGTTATGAACAACCCTTTCAATTCAAGTAGTGGTGGGGACGGAATGGTCATCCTGTGGGCTCATGGTCCTACTTTTAGAGGGAGAATACTATCAAAAGGGGGAAGTTACTTAACGCATCCGACTGTTGCCGTTCGCCTATTGAAGTCATAAGAAATCACTCAGATTGCGGGATTTGTGCTGGTTTCCCCGCGGATGCCTTGCCTATCTCGAAGCGCGCCCCACTTATGGTTGCCCCCGAGTACAGCAGGATAGAGCTTAAACAGTGGAATTTCCCGCCCGTGATGCGATAGGCACAGACAGGGCGCTGTTGGCGCAAATCTGTGGAGATTGATGGACAGCCCTGAGGCACCAGTAAGGTTTCACAAATGACCCCGCTTTTCTTCAACCTTGATAAATCCTGCAGCTGAGCCTCTCTCCTCATCCATCGCCTACGATATCTTAACCTGCGAAAAAGAGAAAATGTCCCAATCTTTCAGTCACAACACAGATTGTTTTAACATCGTTAACGTGTCGAATAATTTTCCAGCTGCCGATGACCGATCCAATATCCTAGCTTGGCTATCCCCACTAGACCCCAAGTCACGGCACGAAGAAATCCGAGGCCGGTGTGTCGAGGGTGTAGGGGAATGGCTCTTACGGACCGAGAGGTTTAGAAGCTGGTATGCCGGTAGTGGGGCAGATGAATCCGATAACGCAGTGTTGTTTTGTTGCGGAGATCCTGGGGTCGGCAAAACATATATTAGGTAACAAAGAAGAATCTCGGGCGACGGAAGAAAAGGGCAAGCGCTGACTAGCCACGATATTAGCTCGCTAGTGATAGATAGCTTGTGTGATCAAGCTGGAGAACAAAACGCTACCGTCGCATGCTTTTATTTTGACTTCGCAGTCCAAAAGGATCAGTCCCCCGAGAGTATGATGGGCGCCCTCCTAAAACAGGTGGTTGGCGGACTTGAGGTGATCGCGGAGGAGGTATCGCGGGCATACCAAAAGCAACGAAAAGCCCTTGGGGGCCGGGGACCTCGGCTTTCGGATCTTGTAAAAATGCTGCAAACCACCTCTTCCAAAGAGCGCACGTTCATATGCATTGACGCTCTCGACGAGTGTGTGCCAGAACATCGAGTGAAGCTTCTGGGTTCACTAAATAAAATTCTCCAAAATTCTCCTAGTACCAGAATATTCCTGACTGGAAGACCGCACATCAAACCCGAAATCAGAAGGCGATTTTCTGGAAGAGTGACAAATCTGTCCATCAGTACGAAGAGAGACGATATTATCAGATATCTTCGCTCCAGGTTGGAAGAGGACACAACCCCAGATGCGATGGACAGTATTCTGAAGGCAGAGATCCTGAAAAACATTCCTGAAAGCCTTTCCGAAATGTATGTACAAACAACACTGCCAGGGAAGCTACCTCAAGCATGCACTGACAGATACATGCCCAGATTCCTACTAGTCTCGCTTAATATCGATGCAGTCCTACAGGAAACGACGATCCATCGTAGGCGACAAAAGCTGAGGACAACGGCCGGTGGCTTAGGGTTGGGGGATGCATATGGGGCAACATTGGATAGGATAAAAGGACAGGGCGGAGAGAAGGCAAAGCTCGGTATGACCGCGCTGATGTGGATATCACATGCGGAGCGGCCTCTGAAGGCCGATGAACTGTGCCATGCCCTAGCAGTTGAAATAGGGTCGCCAGATTTCAATATCGACAATGTTCCTTCAATAGCCACATTGCTGGACTGTTGTCAAGGACTTGTTGTGGTAGAAAAGGGGTCTTCTACGGTCCGGTCGATCCACTTTACTCTTCAGGAGTACCTCCGGGCTCATCCCGACCTTTTCGGCCCTGCTCACTCGACCATAGCGGAAACTTGCTTGACTTACCTGAACTCTCAGCAGATCAAGGTATTTTCGTCGGGTCTCCCTTCTAGTTCCAAAGACAAGCTCTTTCTTGAATACTCTTCTCTATATTGGGGAGTGCACGCAAAAAGGGACCTTTCAGATTGCGCGAAACGGCTTGCGCTGGAGCTATTTGAAGACCAAAACTTCCACATATCGACTATAATACTCTTGAAAGCACAGAAGTCGTATTGGCATGGTGTGGATTTCGACAAACCCTCCCCGTTCGGTGGGCTACACTGCGCATCCCTTTTCGGAATTGTTGAGATTGTAAATTGCTTGATAGAAATGGAAGGTTCCGATATCAACCAAATGGACTTTACGGGTAATACACCACTCCATTGGGCGGCTCAGAATGGGCACGAGGAAGTAGTGAGAGCACTACTCGGGCGAGGTGGAGTCAGTCCCGATGAACCAGACGGTTCCGGCCAAATACCACTCCATCATGCTGCTGGGAGGGGGTATGAGGGAGTGGTGAGAATCCTGCTCGAAAGGGGTGGGGGTAGCCCTGACAAACCTGATAATAACGGCCGAACACCACTCTGGTGGGCTGCTTCGAATGGGCGAGAGGGAGTGGTGAAAATGCTACTTGAACTAGACAGTGTCAACCCCGACAAACCAGATAATAGCGGCCAAACGCCACTCAACTGGGCAGCTTGGAGTGGGCACGAGGAAGTGGTAAAGATACTGCTCGGGCGAGGCGACGTCAACCCCGACAGACCAGATGACAACGGCCAAACACCACTCTGGTGGGCTGCTTGCAATGGGCATGAGGGGGTGGTGAAAGTGCTACTCGAACGAGGCGATGTCAACGCTGACAAACCAGATAACGACGGAAAAACACCACTTCAGCGGGCTGTCTCCAAGGGCCATGAGGAGGTGGTGAAGATACTGCTCAGACGAGACGACGTCAACCCCGACAGACAAGATAGCCTGGGCCGAACACCGCTCTTCAATGCCGCTGGCTGTGGGTACGAGGGAGTGGTAAAAATACTACTCGGAAGAGAGTTCAACCACGACAAACCAGTTAACTGGTGCCAGACACCACTCTGGTGGGCTGCCTACAATGGGCGGGAGGGGGTAGTGAAAATACTACTTGGACGAGACCACGCCAATCCCGACACGCCCGATAGGTGGGGCCAAACACCACTCTTCATTGCTGCTTGTTGTGGGCACGAAGGAGTGGTGAAAATTCTACTTCAACGGGACGACGTCAGTCCCGACAAACCAAATATCAACGGCCGAACAGCCCTATATCGTGCTGCCTGGAATGGGCACGAGGGGGTGGTTAAAATGCTCCTCGGACGGGGCGGCGTCAACCCTAACAAGTTAGATAAGGATGGCAGAACACCTTTCGATAGGGCTACTGAGAATGGGCACAAGGGAGTGATAGCGCTACTCCCACATCCAGAACATGCCACCCCCAGCCTGTCGTAAGAGCGAGGAGACATCGCCCCCCCCAGCCCCGCCACCAAATTTTGATAAATTGTGCGCCATCCCCGCATGGACCGCAACAGCTCCGCGACACACCCATCACCGCTATTGCCTCCCTCCTCTGGCCCCGTTTAACCCCCTCCTACGGCTTAAGTTCCACCCTCCACTAATTCCCATCTTCCCCTTCCACCAAGGATATGCCTACGACACGACCTCATCTTACATATCTCTCCCTTGGCTGAAGCAAATACCCGTCTGAACTTGTACATAGATTTTCCTATGTAGCCTATCCAGGATTTATCAATTTCTATTTATAGTTAGATTTTAGCATTAATAAGGATATTTATATAGTTTGAGATAAGCTAGTATGCCCGAGACTTCCATCACATTTCCCTCCATTTTTCCTCCTTGTTTTCTGGTTGTACATCCGCTTTACATAATATTATCAATTATTTCTTTGATTCTTCCGCAGTCCTTTCTTTGATTCTTCCGCAATCTTCTTCTTTGGCATCCCCCTCATCCCAACTACAAACGTGGGGTTACTTTGACATAGGGAGGGGAAAGGATATGAAATTCAGGAATATCTGGTGGCTCGTAAAAGGCGATGAAAAATTAGGTGTTATGATAACTAAGGTATTCAAGTTGTATTGTCCCCTTACAAAAGTAACCGAACATTGCGATGCAACATCTTTGTCAACACCAGCTCAACAAATAATGTCTAAAATCACGGCCAAAAAATATTTAAAAATAAAAGGAATCTATGATCCTAATTAATACTTTGTGTATTATCAATCTAGTTGATCTTTTGTAGTGATGAAGGTGCATTCAGGAGGGAGGGGGTGGGTTGAGATACTGTATGGTGGAACGTTGCAACGTCAAATGTTCGGTTACTTTTGCTAAGCCACAATGGTAGTAATTTGGTCCCACTAAGGGCACAGTTTGACGGACGTCATGCTCATATACCACTACGATCTAGCTCCCAGCTTGAAACCGAATCCGAAAGACCGCCTGCTCTCCCTACCCTGCTCCGTCCAGCAAACGCCAATGTAGTAAGAGGTCTATCGGTCCCGAAATAGACGCTTCATTCCACAAGCCCCATATCATTATTGTTATAAACTCGAAAAAATTCGTTTATATTAAAACCTATCGTGCGGCCAAACACTCTATGCATAGTCACTCGCATCGCCTATAATATTTGAGAGTAATACCGAACAGGAGGTGCCAAATTGGGTTCACACCATTTTTATCCGCAAACGGGGAGTTAGTTTTGTATTTAAAAGCTTGAATTGGGCATGCTCCCCCCCTCACCCTTCATATATCTGTGTTGACGTCCGAACTAGTTTTTTCCGTACGGGTAACTATACATTACCGTACTGTCGGTCACGTGGATGACCATGGGGAAAAGTGCCCTGGAACACAGAAAACATCGTGAATGATTGATGCCGTTATTTTCTTAGCTTAGCTCCATAGAAAAAGGGGTATTTGAGGAGGAAAAGCGGAGGAGAGAACATCATCTATCCGCACCCCCCTTTTCACAAAACCCCTATCGTTGTTTTTCCTTGATTTTTTATTTCACTTGACCCTGACTACGAAATCGTGATAAGTGAAGCGAATTTACCTCCCTTCGGAAGATCCTATTTCCCACCAAAAGAAGGCTGGGAGTGAGAGAACCTCAGATGGTACCATGCCCCACCATCTAGTACAGCGCGCCACTCAATCTTACCATCCCTGCCGGAAATAGACGAGCTTGGCATAGGAAGAACCCTCAATCTGATAGACTGCCGCAGCGGTAGGCGTATGCACAGGCGGAGGGGTACGCAACCCATGAAAAGTCTTCTCCTGCCTTATTTTTTATTCATGTCCTTTCCTAGCGTAAATTCTCTCTTCCTGTTCACTTTCATTAATACTCTCCTTTCCACACACACTCAACTCCAGCTATCATGCCCTTCTTTCCCGCTTGATACAAACTCTGTGTCTCTGTAGGCAGGCCCGCTCCAACTTTCTGAGTAAAACCCTCATTGACAATCATTTCCCTCCGCATCCATTATTTTCAACAGTCTGAACGCTGGTGATACTATAATCGCGAGTGACGTCTCATGACGAGTTCAGTCCCCGGGACTCGCTCATAAAACAGAACACAATAATATTATGTCAGCCTGCCAATCCTTTTTTTCTTCTGGATCTTTTCCTCTCCCGGCTCCAGCCGAGGGGCGAGTCTGTGGTGACTCCCCTGCTCCCACCGCCCTTGATCGGGAACCCTAATAGCATTGCACATGTCTTTGTATTTGAATACTTACCGTAATAGTGTAAGTTACCGAATTGGAAACGACTGATACCAAACTGTATGCCACAACTGTAAAGAGGAAACTTCACTCTGTTTCAGTGAGTATGAACAGACTAAGGTAGAGTTAAGTTCCATTCCCGGAGCACACTGGGCCGACTATAAGTTATTAATCTTGTTTATGTTTCGGGATACAGTTTGCTAAGAGTGTCGTCCATACTCGAATGCTCTGGCGCAAATCAAGTACTCGGACATGAGGGCGCGGCAACCATCATTCCCCATCAACCATCATACTGTACGAGGCTGGAGACAAGAATGATGAGCGGAGTAGGGGTTTTCCACCCAGAATAGCCATATTCACAACCTTCTAGCCACTGATTTAGATAAGCAATTTGGGCTCAATCTTGGCTCCTTTGTAAAGGAATTCCCTAGAGTTTACTTTCCAACCCTTTAGAACTCTGCATCTAGACCGGTTGAGGAATTGCCAAGAGAACTATGGTTGGTACATTGTTCTTGGCGCAATTTCTGATTATTTTGTGCAGGGAATGGCAATGCTTGGCCCTTTTTTCAACTTCAAATTTTTCAATATTGCATGCCAAGGTGTCCAATAATTCCCTAATAATCTGTAATTGCCTGGAGAGATATTTGGAAGAATTTTAGACCTGAATATGAAATTTTGAATGTTGTTTACAGCCCGAGAATGTGTTGAATGGAAAGCGTGAAGTCGCCTGGTTTGGGTCGTTCCAGGCCATTCTGCTCACCATTTCCGTCGCCAGCCTCTCTTATCATACAGTACAGTAGGAGCCTGGCGACAAAAGAAACTGCCCCCCCTTTTTACACCAAAAATGGGCCTTTTTACCTTATAAAGTCACACCTAGTTGCTTTGCAAAAAAATATCAAAATTCCTCAGAGTCTTTGGATCATCTAGATATTATCATTTATATGTAACACAAGCCCTGTTAGTTAATACCCATAATGGAAAACCAGAAATCGTGATGGTGGCCAAGAGGTACCTTAAATTTTGTATGAGTGTCCTATACAAAAGGTACTTGTATTGTGCATTGCACTACCTCCGACTCCAATGACAATTCTAAGCCCTTGCCTCTGTGAGAATGGGGAACTTCTCATAATTTTTACCTAGAAACATTCAACAACTGCCCGCACACTAACATAATTTACGGGGATGTGGCTCACGACAGGGATCCGGCTCACCCATAGCAACCATTGGAAAATCAAATCTATATTTGATTATCACAACAAATCAATCAGATACTACCCTGAGAATCAAGCCACAGGCCCTTCGAAATATATAGAATCTGAAAATCTAGTTTTTATTTCCTAGTGATAAATTGTTATTGTGATATAGAGGTTTGCAGATTGCCTATTTCATATATAAAGTGTGGTTTTACATAAGTATAAAAAAATTGAAAACCCTGGAAGAATTACATAATAAAATAGATAGAAGGATAGTATAATTAGATATTCAGAATAAACAGGTTTTAATTTTCTTCATAATCATTTTTGAAAGCCACAGTGATTAAAAAACAGGTAGAAAATATGTGCAAATTACATACAAATTGAATCAATTTTACCCTGTAATATCTACATACATAGTTGGCCTATGAACTCAATATTATGGAATCCCTTTGACTATTATATCCTAAGATAGTATATAAATTTTCAAGGTAAATAAAAAAGTTTTACATACTTTGTGCATTGATCATTATCTAACTATGAAATAGTTAGAATAAATTCTTATCGTATATTTATTTTGCTTTAATAACTTATTTTAACCGACTCTGAGTTATTAGATTAAGTTATAAGTTCTAGGGAGTCTAGCAGCACTGTTTACAGCTAGGTTTAATAATAGCTGTTAATCAGATTCTATATTAATTGCCTTTAGTTACAATCAATAATACTCTTTCTACAACTTATTATAATCAATATACACTCCAAACTATGCCCCATACTGTCTACTCTAGTTCACAAAATCTGATCTTATTGGTAATTGACTTGTAGTTAGCTCAATGATTTGATTTCAACTAGTTCATGATTAATATATAGTTTTTTAATTAAATAGCTATCATCTTTAAGAACCTGTATGAAATATAGAAGGCTATATTTATCTGACTTCAAACTTCATATACTAACTTCAGACGTCATCATAAAGGTTATTCCCAGATATTGAGTTCATAGGCCAACTATGTATGTAGATATTACATGGTAATATTGATCCAATTTGTATGTAATTTGCACATATTTTCTACCTGTTTTTTAATCACTGTGGCTTTCAAAAATGATTATGAAGAAAATTAAAACCTGTTTATTCTGAATATCTAAGACTTATACTATCCTTCTATCTATTTTATTATATAATTCTTCCAGGGGTTTCAATTTTTTTATGCTTATGAAAAACCACACTTTATATATAAAATAGGCAATCTTTAAACATCTATATCAGAATAACAATTTATCACCAGGAAATAAAAACTAGATTTTCAGATTCTCTATCTTATATTGTACTGAACAATGATTTTTGAAAAGTCCGATCTGATCATCTGATATCATGGCTAATTAATTCTCAGATGTGCTACAAAGCAATGCAGTCAGGGTTAGTTTTCTCAATACCCTGGTGCAGCAATTATTAAATTAGTGGTACATTGTGGAATAAAGTTAGTTAGTGACTGTGTTTAGGCATGGTCAATTGAAAAAAAGAGTAAAAACAGGTACCAGGAGAAAATTTTCCATTATCTACATATTTCTATTCCTATTTATAACAGCTTTCTTATTTTTGCCAAGAAAGTGGCCCACAAATAAGTCTCCAGCTTCCTATATATTCTACATCCAGTGCACAACTTTTATAATCATACTGCCTCTCACCTCAGTTTTCACTACAATATTCTTCCCTATCCTACGCTTCAGATCAACTGCCCTGGGTGGTACCCGCTCCTGGCATCCTCTCACAATGGCGAGATTTCTTGGGAAAATCCCTGCAGTGTATACTAGCATACACCTCAACACATCGTATATGTTTGGTCGATTTCAGTATTTCTCTCTTCGTCCGGCTCGCCAATACTAGACCCTTGGCCATCCCACTAGCAGTCTTTATATTACTAGCAGCCCCTCGACCAACCAGTCAAGCGTATCCTTTGATGTTTACTATTTGGTTGGATGCTAGTATAACATCAGATATCATGATATATTGTGAGTAATAATTGAATGAGCCGCCTCTCAGCTGACCAGTCAGGCTGTAATACTTGTAGCAGCTGTATAAAAAATATAAGTACAAGCCCGGAGTAATGTAGATGTGGCCGGGTGAGGGGTACTGAGGGCCAGGTATGGGGTTAGAGACATTGTCCGGAGATTATTGGTTCGACATATTTGGGCGCCTGTGAGATCGGATTCAAATACCGATAGATGTCTGACGTTCCTGCACTGGTTCTCCCTACTACGAAAGAAACTTGAAGCGTGGACCTCCCCAGCGCCCTGAGCCAACTTCACATTTCTCCAGCCACTTCACTTGGCTCTCCAGAGAGCTGCGCCATCCCACCACTGTTATGTATTCCTCTACTTGTAATGCTTTCCTGCTTGTACAAACAAAAATGGCAAAAGTTCAACAATATACCCAAAGACAAATTTGCAAGCCAAAGTGAGTTTTCAACAACCAACATGGGTCCAGCTCCTTAGCCCATATTTTATAGAAAACGGTTTCTCCCGCGTCGGGTCTAAACCCGATCCCATTCCCTATCTCATGAGCTGATACCCATCATGATCTGATACAAGACAGGAAGAGAGACAACGCAGACAGGAATTGAGCAAGCGTCATTTCCAGGCCAGGAACACCAGGCTGCTACGATATAGGAGTAAGGGTGGTCTCGTAAGCTTCTCCGTATTACTTCTTGTATGATACAGTATTATTGTCGGAAGTGTGTGTGTGTGGATACATCTGGGGCGGTGGGGTTAACGACTGGAGCTGGGCTCGTACTTTGGGGGTTCAATGATACAGTATCATTGTTTTCGCAAAACTAAACTAAATCAGTTTGACCTTCAAGCATCTCACACTCTTACTCAAAAATTGGGTCCATCAACAGCACGTTTGGGGACCTCAGATCAGGGCCTGCCCGTCAACCTAGAGTACTGCGGTGTTTACAAAAGACTGACGCCATGTCTGGCTGTTCTTAGCCAGCCTGCCCAGGACGGACGCGACTATAGGAGGCCAGGGCCCTGCCGTCCGAACGAGATGCTTGGGAACACAGAACGTGACAACACAATATTGTCGGTTCTCCTCCTTGAACTTTGAGGATGGCTGTCATTAGAAAGGAGAACGAGTCCTATGATGTGGGACATCTTCAGGTATGGGACAGTAAGTGCCTATATATGCTTGCCAGGAATGATAGCGGATGGGAGAACACTGCGGAAAATATCGCAAAACAGTGGAAGACTGTAGGGTAGGGTGAGAGACCACAGGTGTACAGCTGATGGTGGCGGAGGGTGGGGGACGACACAATGTCCTCCATCCTGGTTATTGGCTCTTACATGTCGGGCAAGTTCAGAAAATAACTAAACAGGACAACACAATATCGACAGTACTTATTCTGGGCCTGGACGGCATCAGCAAAAACGGACCCTGCGTCTGATCCGTCGGCGTTGCGTCCTGACGCAAGCGACGTATTTTCTGCGTCCCATGCGTCCTGTGCGTCCTGACTTGCGTTGCAACGCCCCGCCACATTCCACG
>Ga0307517_10003741_pt1 | contig 23645 bp, 24 predicted proteins | sample 23_EM_MG_FD_194515 | JGI IMG/M metagenome (GOLD analysis project Ga0307517, IMG submission 194515) | Populus trichocarpa ectomycorrhiza microbial communities from riparian zone in the Pacific Northwest, United States - 23_EM | ecosystem: Host-associated > Plants > Roots > Unclassified | place...
TAATGCCCGACGGCTGTGAGACGGAGCAGGGGGCTTGAGAGGGATGTCAAGATGCGAAGGGAACGCGGCGGGCGACGGCTTCGGCCTCTTTCTCGCGGCCACAGGCGCAGGGGATCACGTGTGTGTGTATGAGAGGAGGATTGAGACACAAACGGGACATAGCAGCAGTGGACATCGAGGGCAGCCTTCACGTCGTACTTGTCTGCAAGGCGGAGGAGAGAGGCCAATGGCTCGATGTCATCGATAGGAGGATTGGGGATTGGGTAGATGGTCTGGGGGAACAGAGAACATATTTCTGAACACTGGAGACGCAAGAGACGAGACGAGCTTGTGGACGTGGAGTTCCTTCCCCACAGATGCGCGTAGGACGAGACCTCCGTCGGGGGGATTTTGCCACCCCGCAGTCATGGTGAAGGTCGTTGACGAGAATTGTGAGCAGGGGGACACGGAATCCCTGAGAAAACCAGGGGAGTGAAGTGGATCATGACGCCAACTCCCACGTCCGCTCACACCTCTCGCCTGACTCGCCACGGGTTGGGCGATCCATGTCACTCTACTACACTCCCAACGTTCACCGACCTCACCCATCTCACGACGACGCTGACGATGATGTCCAAAGAGACACTCAAACAAGCCTGGGACCCCAACGGCAGTCTTTCACAGCCAGGGAACATACACTACGACAACGTGAAACGTCGTTAGGTGGTGGCATCGACACAGGCTCGATATTCATTTTCCCTCAACCTTCCAATTCAACCAGCCCGACACCATCGAACCCTTACTCCTCTCCCCGGTCTCCCTATTCCGACGAGTCCGTTATCTCTCGGCCAGCTCACAGACGCGGCATTGCGACAGCATCTCAACTCTCCTGCGTCACCCAGTCGGAATCCTTCACGGACGTAGACGGAATTTCCACTCCATCCACAATCGTAACCCTCAGCATCGGGTCTTCGCCTGGATCTGCGTTCCTTGATGTTGGGGAAGACGAGGGGAGCGCTGATGATGGACGGATCGAAGCGATATTGTGGGATTGGGATGACGGCGCGGATGAAGGAGTAGATGGACCTGGTGGGGAATTAGGGAGAGGTCAAAGGAGCGTACGTCCGGACTGCATGCTGGAATCCAGCCTCGACAGGAGGTCACAGGCTCGACCCTGGCCGTTACAGCACGGTTCAGGGGAGCGTCTCCGAGTTCTAATCGAACGCGAGCAGCTCCGGAATCGATGGAGAGATGTTTCTCGTTTCCAGCACGTCCAACAACCAAGGTCCCGTTCCTACTCTCCTCTCTCTACGCCTTCCTCGAACGCGGGGATCGATCTACTCTCGCTCGCGCCACACCCAAAAATCAGGATCCCTTTCTTAGACTTCTTCGCCTCTATCCTCGGAGTGGACGACTCGACTGTGGACCTCTTAACACGTTGCTCGACCGTAGAAACTCACGGATCCATACTCTTCCCTGGCCACACGATCCAGCCTCTCCCCGCCCCAACGTCACATTCGGCAACGGTAGATGAGGACGAGGATATTTCCTCGACCGTAGCACCTGAGAACCAGGAGGCCGATAAGAGGGTCGCAGCACACGGTTTCCACAAAGCTTTGCTCTCCCCTGGCATAGAGCGAGACTCTTGGGCCAGTCTTAAGGAAGGCTTGACGGTTCTTTACAATACCGCCGCCTCAGTCCCGGCCCAGAGTCCAGGCCGGTTGCTTGGTCTCGTGCAACTATGGGGACTGGTAAGCCACGTCTACGTCCGAGGGGGGAAGGTCATTAGAGGCGTCTACTCGACCCCTACATCCTCTTCTGGAATCGAAGAGGTGAAATGAAACGGCCCCTCCAATTATCTTGATATCCTTTTAAATCTCATGGACGTTGTTGTAACATTATCTACCGTTTCATCGCCTGCAATATTAGACAACCAGGTTCTCATGCATCAATTCATAACCCATAAAAGCCGGTGTGTGCTGAAGCGAGCAGATTCATTTATGACGAAGACAACGAGCGCGCTGGTTAGAGTAGGAGGTCGTAACGGGCACGGAATCCACTCGTACTTCCGTCAGGAACATGGTGGTAGATGCGGGATGATTATTCAACTTTGAATTAAGGTCTATATAGTCTACCCATGAACGCGTCAGCACCCCCGCCTACCAAAAACGACACCGCATAGGAATCGAAAGAGGCGAATGAAAAACTATGCAGGATATGAGGACGTACACGATTACTTTATTGTGTAAGCGGGGGTGGTGATGAAGGGTCCGCGCCTCCGTTCACGCTCTTGTAAAGTTGCATGGCTCGCGAGCGGTATGCGTCTGGAACACCTTGAGGCGTGCCTTTTAGGAGGATGTAAGGGAGGAGATGGGTGTGGAACAGCTTGTGGGCTTCAGTGGCTCCCTGGACGGCACGGAAAGAGATGGTTCAGTACAATAGTGGAGAGCGGAGGGGTTAGGGAAAATGGAAAACGTACAAATTGGTGATAAACCCCACCAAAGATCGCCTCAACCGTTGTACCCAACACCTTATGCAACCCAACGTGTCCATTATCGGCTCCCTTCGCAACCATCTGTGGATCCACCATCGATTTCCATTTCAATACCTTTCCGATTCCCCACTCCCGGCCGACGTGCTCCCCCAGAGTGTATGTGTTAAGGGCGTTCGAGGTGATGTTCGCGTAATTGGCGCCGGAGTTGACGTTTGGACACGAGTGGAGAAACATCAGGAAGTAGGCTTCGAGGACTCGACGGCCTAGATTCGAAAAGAGGTTCGTTAAGTCAGAACTCCGCTCACCCACGCTCCGAACTCGAACACGCGAAAGGATGATGGACAATCGGGAGGGGGGGAGGTGAATGAAACCGTCAAGGGCACTCACCGGTAAACGCAAACCTCGCATTGTGCCCAACAACCCTCGAAGTAGGATGACTTGCATGCGTCAGCAACCTCGTCGCCAACTCCGATGGGAACACCAATTTCCCCCCAAATGTCTTGCTCAAATGATTCGCCATTTCCTCCGAAGTCCCATCCGTAAACGTAGAGTACGCTTCCGACCGGCTTCCTTGACCTGGAGCGGGAAGAGCGGAGGAGGCCGAACGTGCCCGACGCGACGTGTGTGCATATAAAGAGTGTGATTTATATGAGTTTGAAGGGGTCCCTGCCGTTCCAGGAAATTGGGTAGTCGTTGCAGAAGAAGGCGTGGAAGAGACGACGTGTATTTTCCTCTTGCAATTTTTTTGGGCCGCAACACCTGTTAGACGTACGTCGCCGCACGAATGGGGAGTGGATGTAAGTTAAGAGTTGGCTTCCGACGGAGGACGAGAACGGAACGCGGTACCACGTGTAGGGTCGTGTGGTCGCATAAAAGTAAAGAGACGCGCACCTGCTCTGCTCCTGGAGACAGTCGCGACCGTAGGACAAGATTTGAGAAGCCGAAAGGCCGTCGACATCGTAGAGACACAGAGAGGACCCGCTAATTCTCTACAGACGGTCAAGCGGAAGGGGCGGAAGCGAGTGTGCGAATTTCTAGTGTCAAGTTCGTGATGCGATCGAAGTTCCTCCCTTGAGCTGGAATTCGCCTCGAGTTCGGAGAGACTCTGAACGTCTTGAGATTGCGCACCTGAAAATATTGGGCGACCACTTTCCATGTTCTTGAGCTGGGATAGAGGAGATTTTGTTTCTTCACGGAATCGAGGCATGACGCGGATGAAATTGGATGACAGATGACTTGCGATGGAATTCAAGAGGCACGCAGCCCTTTTGCAAGACGCTTCGTTTACCGCTGCAGGCGGGTGCTGGTTGTTGTGGCATAGTGGGCATGGGCCTGGGGCGCCGGTTTTGTTTGTAGGGTCAGACACGCACAATATTACGCAGTTGAGTCCCTCTCATTATAGATTGGATGTTGTATTTGAGAGAATGACAGGATCCAGGCTTGCACGCATGAGAATAAATCCCTCGTCAAATGTGTTTGCTAGACATCGAGACTTCACGAAATAATCGTTATACACTATGAGCACACAACGAACATTGACCTCCACGCTCATCCCGGTGTGTATGCTTCCGGAAAACGCGGACAATGCGATCTCGGTGCCCACCGAACTCCGCAACCTACTGAGGTGGATTTGAGGTGGATGTGTCGCATCGCTTGCATGAGTGGGGCACCGTGGTTCCTGGCAGCTCCAAAACCCAAGGATTGTAACCTTGGGAGAAAAAATATTCAGAGGAAGGGAAAGGAAGGAAAAGACCAATACATCCCCAAGGGCAGCCGGGCCATGAGATGAGGGAAGCGGAAGTCGGAGACACCTCCGAAGGGGTTTTCCGCAGGGCAGCCTCCCGCAGTCGAGCCCCGGTCTCGCGGGGTGCCGTTGACATACGAATGAGTGATCATTCGCTCTGAAAAAGCTCCAAGGCGTTCTGGAACTAAAGAGAAAAAGGGAGGGAATACGGAGACGGAGGAGGAAAGCACGAAGCGAGCGAGGGCGTAAAAATGACGGAACATTATCTGAGCATGGCAAAGATGCACACAGAAAGGGGCTATTTCCCTCTCGAGTCGGCCAATCTCGCAGGAGCAGGTACCGGATGGTCATGCCCGCCGGCCGCGCACAGCGTTCGGGCTTTGAGCTTATTAAGCTTTAACCCACACCGACAGGAAGGGGGTGGGGGCATCAGACGAATTCACCTACGGGCCGATGGCAATCCCGGCCGCAGCTCCAGAAATTCCCCAGGATCACTCGTATACTCACCTGCAGGAGACATACTTCAAGTTGCGCTTTATCCGCGTTGAGCGTCTGACTTGAAGCCACGAGGCCGATCATCCACTATCGCACCACCATCTACGCTCCTCTACGCTTGTCTACGCTGATCCAACACGAAAATGGACGACATACGAGACTCACTCTCCGGAATGAAGAAGAAATTCAAGCAGCGGCTAACAGGGAGAAAGCACAAAACGGACGGAACGGGGACTAACCCCGGTGGTGAGAGGGCTGACTCAACGAGCTTGCTCCTGCAACAAGACCCCCACGTCGCAATGGGCGAGAGTTACGGCCGAGAAGGTGATGGAGCCAATGCAGGTGGAGAGCGAGCTTTTTCGACGGATCGACCTCAGACGGATGGGCCAGAGCCTGTGACAGCGCATGAAAGCGATAACGGCCAAGAAAGGGGAAAGGCAGACGTCGATGGAGGGGAAGCTAGCCAAAATTTGCACCCACACCCAGACGTCGAGGTTGCGGTGGACAGCGGACGAAGTGGAGAACTTGAGGGAGTCAACCCCTCCCCATCCACCCCTTCGATCTCGGACGGTGAGAGATCCGACGGTACGTGGACATGGTCGTTTTGGTCGCCGCCTCTGATCGTTACTCCCGACAATGTAGGCACCGCCCTTCCTGACGATGGACCAGGAGTTGTTCGTCCCGACGAGACCCCCGAACCGAGCGCCACCGCAGATGAGAAAAAATCGAAATCCGGGTCTACTGTGGCTGATGCCATGGTTGAATTGCTCCGCGGGGTGAGAGACTCTGCGGGTGCCTTCAGCCCGCTCAGATCCGTTGCGAGATCCCTCTGTTTTATTCTCAACAGTTGCGAGGTATGGCCTCCTTCCCGCACATTCGGTTCGCAATGCTTACGGTCGCTCTAGTGGACGGAGGTGAACAAACATGCCATAGAATCATTAGCTCCCAGGGTCAGAATCCTTTCCGAATCGCTCTCCGCACCTATCCCTCCGGGCGACGTCAATGAGGAGGGGAGGACAAACAAGCTGGAAAGGTGAGCCCACATTCTCCAAGATCGAGAACCGAGCCTGACATACGTGGACTACCAGGAGATTGGAAGAGATCGGCAAAATTATGGACTCGATGACTACCCAGAAGGATCTCGCACCTTTCCTCAAGAAACCCGAGAATGCACAGAAGCTTAACGGCCTGGTGCAGGATATTCGCTATACCCTGATGGACTATCAGGTTCGCTCTCCAAAAAGTCTTACTCTCGCCGTAGCTAATATATGGTTAGACTTCGTTGCAACGAGATATCTACAACGAGGGCTGTCAGCAGATCGTGAGTCTCACTCCTTTACAGTCCCGCCCTTTGTAGTAACTTGCAAACAGGGAGACGTGGATCACCACTTCCTGGAAAAGATCCGTCGCACCGCTGACGCGGGATACCGTTCTGGGAACAGGCATGGGTGCCTGAGGGGAACTAGGACGGATGTGCTTCTGCAACTCGAACGCTGGCTAGGGGACGAACGAGACCGCCCCGTGTTCTGGCTCAATGGCCTTGCGGGGACTGGAAAATCGACCATCGCCCAGACGTTCGCCGAGATCAGCTTTGCGGATGGAAAGCTTGGCGCCAGTTTCTTTTGCTCGCGGGATTTCGCGGATAGAAGCAATCTTCAAGCAATCTTCCCAACTCTCGCTTTTCAACTTGCCTACCGGTACATCCTATTTCGACAACAGTTGGTCCAAGTCTTGAGGGCAGACCCTGACATCGGACAGGAATCTCTCTGCTCCCAGATGGAGAGGATTATCGTTGGCCCACTAAAAGCCTCCCAGGTTCGGACACTTATCATTATTGATGCCCTGGATGAGTGCAAGGACGAAGAACCCGCCTCGGCCATTCTTTCCGTGCTCTCCCGCTACGTACACGAAATCCCCAATGTCAAGTTCTTCATCACCGGACGCCCCGAACCCCGAATTCGCTCCGGATTTCGCTTGCAATCACTTGTCCCGATTACAGAGGTCCTCAAGCTCCACGAGGTCAAGCTAGAAGTGGTGAACAGCGACATCAAGCTCTTCTTTCGAATGCAGTTGACCAACCTTGCCAAGAACCGAAGTGACTGTGACCTGACAAAAGACTGGCCAAGCTCATCCGATATCAAAATTCTGTGCAAGAAGGCAGCCGGGTTCTTTATCTATGCCTCAACAGTTGTCAAGTTTGTTGCCTCCGACAATGATCCACCCACTGAGAGCCTTGCTCTCATCACCTCACTTCCACAAGGCACTGTTGAAGAAGGAAAGTCTGGAATTGACCAACTCTACATCAAGGTCCTGGAGCAATCATTCTGTGACATCCGCACAAACAACAATCAGCGATATCTCCGCTTCAGGGATGTGGTAGGGACAGTTGTGCTCATCTTCAATCCCCTTTCAACCAAGGGTCTTTCAGACCTTTTGAAACTCCCCACATCACACATCCACAGCACTCTGCGCTCCCTCCATTCCCTCCTCCTTGTCCCAGATGGGGTAGAAGATCCAATTCTCACCTTCCACAAGTCATTTCCTGACTTCCTTACAGACCCAGAGCGGTGCAAAGACAAAAGGTTCCTTGTGGAGCCTGCAGTTCACCATACACAAATTCTACTGTCATGCCTTGACCTAATGGGGGAAAGGTTGAGGAAGAATATCTGTAACTTGGATGACCATGCTGTTTTCAGTGAGGTCAAGGACCTTTCCGCCTGCCACAAGGACCACATTGGAGATGCCCTAGAATATGCATGCTGTTTCTGGACAAAGCACCTCCTGAGGATCCCTAGTGATGTCTCCTGTGTCAAGGAAGTGGAGAAGGGAATCAACAACTTCTTTACAGTGTGCTTGCCATATTGGATTGAGGTCCTTGCCCTTACAGGGAGTCTTGGGGTAGGGGTTCATGCTATAAATGATGTTGAGAAATGGTGTGCTTCAGTGAGTGCTGTACAAAATTGGTTACTTGACCCTATGTTGACACTTATTCAGGCAGGAGTCATATGCCAGTGGACAACTGACAGCCAGAGACTCATTTTAGAACACTTTGACATGATCTGTGACTTACCCTCCTACATCTACAATTTTGCCCTCCCAATATCCCCTCCTTCATCATGGCTCCATCAGAGCTATAGTGCAGAGTTTTCACAAGAGACCTGGGTGGTTAAGGGGGTTTCAGCTGGGTGGGGAACATGTTTCCGCACAGCTTGGCTAAGCAGTTTCCCACGGGCCCTAATATTCTGCAAAGATGTCATTGCAGTTGGTACACAATCTGGTTCCATCATTATTCTCAATGCCATCACAGGCATCCAGGTGGCTATTCTTTCTGGACACACTGCTTATGTGGGATCCCTTGTCTTCTTCCCAGATGGAATATTGCTCATATCTGGTAGTGGGGACAAGACTATCAAGCTCTGGGATATGCAGACTGGTGGGGTTGTCAAGACCTTCCAGGGCCATACACACATGGTTGTTTCAGTCTCCATCTCATCAGACTGCACCATGATTGCTTCAGGAGCTTTTGATGAAACAATTCATTTGTGGGACATTCAGACAGGGGAGTGCCATCGCATCATAAAGCAAAAGGACTTTGTGTACTATGTTTGCTTCTCTCCATTGGACCCTCAACACCTTATATCTGTATCTGGTAAAAAAATCTGGCAGTGGGACTCTGATGGTCAGCAGGTTGTACCTGAATATGATGGTTCATGCATTGCTTTCTCCTCAGATGGTACCAAGTTTGCTGTGTACAATAGGTCAGATATTGAGGTTCAAAGCTTTGATTCCAAAGGTGTTGTAGCCAAATTCAATATAGGCAAAGTGAATGATCAGTGCTGCTGTTTCTCCCCTGATAACAGGGTTATTGCAGTGGCTGCTGATAGTATTGTCTATACTTGGGACATCACCAGCTCAGACCCTCACCTCCTTGAGACCTTCATTGGTCATACTGGGGACATTACCTCCCTTGTATTCTCCTCCCCCTCCTCCCTCATCTCAGCATCAACTGACAGCTCAGTCAAGTTCTGGCAGATTGATACCTCATCCACAGATCCAGTTCTGGCTGATCCAGAGTCTATACCCCTTACTTCAGCCCCAATCAAGACCATCACTCTGCAGGCAGAAGATAACATTGCCATCTCAAATCATTTGGATGGAGTAGTGAGGATCTGGGACATCTCAACTGGCCACTGTAAGGCATCCTTCCAAACCCCAGCTAAGGATTCCCACTGGATAGACACCCGGGTGACTGATGGTGGGCTGATCACTGTTTGGTACATGGATGGGGAAATCTATATCTGGGATACTGAGAAAAGGAAACTCCTCAGAACAGTAGATGTAGTAGATGGTGATGACAGTGATGATGATGATGATGATGATGATGATGATGATGATGATGATGATGATGATTGTAATGAGGTTAAGGACCTCAGAATATCAGGAGATGGATCTAAAGTTCTCTTCCTGTATAAGAACCACATTCAAGCCTTCATTCAAGCCTGGTCTATATGGACAGGAGAGGCTGCAGGGAAAGTGAAATATTATGATTCCATAATGGGTGATCTCTTCTTGACCATTGATGGCCCAAATGTCTGGGTTTCTTCAATCAACTCTGAGGAATTAGCTATAGGGTGGGACTTTGGGACCTCAGACTCATCTCCTGTTGAGATATCAGATGAATTCCGAAATGGACCCTACCTGGATTTTATTGGTGGTATCAGAATGTGGAGGTCATTTCTACCTGGGGTCCAGAATACAGCTGGAAGAATAGTTTTCCAACTGCCTGGGAGACTTGCAAATTGTTCAGATGCACAGTGGGATGGTCAATATCTGGTTGCTGGTTATGACTTTGGAGAGGTATTTATTCTGAAGTGTAATTATGTACTTCATTAGTGACCTATATTCTGTCCCCTCATTCTTGTAATTCTATGTGCCAAAAATATCCTTGCCAGAGAACTAAAACAGTCACAGTTTATATCATAAAACTAACCACCAAGGTACTAATCTAAGTCTATGTAGTCCTGCTCCACAGTCAGACCTCAGGGGTTTGGGCTCCTTGGAATTCCCAGACTCTTGGGTTTCTCTTATCACTTGAGGTCAATGAGGACTAAGCTGATAATGAGCAGATAGTTTAGTACAATCAATGTTAGAGGCAAAGGTTTTATTAGAATGGAAGAACAAATTCCAAGATGCCATTAGATGATACAGGGATGTATATTGATTTTGAATTATCCAAAGATTTACAAATAAACCAAACAACTGAGTTCACAGATATGATCACATTTGAACAAGGACAAGAAAAACAAATCAATTCCACCAAGACCAGTGGTACAACATCAACTGATCAAAGCCTACACTATGACTCAGGATTGTTATCAAAGTTTAAGACCTTACTATGGTATGACACTGGAGAAGAGGAAATTTCAGGAGTATCATGCAAATTAGTGAGAGTCCCAAAGATGCAGTCTCCCTCCAACTCCAAGGGGACATGCAACTCCATTTTCCATTGAGCTGCATTGACTCTCTACAACACCTGACCTTGCTATCTGTCAGGGCCACTCTCACCCTAAACTCTACTGCACCAACAATCTTCTGCAGCCCAGAGACTACTCTGAGTCTCACACTGAACAGATAGATAACTATACCTAAACCAGTATAGTCACGTTTTCTGGTAGGTGTCCCCTAATCCACAAAGGACAATCACGAGCCAACTGAGGTGGATGTGTGCCTCAAACTTAAGGGCCTATCATGATGAGTGCCTTGATTCAGTGATAGGGTGATAGAACTAGAAGTGGAGGAGAGCAAGAAGGGTGCTGGGGTTTCTTAGGATAAAGACTTGTTTGTCTGTAGTAGCGCAGAGGGCTAAGAAGGGGAAAGGATATCCTGGAATTGCAAAGCTAAGGAAACACCAGCCATAATCTACCTACTTATATACTTGAGAGTGGGCATGACAGTGACCATGATGTGAGCGCAGCCTCGCAATCAGGAAGGCAGAGACAGCTAAAAATGGGTTTGCAAGGGTTACAGGCAGGAAGCTATCTAATGTAAAGTACCAAGATACATAGATATGACCGCCTTTCATACATATTCTGGGGGTTGGGCAACGCATAAGGGTAAAGGTGTTGTACAATGCATGTACTGTGGGTATGGGGTACTCACCAAACACATCATACAAGGGATGGTGCATGGGCCATAGGTATATTGTACAATGGGTGATCCATGGACCATGTAGAGGTTGTACAATCCACCATACATGGGAACTATGTTACCCCACTTTGGTTGTACAACATTACATGGCCCTGGGTCATGGAACTTTGTCACCCTTGTACCCCCCATGAGTCATGGGAATTTTGTTGCTGAAGGAGCTCTTGAAGGATCATCTGATATAGAATAGCATTTGTGGGGGAGGCCGGTTTTGACAAGGTGTGGCCTGGTTGAGTTCTGGGAGGGCCGGTCTTTCTGTTGCTCCCAATGATTCCGGTTCTACATCCCACTCCGAGAGAGTTGAGTGAAGTGAAGAAATCTATGTTGCCTTCTGGACGAGTCCGCTTTTGTTACCAGTGGATGCGAGCGCGTCTCTTGCACCACCCGTTCTCGCAGACATCGTAACAAACGAGCAGCCGAAGGGTGCGGACAGTTGTATGGTGCCATGGCGGCAGAAACGATGCAAACCTAGTAAACGGATCCCAATGGCGAAGTGGCGAAGACCTCCGCCGTAGTTGCTTGATGGACGTCCCATAGACATCTCAAAAGTCAATAACAGAACAGCAGGAGTGCGATCTGAAGTATGACGGAGGGAATTTCCATCGTGATATCGAAGTCCCATGTTGCCTTCACAGCCATCTTCGCATGCCGACGTCAATTCCGTTGTGCCAGCGTCCACGCATCTCGATTTGGCCGTGTAGGTTTGACCACTACTTCCCAGGCAGCGAGAACGGAGACGAAGAGACCAGCATACATCGTCCATTAAACGCTAACGTAGCTGTTGTCGGAGAGCCTCCGATCGAGGGCAGGAGGATCGACGTACCCTCCGAAAGCGGCGGCGGTGTCATTCCGAACGAGCACGCTTTCGCGGACGTTTCACTGAAATCCTCCTTGATATATTCCTGAATGTTGGTGATGGCTGCTGAAGTCACGGCGGAGAATAATCTAGCCTAAAATTCCATTCATTCCGTCCCACACCCCACATGAAGTTCCCACTCACAGAAACAGGTGTAGTGTTTAAGTTCTTATCGGACCCCTGCACTTTTCGTACAGTAAGTCCACGCGGGAAGTCATAGTCCCACTCGCGATGGATGGGAAATACGGAATTGTCGGAGGCTGTAGCCTTACAGTGGCGGCGGGGTACAGTTGTCGCAAGTGGGCAAGCCGAAGTTCCTGTAGGGCCGGGGGGTGGGAAGGCTGATCCAAATTGTCGCAATGGAGTGCAAAGTTTAACCTCTGCATTCGTGGAGGTATACTCCGGGGTTATAATCTGGAATGCATTGACACCGTCGGTAGCATATATTCCTGGAAAACGCGGTCAAACAAATCTCAGTACTCGCCAAATCCCCGATCTACCGAAGTGAATTTGAGCCAGATATGTCACGTTATTTGCGTAGGCAAAGCGTTGTAATTCCCACATCAGTCCCAGCGTTGGGAGATACAGAGAGCGACTCGGGTAGGTCGGCTCCGGAACCCAGAGACTGCAACCTTGGGAACAAACGATGTTTGGAGGAAGGGAAGAAACCACCTCGGGGGGCGACCAACAATGAGCGATCGCCACATAGGAAGGAGGTGGGGAGGAGCAAAAAGAGACTCACCTCGAACGATGATCCTCTGAAAAGGCCCTTCCCTGATGATAGCCCCAGCTACCTCCAAGTCCTGGCTTTACGGAGCATTAGCATGAGAAAAAACGAGAGTTTGGTCGTCGAGGCTCCGCTGCCAGACGTCTTCTCCAGATCGACGTGTGGCCGAAACAACAACGGCAGCTCCAGACTTGCCCTCGCGGTGGGATCAGCCAGCTCCTGTGGAACCGGAGCTGGTGGCCGGCCGTATGTACCATGCAGTCACACACGCCTCGGAATAATCTGCTGTCCGTGATTCCTACCCCGGACGAAAGGCGTTCAGGAACCGGAGGGAAAGGGGGAGTGGGATATGGAGTAGAGGAAGAAACCCAAGAAAAAGGGCGCGAAAAAGGGGGGATGTTGATTTGAAAGCTCTGATCTCGATGTGCGGCGGTCAGGTACAGCGGAGATGGTCGTGAACAAGGCGAATTTCATCTCAGGTCGCTCATCGCCGTTCAACCTTACGAAAGCAGGTCACCAAAAAATCATGTCTGCCAGACACACGCAGCGGTTGGTCCCAGAAAGTCGCATGTTCGATCTTGGCCACTCCAATAGGGTTCAGGGAGTCGGGGTGAAATGAAGCAGCCCCTATAATCGTCTCGGTATCCCATGGACGTTGTTGTAACTTTATCTACCATTTTATTGCCTGCAGTATTAGAAGCCCGTGTTCTCATACATCAATTCATCAGGCGTGCGCAGAGGAGAATACAGATTCATTCGTGGTGGAGAAAACGAGCGCAGAAACAGGTTGCAATGAGCACGGATTTCACTTCATACTTCCATCGAGAGCATAGAGGGGATGCAGGACGATTATTCAACTTTGAATCAAGACCTATATAACCTACCCATAAACGCGTCAGCCCCTCCGCCCACCAAAGACGACACTGCAACAGGAATCGAATGGAAAGCTATGCAGGACGTACACGATTACTTTGTTGTGCGAGTGGGAATGGTGATGAGAAGTCTACTCCTCCATTCACGCTCTTGTAGGGTTGTGTAGCTCGTGAGCAGCACGCATCCAGAACACCTTGAGGCGCGCCATTTAGGAGGATAAAGAGGGAGACAGATGTGGAACAACTTGTGGGCCCCCGCGACTCACTGGGAAGGACGGAAAGGGATAAATCAGTACAGTAGTATAGCAGAGAGGAAGGATCGGAGAAACGGGAAAACGCACAAATTGGTGATAAACCCCACAACAATGGCCTCAGCCGTCGTACCCACCACCTTATTTGCAACCCAACGTATCCATTATCAACACCCTTCGTCACCATCTGCGGATCCACCGCCGATTTCAACACCTTTCCGGTCCCCCACTCCCGAGTGACGTACTCCCGCGGGGTGTGGGTACTGGGTGTGTTCAAGGTGATCTTCGCGTAGTCGGCGCAGGAGTTGATGGTTGGACACCAGTGGAAGAACATCGGGAAGCAGGTTTCGAGGATTCTATGGCCTAGATTCGAAAGAGTCTCGCTGAGTTAGAGATCCGCTCGTCTACGCCTCGGACTCGGACGCACGAAGGGGTGGTGGATGATTGGGGGTGAACGAAACCGACAAGAATACTCACGGTAAACGCAAACCTCGTTGTGCCCAACAACCCTTAAAGTCGGACGACTCACGCGCGTCGACAACCTCATTGTCAACTCCGGTGGAAACACCGGCGTCCATCCAAATGTCTTATTTAAATGATCCGGCATTTCCTACATAAGCCCGGAGTGCGTCTCCGACCGGCTCCCTTGGCTTGGAACGGAAAGAGTGGGGGAGGAAGTTGAACGCGTCCGACGAGACGTGCACGCATACGAAGTGTTCGACTTGTCCGAGTTCGAGGGGGTCCCCGTCGTTCCCAGAAATTGAGTAGTCGTTGAAGAATCGACGTCTATCTTCCTCCTGCAACTTTTTGGGCCGCAATACCTGTTAGACACACGCCGCCCCATGGATGGAAAGGGAAAACAGACGTGAGTCAAGGGCTGAACTCCGACAGAGAACGGGAACGGAACGCGATACTGCGTGTGGGTGGTGTGGACGCACAAAAGTAACGAGACGCACACCTGCTCTGCTCCTGGATATAGTTGCGACCGTATGACAAGATCGAGAAGCCGAAAGGTCGTCGACATGGTAGAGACACAGAGATGACTGCTACTTCCTCCCAGACGGTCGATCGGAAGGGACGAAAGTGAGCGCGCGGATTCCCGGCGTCAAGTCCCTGACGCGGTCGCGGTCCCACCCCGAGCTCCCAGAGGAGGCGGATCTGAATACCTTCAGCTACACGCCTAAAATGTCGAGTAATTACTTTCCATGTACTTGACAAGGGAGATTTTTTGTTTACGGAATCGGGGCGTGGCACGTACGAATGGGATTGGGCGGCTTCTTAGGTCCAGAATACGAGATGACTCCTTGCGACGGCATGCAGTGAAAAAGTGCTGTGGAAAGACCCCATTTACCGATGCGGGCGCGATGTTAGTCATTATCGCGTAGCGGACACCGTGGCCTGGGGCACTGATTTCGTTTGCAGGGTCAGACGTACAGAACGTTCTCCATCTTGTCACATCACAAGCTGATTCTTTCTCGTTGTGGCTTGGGCGTTGGGTAAACTGAGAATGGTAGAATCCCTTGTATGCATGAGAATGAAACACTCGTCGAACGTATTTTCTGGACGTCAAGATACACTGAACGTGGGTAGTCTCATAGCTGTGGATATACAGCAAACGTCGACTTCCACACTCATCCCAGCATGGCCCGGGGAGGTCGTTATAATCCGAATCCCATCAGTACCGTCGGTTGCGTGCGACCCTGGAAAACGCGCGGACAACGCGATCTCGATACCCGCCAAACTCCCAACTTACCAAGGCGAATCTGAGGTAGATGTGCCAGGCCATTTGCATGGGCCAGGCTCAGGATCGTAATTGTCAGATCAGTCCCGAGGTCTGGGAGAGATAGGGGATGGATGATAAGTCAGCTCCGAAACCCAGAGATTACAACTTTGGGAGAAAACGCGGAGGGAAAAGGAAGAGATGAATTCATCTCCGAAGGCAACAAACTAAGGGTACAAGGCGAGGGAAGTAAAAAGCGACTCATCTCGAATGAACATCCCCTGAAAGATGCTTCCGCACTGGGGCGCCTCAAACACGATCGTTGCCGGGCCCTGGCTTCAAGACACCATTAAGATGTGAATAAGCGGCCGTTCGCTCTGTGAAAACCCTTCCGCCAGACGTCACCTTCTCCGAATGTGGGGCTGAACAAGTGCGGGAAGTTTGTCGGGGGTAATCAGGGGCCAGCCGGAGCTGGGGCTCGACACTTCAGCGGTAGTCACGTACGTCTCGATTGAATTTGCTCATGACCCCTGCGCCGGGTGAAAGGCCGCGTCCCAGAACCAAAGAGAAAAGGGAAGGGGGTGTTGGCTTCGAATCCCGAACCTGATCTCGGTACGTGGGCACGGCAGAGATTCTCATCGACAGGGCCTGTTCCCTATCGGGTCGCTCAATCTTGTAGCAGGAGCCAGATGACCACGCCCTCCGGCTGCACACGTGGTCAGTCCTTAGCATACTACGGCGGCCGACGGGAAGGAGACTGAGGGTGAAATCCAGAAGATGACTATGGTCAACGCCAATATTGAACGCCAATGTTACGCACATAATGTGAGAACTTTCAGGACGTTGCCCCAGGAGGCTACCGTATCATCGCCTCAGGATCGTACATAGCAACCTCGTGCAGGAGAGCGCAGCAGCGTATTGCATCCGCGTTGAGCGCCAAAGCCACGACGCCAATCATCCACTATCGCACCACCATCTACGCTCTTCTACGCTGATCCAACATCGACATGGACGACATACGAGGTTCACTCTCAAAAATGAAGAAACTCAAGCAGCGATTGACGGGGAAAAAACTCAAGCCGGACGGAACGGGGGCTGACTCGACGACTTCCCTTCCGCAATCAGAGCCTCACGTCGTAGCGGACAGAAGTTACAACCGAGAGGGAGGTGGAGCCAACGTAGCTGGTGAACTGGCTTCTTCAATGGATCGACCTCCTCAGCCAGATGGGCCAAAAACTGTGCCAGCGCGTGGAAGCGATAACGGTCATGGAGGGGGAGAGGCAGACGCCGATAGAGGGGAGGCCGGCCAGACGCATTCGCACCCACACCCGGACGTCGAGATTGTGGTGGGAAGTGGACGGGGCGGAGAACTTGAGGGAGTCAATCCTTCCTCATCCACTCCTCCGATCTCGCACGCTGGGAAACCCGACAGTACGCGAATATTGTTGTTTTGGTCGCTGCCTCTGATCATTCCTTTCGACAATCTAGATACCTCTATCCTTCCCGATGGTGGGCCAGAAGTTATTTGCCCGGACGAGGCCCTCGAACCGAGCGCTGCCGTGGACGAGAAGGAATCGAAATCCAAGTCTACCACATCCGCCACGGCCGAATTGCTCCGTGAGGTAATAGACTCCCCAGGTGGCTTCGGTCCGCTCAAACCCCTCGCGAAATCCCTCTGCTCCATTCTCAACAATTGCGAGGTACGCCCTCCTTCCTGTACACTCAATTCCCAGTGCTTACGCCGGTCGTTCTAGCAAACGGAGGTGAACGAACACGTCATAGAATTGTTGGCGCCCAGGGTCAGGATGCTTTCTGAATCGCTCTCCACACCTACGAGTAACATCAACGAGGTAGAGAGGACAAACAAGCTGGAACGGTTAGCTACATTCTCCAAGATGGAGAGCCGAGTCTGACGCGCGCGGATTACCAGGAGATTGAAAGAGATCGGTCAAGCTATGGACTCGTTGACCACCCAGAAGGACCTCGCACTTTTCCTCAAAAAACCCGAGAACGCACAGACGCTTAATGGATTGGTGCAAGATGTTCGCTACGCCTTCATGGACTATCAGGTTTGCCCTCCCAAAGACTTGCTCTGGTCGTAGCTAACATATATTCAGACTTCTGTGCAACGAGACATATACAAAGAGGATTGTCAGAAAATCGTGAGTCTTGTTCTCTTGCAGTCCCGCCTTTTGTAGTAACTTGCAAATAGGGAGATACGGATCGCGAGGTTCTGGAAAGGATGTGTCACACCGCTGACGCTGGGTACCGTTCTGGGGACAGGCAGGGGTGCCTGAGGGGAACAAGGACAGACGTACTTCTGCAACTCGAACGATGGCTGGGGGACGAGCAAGACCACCGGGTGTTCTGGCTGAACGGCCTTGCGGGGACTGGAAAGTCGACCATCGCCCAGACGTTTGCCGAGATCAGCTTCGCGGCTGGGAAGCTCGGTGCGAGTTTCTTCTGCTCGCGAAATTTCGAGGGTAGAAGCAACCTCCAAGCAATCTTCCCAACTCTCGCTTTCCAGCTCGCCTACCGCTACTTCCTGTTTCGACGGGAGTTGGTCCGAGTCTTAAAGGCCAATCCCAACATTGGACAAGAGGCTCTTTGTTCCCAGATGGAGAGCATTATCGTTGACCCACTGAAAGCCTCCCGGATCCGGACGCTTATCATCATCGATGCCCTGGACGAATGCAAGGACGAAGAGCCCGCCTCGGCCATTCTTTCGGTGCTCTCCCGCTATGTGGATGAGATCCCGAACGTCAAGTTCTTTATTACTGGTCGCCCAGAGTCCCGGATCCGCTCCGGGTTTCGCCTGCAGTCACTTATTCCCATCACAGAAGTCCTCAAGCTCCATGAGGTCAAGCCAGAAGCAGTGGACAACGATATCAAGCTGTTCTTTCGGACCGAGTTAACCCGCCTTGCCAAGAACCGAAGTGACTGTGACTTGACAGAGGTCTGGCCAAACCCATCTGATGTTGACATCCTGTGCAAGAAGGCAGCTGGGTTCTTCATCTTTGCCTCAACAGTTGTCAAGTTTGTTGCTTCAGAAACCAATCCTCCTGCTAAGAGGCTCACTCTCATCACCTCACTTCCACAAAGTACTGCTGAAGAAGGAAGGTCTGGAGTTGACCAACTCTACACCAAGGTCCTTGAGCAAGCATTCCACAACATCCACACAGACAGCAGCCAACACCATTCCTGTTTCCAGGCTGTGGTGGGGGCAGTTGTACTCATCCTCAACCCCCTTTCAATCAAGGGCCTCTCACAACTCCTGAGATACGACACATCAGACATCCGCAGCACCATACGATCCCTTCATTCTCTCCTCCTCATCCCAGATAACACAGAAGACCCAATCTGTACCTTCCACAAATCATTCCCTGACTTCCTCACAGACCCAGAGCGGTGCAAAGATCAAAGGTTCCTTGTGGAGCCTGCAGTCCACCATACACAAATCCTACTCTTATGCCTTGACCTAATGAGGGAAAGGTTAAAGAAGAATATGTGCAACCTGGATGACCATGCTGCTCTCAGTGAGGTCAAAGATATTTCTGCTCGCTGCAAGGACTACATTGGAGATGCCCTCAAATATGCATGTTGCTTCTGGACAAAGCACCTTTTGATGATCCCTAGCAATATCTCCTGTATCAAGGAGGTGGAGAAGGGAATTACCCAGTTCTTCACAACATGTCTGCCGTATTGGATTGAGGTCCTTGCACTCACAGGGAATCTTGGAATGGGTGTTTATGCCATAAATGATGTTGAGCAATGGTGTGCTTCAGTGAGTGCTGTGCAGAACTTATTGCTTAGACCTGTATTAATATTTATTTAGGTAGGAGTCATGTGCCAGTGGACAACTGATAGTCAGAGACTCATCCTAGAACACCTTGACATGATCTGTGACTCACCCTCCTACATCTATCATTTTGCCCTCCCAATCTCCCCTTCTTCATCCTGGCTCCATCAGTACTACAGTGCAGAGTTCTCACAGGAGATTAGGGTAGTCAAGGGGGTTTCAGCTGGATGGGGAACATGTCTCCGCACAGTTTCATTAGGCAATCGTGTGGAGGCCCTCACATGCCAGAAAGATACCATTGCAGCCTATTTACACCCTAGTTCCATCATCATTCTCAATGCTATCACAGGCATTCGGATGGCTCTTCTTTCTGGCCATAGAGATTGGATAAGGTCCCTTGTCTTCTCACCAGATGGGAGATCACTTGTATCTGGTAGTGACGATACAACCATCAAGCTCTGGGATATGCAGACTGGTGGGGTTGTCAAGACCTTCCAGGGCCATACATCCTGGGTTCTTTCTGTCTCCCTCTCACCAGACTGTACTGCAATCGCTTCAGGATCCAATGATAATACAATTCGTTTGTGGGATGTTCAGACAGGAGAGTGTCATCATCTCATACAGCAGGAGGATTCTGTGGAACATGTCTCCTTCTTTCCCTTGGACCCTAAACACCTTATGTCTGCATCTGGTGGAAAACTCTGGCAGTGGGACATTGGTGGCCAACAAATTGCACCTGAATATGATGGTTCTTGCATTACTTTCTCCTCAGATGGTACCCTGTTTGCTGTGTGCAATGGGCCAGTTGTTGCAGTTCATAGCTCTGATTCTAAAAAAATTATGGCCAAATTCCATATAGCCAAAGAAAGTGTCTGGCACTGCTGCTTCTCCCCTGATAACAGGTTCATTGCAGTGGCTGCTCATAATTTTGCTTACATTTGGAACATCACTGGTTCAGATCCTCACCTCCTTGACACCTTTATTGGGCATACTGGAGACATTACCTCCCTTACTTTTTCCACCCCCTCCTCCCTTATCTCAACATCTCTAGACAACTCAGTCAAGTTCTGGCAGATTGATACCTCATCCAGAGATCCAGTTCTAGCCAATCCAAAGTCTGTGTCCCTCACTTCAGCTCCAATCAGGTCTATGACTCTGCAGGCAAAAGATGGTATTGCCGTCTCAAGTCATTCAGATGGGGTAGTGAGGATCTGGGATATCTCAACTGGGATCTGTAAGGCATCTTTCCAAACCCCACCCAAAGGTTCTTACCAGATAGACACCCACCTGACTGATGGCAGGTTGATCTCTGTTTGGTACACAGATAAGAAGCTCCGGATCTGGGATACTGAGAAAGGGGAACTGCTCAGAACAGTAGATACACCTGAGAATAACATTATGGATCTCAGGATATCAGGGGATGGGTCTAGGGTTTTCTGCTTGCATGATTTATCCATTCAAGCCTGGTCTATATGGACAGGAGAGGCTGCAGGAAGAGTGGAAATTATGATTTGTCAATCAAAAGATTCATTGTTGACCATTGATGGCCTAAATGTCTGGATTTCATTTGCCCAATTTGTAGAAGTAAACATGGGGTGGGACTTTGGGCTCTTGGACTCAGTGCCTGTTGTTCCACCAGATACATCCAGAAATGGGCCTCACCTGGACTTTATTGGTGGTATCAGGACACAGAGGTCATTCATACCTGGGGTTGAGAATACCATTACTAGAAAGGTAGTTTTCCAACTGCCTGGGAGGCTTGCAAGGTGTTCAGATGCACAGTGGGATGGTCAATATCTAGTTGTTGGTTATGACTCTGGAGAGGTATTGATTCTGGAGTGTAATCATGTACTTCATTAGGGAACTGTAATTTATGTATTCTGTCCACTTTCCCTGTAATTCTATGTATAAAACCCCCATTGTCAGATAACTAAAACAGTCATGATTCACATCATACAACTAACCACCAAGGTACCCATCTAAATTCATATACTCCTATCCCACAGTTAGTCTTCTCAGGATACTCAAACTCTGTAAATTCCCCAAGCTCCCACATTTCTCTGATCATGGGAATCCAATGAGAACCACACCAATGGTGAACAGACAGTGTAGTACAATTGGTCCTGGAGGTGGAGTTCTACTAGAGGGAGTAAGGAACAAAATTCATGATACCATTGGATGGTGCAGGGATATTTATTGACTTTGACTTATCCAAAGTCTTGCAAACAAACAGAATAGGCCCACATGAATAATGGACCTTGCAGACAAACAGATTGATCTAGCCTGCAGTCAGCCCCAATCAAAAGGTAGGTGCCCAAATCTCCAGATCAAAGTCAGAGGTCCAGGAATGCTCAGACCATTAACCACGATGACACCCCACTGCACTCCAGAATATTCATCATTCTTGTTCCATCCGAGGACTGACCCCCATGCTCCTTCGTTTCCTCTCATTGTCCTCCTTCAATCCCTTTTGTACCGTACGTGTGGAGGGAACAGGCTCGTCAGGGGACAAGGTGCCTTGGAGGTCTTCTAGATCCAGATTGCCTGATGCCTGGTCTCCAGAGAATGGGAACCAGCCCAAGGCGAGCTTGATCAAGGAAATGCCAAGCGACCAGTCACGCCAGACGTCCGACTTGAAGGTACACTGCTCCCTTGAATACGTTCAGGCCATATACCACGGCCAACATGCAGGCATTCGGCCATCTCCACATGAAGAATCTACAAAGGGTGGCAACGCTCACACTCGTGTAAATCGAGGTACCGCTCCCCCGACATTCGAAGTCACAAATCTTGATTTTCCCTTGGAAATTGAACAGGATACTAGACAGCTCGACATTTGTGGGATGTAGAATCCCCCCACCAATGCAAAGTAGAAGACGTGTCAGCAAACGGTTCCGGCAACAAGAATTTGTTCTCGACCACGGTGCGGGTGAAGAACGCGTAGAGCTAAATGCCCAGTACAACACTCACCTCGGTGGACGATCCGATGAACATTGTACAAGTACGTTGGCCCCTCCAACACGTCCAACACGACCTTCCCCACGACACCGATGCCAATGGACCCAATTTGCTTGTAAATCCCATCCAATGATCCCTTATCCATGAACTCCATGCCCGAGATGAACGCGCCGTAGAAAGAAATGATGTACAGCGAATTGCAGTCATGCATGATCTGTAATTCCCGCGGAATTTGTTTCCTCACTGACGGTTTCGCGTTGATGAACACGATCTGTGTGCGTGTGATTTACACTGGAGGGGAGAGGAAAAAAGAGAAGAGCGGCATGACCAGGGATGTGTGAGTTTCAGGTAAGGTATGCAGGTAAACAAGGGGGAACACACGCACTTTCTTGACCATAATCAACCCTGTAGGGGTATGCTCAGCCTTTTAAAGCTCCCTCTGTTCCCCTGCCCAAGTTCCTGGATATCCTTTGAATCCTCATTCTTCGAATCCTCTCCAAAATTCATGTGCTTCTCTGAAAGGGCGCTATGGCACCTTTCCGACGCCGGAGCTGTCGGAAGAACGGAAGGCCATGGACCGGTAGATATGGCCAACATGTTCCTGTTGTAATCATGAGATGTGGTAGCCATTCTTAGTGCTTTGAGGGTCATCAGGGACAGTCTCTCCTTCACCAACACTGGCTTGGTTGGAAGGATTGGAAGTGGGTCGGGGATCGTCATCAGAGGGACCGGGGGTGGGCTTGGGCTGGAGGGTTTTAAAGTTCCGTTTCTTGTGTGTTGGGGTGACCATGACTACAAGGCCAAGACCGAGGAGAGAAACCAAGAGAGATGTGAACGAGACCGTAGTCAATCCTCCGGAGACTTCAGCCCCGAAATCTCGAGAAGGGAACCTTTTCGACACCGTTGTGCCGGATAATCTCGGCTATGAACCGCAAAACGGCAATGAGCATCTCCATGCTGGTAGAGATGCTCGACACCCAATCGGCAAACGTGAGTCCAAGATGGACCTCTCCCAAATCAAACCTCCTTTCGTGAAGAGCGGTGCAGGAGTCGGATTCGCGAGAACAATCGGATGGCCATCGCGCCTTGGTTTGTTACCACATCATCCGGTAACATTCCCACGCTCCCTAAATCATCAATGGGGCTGGCGGTCGCCCCCTCCCCCCGCGGATCATCTCTGATCTGCTTGGATCACCCGCGATCCTACCCCAAACACCCGACCTCTCCAGGCATAGTCGGTGCCTGCATTTGACAGGGGCATATTCTGCCAAACCCGACACTCACTGGGGGCAAGGGTACCCAGAAACGAGTGGGAACATCTTAGGAACATTTCAAGGTCTGGGTCAATTTTACTGCACTGTAACCAACAGATACATTTATGGAACATTTGAAATGTGTTGCTAAGATGAAACTGAAATGTTTCCATTGGTAACATTTAAAATGTTCCTGGAAATGAGTTTTAGATATTCTTAGGCCCATTTCAAGTGGAAACATCTTAAGTACATGGCCCGTTTGTAGGAACATTGAAGGAACATGGGCTACGAGG
>Ga0307517_10003742_pt1 | contig 23643 bp, 17 predicted proteins | sample 23_EM_MG_FD_194515 | JGI IMG/M metagenome (GOLD analysis project Ga0307517, IMG submission 194515) | Populus trichocarpa ectomycorrhiza microbial communities from riparian zone in the Pacific Northwest, United States - 23_EM | ecosystem: Host-associated > Plants > Roots > Unclassified | place...
ATGTCCGCGCTGTTCTGCCGGTGTTGGTGTACAGTTTCATTGCTGTTGGTGCCTTTGTGTTCGTCTGCTTATATAAGAACATTGGAGGATCGTGCGTTCTCGAGGTTTAGGTCACAGACAGGGACAAAGAGACAGATGGAAATGAGGAAAGGCGATGAGAATGAGGAAGGGATTGGTGGTGATGCGGGGAATCAGAATGTAAACGAAAATATTCCGATACTCCTTTCGATGGTTGTGAGGTGGTTGATTGATGATGACTGATTAAGCCATAAGTGTTGGAATTTGGAGATGAGGGAGGTGTAGGGGGAGTTTGGTGTCTTTATCTTATTTTCATACTTTTTTTTTGTTGAACACTATTTCTCTCGTTACTTGCTTGTAATTAACGCAGGTCCTATCCCGCCAGATTTACCGACGTTAATATATGGGCCCATCCTCATGACCATCCTTCTCATCCTCAAGCTCGACTTCTTCACCCTCCTCACATCCGCAACTCCTAATGCAGATTTTCTGTCCTACATATATTTTTTTCTATCACTGCCACATGTTGAGTTTCCATCACAATGCGTTGCAATAGTGTTTAGTTAGTTCTCTTGTTTGACAACAGGGAAAATGAAGTCGTGCTGTGTGATGATTGACGAAAAAAAAGACTCGTACTGCCATGCGAAGCAATGGCCCTCAAGAACAAGTATATTAATCAATATTATCAGAATAATCAGGCTCCACTTGTACTTAATTATATTATTTAACTATAAGTTGAAGGAAATATGTTTCACCATCCTCCTTGTATAATGCAATGGAAGTGACTAGGGGTTAAGTAAAGTGCGCGAGAGGTCAAAGTGAGGGCAAAACACACCGTGGGAATGGCGATCTCTAAACAGAGATCGCCATTTGCGCTATTTTCCCCGCCAAAAGTTGTGAATCAAGTTGTGAATCAAGGGTCCCAAGTTGTGAATCGCACCTGTTAAAGTTGTGAATCGCTGTTCCCACCCGCCAAAAGTTGTGAATCGATGGCCAACTCAAATGGTGGGAGTGTGGCTGTGCTCCCGCCAGTTTGGCGGGGGCCAGGATGATTGTTTCAATTATAGACCACCTCTTACCTTTGATTTATAATTCTACGGAATTATAGATGGGTTACCACATTCTATAATTCCTTTCAAATTATAGATAGCGCAAGCTGTTTCTCGCGCTTTATCTAATCAGTCATCATTGCCGCCGCAGTGCCGGCTAGTCACGTGATTGTTCAAAATCTATGTTGATTGCAATTTGCATTCTCGCATTCTGTCGAAGCGCTCAATACCGTTTTCAATGACGACCACTCAGTTAAGTGTGTTACTTTTTTATTCCTTAGTACTAATACCCTATTTGCTGAAATTAGGCCACCGTGACTCACAGCCTCTCCCCTCTTTACTTCGAGGGATGTGGGCTTCAAATTTCAACCCGTCCTTGTCACCCGAAATGCCTTTGTGGGCCACCGAGTTGCTGGTGAGGAGTTTTGGTAGTGAGCTTCAAATAAATTGAGCTCACATCCACACGATTGGTGGCTTTCGGAAGTTCTGCCACCTGTAGAAACAACGAACTGAATTCACGGGCTACGGGCCCTACTTCAGAGGCTCAACGCTAGGTCAAGTTGGCCAGGGGTTCCAGTGGCCACAGGTTGGGTGGCTAGGCTAAAGCGGCTGCATACGTGAATCCTGAGGTTAATACGGGATCGGGGTTATTGCAGAGATGGGGAAGCTCATCTCCGTCGCATTATATCTCATTCAGACAACAATTCCGACTTGCATTTCAGGATTCGACCACTCTACACTCGCCTATCTCCCTCCTTTTCCCTTTGACTCCAAGCCTCCTTTCAGGACCCGGAGCGCTTGTAGGTTGGGTGCATATGTGACAATGACCAACGAGGGTTGGGAATCAGCTGGTGGTCCATTTAGTTATAGATATTCAGATTACATGCAGCATCATAAAGTACCTAAATAAGCCTTTATAACATATTGTACAGTGACGAAATTTTTCATGAGCGCATACCAGTGATTCCATGACGGAAAACATGGCCCTTGAATATGAAATAGTCATACAACTACGCAAATTGAAGGCATAGACTCATAAGCATAAGTGCATACAAACAAGGTGGGTAGCGTAAGGATATAAAAATGAAGTGATAACGATTTTTAAAGGTATTTTCTGACTGCCCGACAGACTGAACGGATGATGATGACTGATTGCATCGCAAAACGTGAAGTTCGAGACAAAGAATTCTGGTTTCGTCTGACCTTTACTACCTGCCTATGAGACGACCCTCATTTTGGTACCAACCGCAAGGTGTAATTTTTTTGACTTGATCTATGCTAAAATCTGAACTTCTTCGAGATGTGTACAAGTTCTTTAACAATTTATTGTTCACTTTTTCCTTGTTATCTTCGTGAGAACTGGGGGCTTAGTCATGACTTCCAGAGCTCTTGAGTCTTGTGCGCTTCCCCGAGGTCGCGAAGGCTGTCTTCTGACAGGTGCCTGGACAATTCATTTCCGTCTACTCCGGTAATTCTGGATGACATCCGAGTCGATCGTCGGGTCAGCTCTGTGACCACAATCGTGACTCGGACTGGCCAAACCGTTTGCAAGCTACGCGGTTACTAGTAAGAACTTAACTCTTGCCCAAAAACGTGATCAACCCCTCTTCACCTATATTGCAGCCTACCACGGCAGCGAAAACATGATAACAGGCGAGTAAAGTCCTAATTACAGGTTACCTACCTGACTACTGATGAATTTCGGTACAGATCTTGATCTCTGCCCACACCTCAACGACGCTAGCGCCACATTATTGCATTGTTTCTCCCCCCAACAAACCCCTGCCACAAAATCCCTCGCAATGCTGCACGGCGGTGTCAATTGACACCTGCACTGCTGTTGCGAGGTTCCTTGGTTGGTTTTGGAGTGGACCCATGAGTCATTCATGGGTGGAATGCCTCTGCGTTATTGCGGAACTTGTACCCCAACTAGCCGAAACACCTATCAGCTTTCCTGGGTGTCATGGCTCAGCTGGACCGCGTGGTTAACAATCCGATATCCCAGGCATTGTGGATGGCGCCGCTATCCATAATCCGAATATTGAACTAATGGGATGGGTACCATCCATATTCTAAAGAATTATGGATGAGAGGTCGTCAATCTATAATATGCCAGGAAATATTGATGGGGGAACCATCTATAATATCCCAGGAATTATGGATGGCACCGCTATCAATAATACAAGGAGATTATTGATGGGAGAACCATTTATAATATCCCAGGAATTATGGATGGCGCCGCTGTCAATAATCCGAGGAATATTGATGGGGGAACCATCTATAATATCCCAGGAATTATGGATGGCGTGACAGGGAAGGAGCGATCTATAATGGGATTGAAATTATAAATGGGGAGTGGCAGGCTAACGTCTGTTGGACGAGAGCCACCTATAAAATAGAAGGCTCGACAGTTGTCGTCAATTATCAATAAGGCACTTACGACAACTGTCGATGGTTTATTGATCAAAACGACGTTCTGGCCTCGGATCGGACATATCCCCACATAAAGCAGGGTCCTGGTTGCCATAGTGAGTGCTCGTCACATCGTTTGCATCCCCTCTGACTCCTTCTCCTTAGTGCCATGGCCCCAACGCCGAGGGTGAAGATTGTGGAACGGTTCGCTGGAAAAAGGGCTCCACAAGATCACCAGAGCTTAAAATGCTGTAGAAGTATCGAAAGCAAACGGGAAATATACCTCGATGAGAAATGCAGCGTACAGGAAAACGGCCTTGAGAAGTCTTGTAGTATCTAAGCTGAGAATTTTCTTCTTAGGAGACACGAGACCAGGAGAAGTCAAATCAAAGAAACCGTGACTTTATATGCCAATTCTCGAGATAAGGCCAAGGGGGAAGAAGAAATTAAAAGCTATGGCATGGACTATTTAGCTTATGGTGAAGTGAGATACCGTTGCGGGAATGTTACCGCCAGAAGTTCAAATCGAGTTTAGCAGAAAATAAAACGAGGGCGATATCTTACTTACTAATAAATCTGTCCTTTAGAGAACTGCATCGCAGGACCAATTACGCCCCACACGATAGAAGCTGTTGCAAAAAATTCCGTGTTCGGGAAATTGTATCTGAAGTCACGATGAAATTCAGATATCCACAGCAAGAAGCAACACGTACCCGCTTAGCTAGGTACGACATAGGTTATGTGAGAGAACGCACGGAATCGTTTGATGTATGTTACGATATAGGTAAACATCTACGCTTTCATGCCGAGCTGGATCGTACAAGCCATGGCAGCGCACAGAACCTTCATGAAAGGGCAGTGGGGCACAACAATATTTACAGGTCTTAAACAACTTACTTGGGCGAAAAACATAGTTCGCGGCGGAATCTTCTTGTATCTGAGGAAAGCGGATATCAAAATGCCTATTTTGGGGTCCGTTATTTTACCAACTGTCCAAGCTTGAAATCGGAACAGAAGGTGAGCACTAAATCATCTACTGGGCACTACAAAGAGAGTAACCATGCAGACCTTGAGTCATAATCATGGTACTTATATTTATCGGGTTACACCTACTGTAATTACCAAGATACGATAAATTTACATCGCACCTCTTCTCTTAGGATTTCGATTTTTTATTCTTTCCCCCTCCCCCGTTTACTACATCCAAAAGTAGTATTTAAGAAGATCAGATTTTGTTCACAATTTTCTCACTGGAGTGTATTTCAAGTTATAGTATTTCAAAATTACGATCATCGAAGGCAAGGAACATTTTTGCGGACACAAAAACTATACATATTCATTGTGACATCATTTTACCGCAAATAAGGGAGGTACGACATCCAACTTCTTCCGGATCTCCACCAAAGACACTGTTAACTCTTTGAGTTTATCTTTAATGGTAGTAAAATGCCTGTGGTGTCGGTTTTTCTTAACCAAGATGGACCACATATTGATTTCATACTGAATCGCATCTGCTTCTTCAGTAAGCTCCGATCTGGTCATACCATTCTTCCCTCTTATCCACCCGATTCCCCATTCGATCAAGGAGTAAGAAAGATCGAAATAGGGAAGGCTGCAGACACGAATCCCTGAATGGATACTGCTAGAGAAAGAGACGCAGGCGTGTAGCGTATTCGGCTTCAATGCGAAGGGGGTTAGGGGAGAGTCGTTATATAGGAGCTGAAGACCCTCTAGCATTTCTATGCACTTTAAAGTTCGATCGGCCTTCCATGGTTGTTTGTGTAGGGTAGAGAAAAATGCCAAATTTCGTTCTGTGGGAGGCCACATGAGCCACAATTTTTCTCCGGAAATGTGGACAAAGTATTGGGTCGATCCATAAAAATCCATGTGAGTATGGGATATGGCCCCTGGGGGAGTCCATGAAGAGACCCATCCTTCATCCGATTGAACATGTTCTTGGGGGTTTCTAAACGGAATTTCAAGACCACAGGATTCCAGTCCATCGGCGGTCGCGTCTATGTCAATGGCGCCATATAACCGTCTGTTTTCTTTCCAGGGCTTTCCTTCACAGGAGTTGAGCATTGATTCCAAGAAAATTGGGTATTCCACATCAGGATTTCCATATCGATTAATAAAGTCGTAAAAATTCGGCGATTTGGAACAGATAAGATCGCTAATGATGTCGGAGGTTGACGGGATACATCGGAATGTTGGGGGAGATTCAACTGGGTGAAGGGTGGAATGATCTGTAGGAAATTTTGGGAGATTTTGGGGAAGAGATATTAGTTTCTTTATTATGGAATTTCCAATTTCTTCCATGGGTTTCACGGAAGAAACTGGGTGCGAGTTCCATTTTTTGGAAAGGTCAAGAATCCACGAATTTTCTGGATTAATAAGAAGTCCTTTTTCTCGGTAAGAAATCTCGATAAAAAAAGAAAAATATTAGTAAAAATAACGAACTTTCCGGACCTCTAGTGTCTACGACACATCTCATATCGTCTTCTGTATTCTCCGTCGAGCCGGATCGCTGTAATTCTGCGAAAGAGGGTCAGATAAAATAAAGGGTCATTGAATTGTTTACCCTCTCCATTTTCTATTTTTCTCTTTTTTTTTTGGTTGAAATTGTTCCAGTGAGACTGTGAAAGCCAACGGACGCCCAGTAACCTCCTTTTGCTTTTAAAAATCGGGTGGTCCTGAAGAGGACGACCGATTTTATCCACTTCTTTTGAGGAAATACGCCACTCCTTCGTGTCCCTGAACCAAACGTCTTCTCTGTTGACCCATACGTCACCTACTGCGCCAATAAGGACAGAAGGTGGCCCATCTCCGTCGTAAATTCGGTAGGACTGTTGTACTTTATCCTGCATATACGTCTCTTGCTGTCGTACACGGTAAGCTGTTGCATACATATTAGAAATATTAAATTTTAATGACGAAATAGAGCACCATATAATGGAGCGTCATTGAAGCTGAGGCTAAGGTCCATGTTCAAGTTGTTGGTTGGGTCCGGAAAAGTTGAACTTTACTAAAACTTTCGTAATTTTCCCACGGACTTTACAACATTCCCACAACTTGGTCACGGAGCGATTGATCCACGTGATCAGCGATACTCTTGCTCTTGTTTGTGATAAGTCCCTTTGGTCAACAAACGATTCCCAGGGAGTCGCGTCTCTGAACCAACATAGCACCAAACGGTTCTGGTTTCTCTGAGGACATGCTTGGAAAAGACCACCGCATCCTTTTAAAAGATACAAACACCTACATTCTCCAGCTCGATCTTCCCTCATGAACTCTATCAACGCGAGTTCTTACTTGCTTGGGACACCCCGGAGAGATCGATATCGCACTTTTTATTTTTGACTTGTGGCATCTAGAGCAGGGAAAGACCAGGCGAATCTCATCACCTGCACAAAACTGTGTTTCTCCATGGACAACCGTGGAAAATTCACGCGTCCTCCTTCGAAAACAAATCGATGAAGCGTCACTATTCAAGGTCGTTCAAACTTTACCCCTCATAACCAAATTCAGCGGTACCATATTGACCACGCTCTCCTTCATCTCTACTCCATTCTTCCTTTTCAAATTACGGGACACCAGGAAGAAAAAAAGCTCAGGATAATTCTCGAACACAGATCCTACGTCGGCCTCAATGAGTAAGGAGAAGCAGGTCTCATTAAAGGGGTCCCAGGAGGACCAAAAAACCGTTCAGGTGATCGTTAGCGTTTTCAAGATTCCTCTTGCGAGGCACATAAGCGGTAAGTTTTCCTATGCGTTTTTTTTTCTTCAAGGAATCTCACTGCTGGACCCATCGTAAAGCGTTAAATCAATGCAGCAATGCAGGATGAGTCGCGTGGCTATGATATACGGAAGGAATACGAGATGGGGTCCAAGAATGTAGCGACAGCGTTGAAATAACCAAGGAGGAAGAAATGGCCCAGGATTTGATGCTTCTGGAAGTGCGTGTTGAGGACGGCTGTAACGAGCCTTGCTGATTCATTTTGTGCCAACAGAAGAATTGGATATTTCAACACCGTTTTACTCGTGTTTCTTGGAGTTGCCTTCGTTTGGCCTAGCACTGAGCTTCTTCCGCACCCCACGAGCTCAGAGATCACGCTGATCCACCGATAAGTCGCACATATCCAAGAGGTTCACTACAGAAAGCATCTTGCGACTTTGGAAGACCTTCTACGCCTTTATGAGTTGTTAGAAGAGGGGATCACAGTATTCGAAACAGAGGTCGATGGTGTGATGGAAGGATGGAGGAGCGTCGAGGAAGGAGGAGAAAGTTTGAAAGGTGCTTGTGCGAGGTTGTTGGAACAGCGGGTAAGTCTTATCTCTTGGAAAACAATCATGCTAATGCAGTTTTTATCTATGATGATTTACTTGTAGATGTTGGCGGTCAACACTCCCCGCAGCCAATACCTCAGAATGTTGTGAAATTTGGTTTACGACACCTCCGCCTACGGATCTTGCATGAGCCGCGTCTTATTGTCTGTACCGACCTCATGATCTCGATGGATCATCATACGGCCAACCAGTTCCTCGACCACATCTTTCGAGGCCGATGATTTAGACTCGTTAGATGATGATGACGATAACCTCACCAGCCCCGAACAGTACCAGCCAGGACCTCTCAGGATCTCACCGGCGGCCCACCGTCCTCGATATCTCGAAAGAAACCACAACCGAGTAGGAAAACGGCTCCATATCAGTCCACCTTCCTAAGATGGTTCTGCATGATGCGCAGACGCGGCTGTTCTTCAAAGCGCAGGCGGTCATCCAGAGTGAAATTGGATATTACGTTCTCCCCTCCTTCCTCCTCTTCCCGGTACAGCTACTTTGATGTGCAGCCTTTCAAGCCGTAAAGCATCAAGTACCAATGATGCACCTCGAGTTCCTTGAAGCTCTCCGGCGCGACTTGCGCTCTGGGGTTGCGAGGGTTAGATTGTACCTCAAAGACGATCAGTCGGTGCGGGTGTTCCGTGAGTATGGAGTTGAGCACGTTTCGCGGGCGTATGAGTGGTGGGACGAGGTTATGATGCCGGTGCAGGGCACGAGTACTGGCGGGTGGTTGCCTCCTGAGGCAGCCCTTGAGCTTACAGCGCGTCGTCCAGCGTCACGATCAGCGAGCCAAGCGAGTGAGCCACGTGATCTGCTACACACTTGTTTGTGAATAGTCCCTGGTCAACAAACGATTCCCGGCGAATCGCTTCTCCAATCAACATAACACCCTACGGTTCTCTAAGGACATCCTTAGAAAATATCACCGCATCCCCACGATAGCTCACAATGTGTCGTGCTTCATCAGCCTGAGTCGCTGCTTTCCCGGGACATCCTGGAGAGATTGATATCACACTTTGTATATTTGGCTTGTAGTACTAAGAGCAGAGCCATACCAGGTCAATGTCGTCACCAGAACGAAACTCTGTTTCTCCATTGACTACCTTGGAATCGTTCGCGTGTCTTTTTTTGAAGCAAGAAAATCTTCCACAGGGCTTTTCTTGTTGCACGTGTCTCAGGGCCCTCCTTGGCCATCCCACAAGCGTGAAGCGTGTTATACGCCCTCAGAGAGTCGCTCCTCCACCCGTCGTTGCGATCATCACTTCTCGGGAGTCGCGACCTCTTGCGGTGGCCCATGAGCTTTCAGCATGCCGCTCCTTTCACACCCTCGCAGAAATTGAGGGAATATCGCATTTGAATATCAGCCTGTTATTTTGGACGATGGAAGATGAAGATCGCAGCGTATGACGATTTTCCACCTTCCAGCGAACACCCCCGATATGTTGAGCCCTGGAAGTAGATCGAGGCATGGATAAAATATGACCTCGAAGTCAGCGAGAACGATGATCAGGAGACGTAAAATTGTCGCCCATTGGTTGACACTGGATGAGCAGGTGTACTTGGGACAATAATTGTTTTTTCTCGTGGTTCCATATATGCTTACTTTCCTCGGTGATTTGTTGCCAACAATAGGAACTGTTCTTATGGTAGTAAAATACCTCTCGACGTCTGAGTCTTGTCCTGCACAGGTATTACAATCGCCTGCTCCATCGGTCCTTTCAGGGTATTCAATGGGTCCCGCTACGATAAAGGGAAAGAGATGGAGAGCGAATGTCTTGATTGATATAATCCTCCAGTCATTTTTTGTACCCGTTGGATTGGGTGAAATACAAGTCATTCGATGCGATTGGAGCCTATAAACCCTCAGCGTGCTGCCTGATCAATTTTATTAAAATTTATTACTAGATCAATCCCAATTCCCTATGTCCAAGTTGAGAACAAACGCAAAAATGTCTTCCAACCAAATAATAGTTTCCTATATTTCTCTCTGGAGTCTTCCTGCCACATAATCTTTGGTATATTTTATTTTGTGGATAAAATAGCCAGGCACTTTGGCGGCCACAGCAATACCGCTGCTTATTATTGATGTAGATTGAATATAAGTATATTTACTATCTAGCCAATCGAACTCAGCAAAGACCTGCAAGGCGTAGCCTATTTCCACAGTAGGTGAATGGGTTATGGATTGTGGAACGCCGTCCGAAGGGGCGGAGGGGCGGACTTTCGAATACCTGAACGTCCTCGTTTACTGAGCACCCGCGTTAGAGCGAACGCGATCAAAGCAGGGGCTGGCGCACATAAGAATGAATCCTCCTCCGTCGGACTCGTAATCTTCTCCGAATATGTCGATGAACAATGACGCAAATGGTAATTGCCCCCATATGTTGTTCAATACCGTGCTTAATTTTTTCACTAGCCGCCGAACGTTCTTTGTGTTAAAATGAACGTGTCGCTATCGTTCACTCGGGTGAGAACAGGGACCCTCGCAAACGCGCGAGGGCTTCGGTTCATTAGTAGACTACTTAAATACCTAGATCCGTACCTACGGGATACTAAATAGGGCGTGAAAAATGAAGACAGAACAATAACACGGGCACCACAGTGGCTGCCCCATAGTATCCATTTGAGGTTGTGCTTGACACTGCCACCATAATTCCAACACTTTGGAAACAATACAAATTTCGTATTTAATTGGTATTCTATTCTAACTATCCAGCTTCCACGCCACGTATTCTGAGCCTGTCCAGGAACAAAGGCGGCATCAAACGCCTTTTCCGGCCCAACCAAGCGAGCTAGAGTTCTTTGCATGACGGGGCTCCCAATCGCTCACGCGCACACGATCTTCATCGACTGCGCAAAGACTTTATTGACGATCCCGGTTTTGTTCAGCAAGGCCTTGGAGGTGAAAAAAATTGACGCTGACAAAGAACGTGTGGAAATTTTAGAAGAGATGTTCGAGAATACGGACAGGACGGACGCTTCAAGTAATGTACAATGAGATTGAATGTGGGACATCACCAAGGTGGGTGAAATCCATACATAAACGTGCCAAAGTTATGGAATGGAAAGAAGCGAGAAGGGGATGAAGGCGAACTCGAGGTAAGACTTACTCAAAACCGAACCGCATCGTTCCTGGCCTCATTCTGGTTCTAGCCCTGACGACATTCATTTCAAAGACGCGACCCCATGCACTGCCAGCCACGCAAACTCGGCCAAGGCCACGGCCTGAAGTCCTGAAGAAAGCGTTCACAGAGCACTGCACGGCAGCAGAAACCTCTTCAGCAGTCTTTGGGCGAAGGCGGCGGGATGGACAGAGTAGTCGAGGTTGTACGCGTGGATTTGGGCCATGTAGTCAACGGCTTGCGAGAAGGTGCCTAGACTAGCATCGTCGAACGCGCCGGGGAGACAAAAATTCAATAAGATACGTGCTAAACGAAGAATCCCAGTATTCTGAGAGTAACATTTATATTATCACTCTTATTTACATGAAGGACCCCAAAAATTGTAGTTGCACAGCTACAGAACGGACAGTCGATACATCCCTCCTAATACTTCTTCCCGACTCCAAATAGCTTTTTAAATACTATTTAAAAAAAATCAATACCTTTTAACCATCCGTGCATTATCCACCAATTTTAACAGTATAGATTCCACTGAAGCCACATTCATGGAACCTAACGGTCTGACAGAATACGCATTAAATGTTTACCTCTACTTTTTACGTACATCATGATGTTAGCCGAAAATTAAATATTTCACAGCTCACCTGCCGATTACTCAATCAAAATTAACCAACTTCTCGCCACCGACATTTGAAAGGCACATCCCTATGGAAGGATTTAAAGTCAGCGGCGTGTACGAGGAGTATCGTTCGCCATCCCCGGTTCCCGCACCCTCTCATCGAGAAGTTCAACATCCAGACGTTACGGTAGACAATTCTCGTCATAGCCCAAGTGCGCATATACTAGTCTCACACAGCTTTCGGTTGGACTAACTAACAGAAATCAGTACCTGAGGGTCGCGTATACGACTCCTGGTCTACCAACAGCAACATTCCAGACAGTGATCTGGATTATGTGTCCGTATCATTTCCTGCAGAATTGAAAACCCTATGTAAGCAAACATCATATGACTTAAATGAGATTAATGAATTACACTTTGCAAGGGGACAATAATATAAATGTCATGAATGACATCGAATACCCGAAAACCCCCATGCATCCCCAGGACACTTTCGAAAGCCTAGTAAATTTGCCAATGGTGGATTATTTGGCGGAGAACATTTCTGCGCATGTAGAGAACCCAACAACTGTCCAGGATATACCTGGCCCGAGCGAATTATCCACCACTGTGCTCCAAGGGAGTGAGCTACACTCAAAGTGGCCGTCTCATAACATGGGCGATGTGGTGCGTCGCCTTTTTATCCCAATCCCTCCTATTATTCTTGAAGGATAAACATTAGATCTGTCGAGGTTGCTCCAGAGCAACCCCATGCACCACCTTCCAATGTCAAAGTAATGAAGATGTTACGGAAACAAATTCTCGCATAGACAAGACCGCTTTCGTTGCTAGAAACCTTCTAGTACTCATCATTCGGCCTGACAATACGACCATGAACGCGGGAGGGACATGTAATGCCGGCCTTTTATCAGAGATCCTCAAGCTCACCCACGGAACCCGAAAAAACTTCTTGGTATTCGTCATCTCCCTACTCCAATCCCACAATTTGACGGTAAATCTTAGATTCTGACATTTTTTCACGCTGTCGAACATCAAAATGAGGTGAATTCGAGTAACAACAAAAACTCGGACACAAGGGAAACCCTATCTAGATGGCTTACGACCCATGCGTGCCCATCAGTCCTGACTTTGGTCATTCCGCCGTTGCCACAGCACACTACTATCAGTCGAGTAAGGTTCTTGTATTGTTTAGGAACTCTCAATAATGTCTTTTAGATTCTCCTAAATTTCCTATGCGACGACTATGATACCCTCTTCACAGGAAGCGAGTCCCCAATACGGGGATTAATCTTTGTCGGAAACATCTTTCCCAGTGAAAAAAATAGAGGGCAGTGGACTCAACTGGTCCAAAGGTGGGTGATAGATTATATCATAATTGATGGAGCCACGTATAACACAAAATACCCAACAGGGGCGACCTAAGCTGGGTTGTGGGCTTCAAAGGCCTGACAAATCCCAACAAGGTTATTAGTTGCCTTCCAGATTTCATAAAAGATTCCTTCTTGAAGGAGGTAGGAGGCCGGCCCAACAACGTATCTGAAGCGCTCATCACCTCCTTCCTTGCCTCCACGTTCTCTGATCACGCTGGAGCCCTCGTAATTGACTGTGATTCCACCCGCGACGTGCAACCTTCTGTACGTGAGGTTTCCGTTTGCACCCCAAACTTACCATGGGGTATACCGCTTGTCGATTGCCCGGGATGTGGGACAAACTGGCATTTGTCAACTTGTTGCACGCCAAATTCTGAAGTCACCAATTCTGAAGTCACCGTCAGTTGCACCAGGTGCAGTACTCAAGGGAAGGCATCATACCCAAAAAATACTTCAAAAAATACTCCACCCTATTGCTTCTTGGACCGCCCCCAGCTTCGACGGTGTTCGCGCTTGGCAATTTACGCACCATGGCCTCGGCCTCCATCTATACAGGTGGACTGGACAAACGTGTCGACGTCTTCGCTTCGGTTGCCGTTACAGATTCCACCCACCCAGTCCTTGATTCCTGCGCCTGTCTCGCCGCCTTCTAGGAGGGTTTGTTCTTCGTGCGGACGTTTGGACTTGGCCATTGTGTGCATAGAGCCCGGATGCTCTATATCGCTTTGTTGTCAGCCTTCAGAGGGTTTTCAGTGGCCATGTATCTCCATTGATGACACCAACATTCAATACCGTTGTCCCGGCCATGCGACCGACAAAGCAACCCAGTTCCACATTAGGAATTACACAGGGTTAAATTCGTCTGTCGCTCTCCATTCGGTTGCGATAGTGGATCTATTATTTCAATCTGACTCAAGAAAATGTGGAAGACGGAAATACCTCCCCACGCACATGTTCAAGGAAAACCGGGTTTTTTCTTCGTTTGAACTACATGGAACGGAATACTCGGACGACTTAGACAAACTTTGCGGCTGGATAAAGTCCCAAAACAGCAGGAATGTCCTTCCCGACATCGTTATGATAGCTCAGGGTTCACTGGACGACACCTACGTCAAAAATGTATGTTCTCCCCTTCCCAATGATGCAACATTGATTGAAAAGTGGTCTAGCTGCAACTTCATAACTCTTCTTTACTTGATGTCACTCTCACACGGCACCGCGTACTCTTTTTGGTTCCGGACAATGGTTCCATCACCCCCACATCAATATTCCCCGTACTGAAGAGGAGGTAAGTCACATTTACGTGAAGAATCAATGGTTAATTTAACATATCTCGAAGGCTACGCCTCTCGTGGGTGATCGGGCTGACGCATGTTGTCGAACACCCTATTATCCTTGCCGCCATGTCAGAAATTCTTCTCAGCGTGGCTTCTTCCACTGAACCCAATATCCCCCTCATCGTCTCAAATGCCTTTGAAAGACCCTCCATCTGGGAGCAGACTGAGATTTACATTGATGGGGATCAGTAGTAAATTGGACAAGGGGGTGGCGGAACGTGGAAAAAGAGACCAACACTCGCTTTTGTTTTTTCGGAGCCCTGCCCTCACCTACCTTCATAATGTAGTTCCTGGTGTATTAAGTTTTTTTCCACATATATTTTTTCGGCGATGTTTTTTGGAACCAAAACATACCTTTTAACATAGGCAACTTGCACAATGGAGCTGATTACTACTGATTCTATCCTATCGACGGCGCTTTATGGAGTTATATTTGCGGCTTAGGACATCTCCAGGACGAGGCATGTGTACTGGTGAGGGCGAGATGACTCGAGGGGTTTTTTTTAGACAGAATGTTGGCTGAAAAAGCCGAAGATTGATTTCTCTTTATTTTGCGTGAGTTGCAAACTACCTTCGCCGTTAACGACTTAGGACTAATGCCTCTGCGGATTGTAAACTAATAAACTAAAAAGAAAGGAAAACGAGATAAAGAGTGCAGGAAAGGTACTATGCAAGTACTATGTGTAGACTAAGTGTAAAACAGTAGCTAACAATGACCACCGCAGCCTCCAAAAATCCCAGGCATGGGAGCCTGTAATGAAGTGTAAAGAGCTAAAGTATTCCATAATAACCAGGGATCCGGGACTCAATGGTTTGATAACCACACGAATAAAGCCTAGATGATCCATCGAATATCGGGGGCCAATGAGTGAGGAAAGAAGAGGCGATGTATGATGTGCGAGATGACGGATGGAGGGCAGGAAGGAGGGTCTCGAAGCATGGATGTAATGGAGGCCCGTTGAGCGACAACAGTAGCTGCGAGGCTTACTGAGGCTAGGCTTGGTTGTTGGGCGTAATGAACAATTAATGTCGATGCTCAAGCTTTGAGAGCCTTATTCTCTGATTCAGATACCCATGTCGGCCATAGATACTTCATTTCTCGTACGCGCGCGTGGAGACGAAGGCGGGCACATGCAATGTTTGCACTCGGTAGGCGCCGAAATTAAGGAAAGATGAGCATCCTCCTCATGTATCTGCGTGCGGAATGAGGTTTTTGAGTCAGCACGCGGGGCTTTGGTCCAGGAAATGTAGGCAGATGATATGAGGGCAGTTTTCGTGGGTGGGACTGCATAGTGAAGGGGGAAAAAATCGGTATGAAAGTTGTGAATGATGATGACGTGACGTGTTGTGATGGTGGTGGTGGTGGTGGTTCGTATCCTTGCCAGAGAAAGTCGTGTCGGTACTGAGCGTCGTTTAACGACGTACGTCGAGTGCCCGAAGCTCGAGTTGGACGGAACTGGTTGTTGTTGTTGTTGTTGTTGTTGTTGTTGTTTTCTCAGCATTTTTTCGAGTTTCAATGGAGTTTGCTGTCTGCTATGAATTGGGTTTTTCTCCTGCTCTCTACCACAGCCAATACAGTAATTACAGCAACTCAAACGCATCTGGAGGTCCAGGAAAACCATCCGAAGTTCCTTTGGGAAGCGACTTCTGCCATTAAAATAGGTGTGGTCACTATTTTTTTTTTCGGCCGGACCACCCCCCTTGAGATTGGACATGATTTATCCCATTGGATACGACCATCAACCGCCCTCCCCATTCGGGTCTGCGACACAGGAGAGACAAGCTTGGTGATTAAATAAGATTGTTTTAAACTGGCTAGTAAACTACCTATCAGAAAATAAAAATGAGGGGGAAATTGATTAAAAATAATGGGTTGATTATCGGAGTGAGTGTGGTGACGGCGGGAGTTGTTGAGGAGTTGAACTCGCTGTGTGAAAATTCACCGTAAGTAATGCGGCGCTAGAATCTCCAAGGCGTGAAAGGGTATCTGGGTGGAAGAGGAGTTAACCTACTATAAGTATGGTATATTTGGCCCAGTAGCCTTTCACCGCTTAGGGAAGTTCGATCATTCGCCGAATTGACGAACAGCCGAAATTTCCACAGAACTGCCACACGTGAGTGGCTGTGCTCCAGAAATTCTGGGGTACAGCCACATGTGAGTGGCTGTGCTATTTTTGATGGGCCATCAATCAGACAGCAGAGCAGGAATTGCACAGGCGACATCGATCCCCAAAATATGGGTTCGACTAATCCTAGTGACGTATTCGCTCCCCGATCTTACCGCCAGACGTCAGAACGCTTTGTTCAAATACCGTGGTATACCAAGATTCTGCTGGGAAATGATGAAGACATCCAGCAATTCGGCGTAATGCAACCGCAGTTCGAGGTATCGTAACATTCGCACCTTGTTCTGTGATAATTACTTTTTTAATCCTTTTTTTCAATTAAAGAAATTGGCGACGCAAATACTTTCGTTCCAAAATTCAAAAACGGCCCCGTCTAACGAGAACCGTGTTTGGCGGGACTGGATGGCTGGAGGCAACGAAAATGAGAATTCCCTTCCGCTACCATCCAAAGGCTACTGGACCCAAGGTCGTGGTCTCGCTATAGAGGCAATATTGAGCCATAGGGTTCTAGATATAGCCTGCCTTCTCCATGGCGGGAGCACCGCCAACCCACCCAGGGTGTCAGCGGCCTTAGACTCGGCCGTATTCGAAAGATTCAATAAAGCGGTACGTCCTCCATCCAGTGCTGCGATGGATGAGTTATCTGATATACGTAAAGGTATTTGGGACGTCAGGGACCCGAAACTGGGTGGATTTACTCCAGACGGCTATTAAGATTGTTGCTCAATTTCCGGACGTTAAAGCCCCAACCAACGCGCCTGCTGGTGGGAGCGCTAACGCTGTATTAGAATCCCCCGCTGTGAAGCTTTTTCGCTCCGCTGTACTTAGACAGAATGAGGCCCTTGGGGCCGCGATTTTCGCCAACTTCGAGCTTGCGGCCCTCCATTTGCACCGGATTCTTACAACTGTAGGTCTATTTTTTTTTTTGGATTTTTTTAGGATAAATAGCTCACAGTTTCGTTAATAAAAGGGTGATATGCAAACCCGTTCCTTGTTAGAGATTGGAGGTCAACTTGGAATGTAAGCTCTCTAGACCCGTACTTTTCCCTACTTACAACCCAACCATCAGTAAATTCACCGAAAATGACCAGGAGCTCATGAAAAGCAACCTTTCTAAGGCCGATTTTGAAAAGCCACTCTTTCTGTCCTTGGCCACCTCACCTCTGATTCTTCTGCGTTCTACGCTCCTCACAAAGAAAACGTTGAACAAGGGCGATATTTTCGAAGTAAGATCTGTATTGCGACAGGATTCCGTGCTAATTATGGTCAGATATTCGCCTCAAATGCAATTCAGAAAGACCCGGAATTCCAGCGGGTGAACAAGGCATTGTGGAAAGTCCTTTTTGATCGTGCAAACGGGAAAGCATCCGTGGAGTGCTTCCATGAATTCTTCAAGGAAGTCACCATGTACAGCGATGTGAAGTGCGAGATAAAAAATCCGAAACAGCTGTTTTTTGAAGGATATTGTAAGAATTTTGGTTGCCAGAACACGTGCCTCACCATGTTCATGATATTATTCCTCGTTTTAGCATTAAAACCAGTTCTTCCACGTGAAATTTCCGACATCGACATTGTTGTTGGTGTTAAACGGAGTCCGCCTAACCTCCTATCAAGCCCTCCCAATCCGAAGAGGGTCAAAATGGTTGAAGAATCGGACGACATTAATATCGTTGTTGCTATGAACGAAGTCAGTCTTTCCCATGCTGCCCGTCCCCATGTCGACGTTTCTATGGATGATGAGATGGCTCTTTCCGATCCCCTCGTCGACCATGCTCACCGGGGTGCGTTCATAGTTATAGAACACTACAGTCGATCTCACTTTTTCAGTAGGGACCGTTTCAAATTTACACGAAGTCGCATTTCAAGAAGAAGCACCTCTTGAATGGAAAGGAAAAGGGAAGGAAACATCAATGGAGGTCGACAATTCGGAAGACGGCGAAATTCCGATGGACATATCATGTTCAGAAGAGGGACAAACACCTCCATCAAGAAAACGCAGTTCCAGGTTGATCCACAAAACGACACCTGCATTAAAAGACCAACCGCCAAAAAGTCCAGTCGTCAAGGCAATGGTGGCTACGAAGGGGCCTCCTCCGGTAGCGGAAACCGGGAAGATGGACAAAAATGCACGAAATACCCCCAAGAATGTGGAAAAACCTTCCCAGACTAACAAAACCGCACAGTCAGACCTTGATAGACGTTCGAAGAAGGAAACTTGGAAAAATCCTGATAAAACTGGGAAACGCAGCTCAGATAAACAGCTGGGTAGCTTGTCGAAACCGGTGAAGACCAAGAATACCGATCATGAGCAAGACACGGAACCGACCAACCTGGCTTCGGGAAAAAAATTGGGTGGCCCATCGAAGTCGGTAACAACGAAGGACCCAGAGCAACGCCGAGCGCCGAGGGACCTAATTTCAGAAGAAAAATTGGGTGGCCCGTCGAAACCGGTAACAACCAAAAAATCTGAGAAACGCGAAGCGACAACACACTCTGTGAAGGAACAAGTGTCTGGAAGCAAGAACAAGCTCCCCATACAAAAGAGGTCGCAATCGGTAGCTGCGAAGGATTTTTCGAATTATCAGCCCCATGAAGAGGATTTGAAAGGTTGGTCTGAGGTGACGCTTGACAACAAGTTTGGGAAACCTGTGAGTTCAATGGATATTCGTAGCCACTATATTAGATCCACAGGATATTGATAGAAAATTCTTAGAGGCACAAGGGTCAGGCTCCTTTGCTGTACGCGAAGCCAGGTTCACCGGAAGACTTCTTCGCCTACACCCCGGAAGCGCATGTAGGCATCACCCTACGCCTCAATCCCGTATAACATAATAATCAACCTTTTTTAGTTCCAGGATGAACTGAAATGGATCTACGACGTGCATGAGTTGGCGCAAAGTTCTTACTTTGCGGATCACCCAAGATTCGTCTCACAGCCCGAAACGTCTTGTCTCGAGGAAGTTTCCCGGAATCAATGGGAGCAGCTTGATCCCTATGCTAAGCAGAAACTCCTGAGGACAAAAGACGTTCACATTTATGATCGAAATCAAGCAGGAAGACCCTTTAATGAACACTCGCTTTTGAGAATCACGGAAAGTATGACAACAGTCTTTACTGTCCACGGTACGTTTCATTACACTGGAAGTGGCTGAAAATTTACCATCTAAACAAGACCATTCTACTCGGGGATTTGAACGTCGGGCCAAGCAAGGGAACCTGGACCTTGTCTATCAACATTCGAAAGCAGCTTCGGGCTCAATTTTGAACTGCCTAGATCTTCCTGGTGGGAATCGCGAACCCGATAGAGACATATCCACAGACAAGACGGCTTTCCTGGCAACTCAAGGACTTGAACACTGCGTACGCTCTTCATTCCCACAGGAAAGTATGAGATTTACTCTCTGTGGTTTGGCGCATTGCAATACCCGTTTTCACATCGATTGCGAGGGCTTTAGTACCTCCTTAGAGGTTTACTGTGGAAAGAAGGTCATCTTCCTTGCAACACCCATTGGGGATCATTCCATTGGGGAAATCAACACCTTTTCTGACAGTCGTTACGATGCTGACAAACCTCCTAACGCGCATTGGGTCATCGAGCCAGTTCTATTGCTGCCAGGGTCCACTATGTAAGCATTTTTATTTTTTAATTGGGATTTTTAATAACTGATTCAATAAAGATATATCCGACCTTGTCGTCCACACGCCGTGGTGACACTGGAACACAGCATCTGTGAAGGTGGCCATACATACACACATTCCACGCTTCAGGAAAGCTGTTTTGGAATATTTCATACGTTCGTCGAGAGTCGATTATTAACGAATGCTGAGCATGCATGGGAATCAAGGGAACTCTTACGGCGAATCGTAACATACTACCACCTACATTTTGTTTCCAAGGTGTTGCAAAGTCGTGAGTACCTTCACTATAAATTCGGACAAGAGTTAATTATTTCTTCACAGCCCTTGTGAATCATCACCTTCCTGATCTCACCCAAATTCCTGATTTGATCAACCTCTTATGTCTTCTCAACGTCGTCATCCTTGGCCATATCATCTACCCACCCTCGTATGACGAAATAATGGTGCAATCTGACCCCCCAAAGGAATTTCTATTCAAAATAGGTAGGGAAAAAGCACAAGAGCTCTTGACCACCTTGTCAATGGATCTTAAAATCGTCAAATCGGGTCGAAGAGTGGAATTTAAGCCATACTTTGTGACGTACTTCGTCCAGCAAGTTCGATCTCTCATCAGACACCACTCCCAGTCCTCTAAATTCCACTCAAAGCCTATGGGAGAGAGTATCTCTTGCACCACAACAGCATTGTGTCAGGAGATAGCGGCGTCATTGGCTGAAAATGACTGGTTTACTCGAGAAGTACGAAGGCAGAAAAAGATTGGGTTTCCTGACACAACGTATGCTTGGGTCGCCGAAGATGATCTTATTATCGAAACTAATATGGTCGACGACATTTCAGGTGATTATTTTTCCGTTCAATTCTAAACTCAATTTTTCTGATTGTCTTAAAAGCCGAGGAACTTGACGACGACCACAGCTTTGACGTCGCATTCCCGAATCCAGTTTTTTACGATGAAGGAAATGCGAAGATGAAAAAACTATTCCTCTTTCTCACAGAAGGAATTTTGTGAGGAGAAAAATCGAATAGAAGTTGTTAGGCCAGATCGACAAGCAATTTCATGGGCCCATCGCCGTTCTAAATTCGGTACAAATGTTACGTTTTTTCTTGCATGTATTTTTCTGGCTGTCGTATATGATGCGCCGTGGGATATTTTGAAGTAGACTATTTTGATGAGCAAGGAATGCGTCATTGTCCCGATGTTGGTGCCACTGGTTGTGTGGGGAAAATTGAACTTTACTAAAAATGTACTAATACCCCCACGGCCCTTCGCAACAAATGTGGAAGATTTCCCACGACATATAAATCGATCATGATCATACTTCGCATCACAGTTCAGCAGTAACCTAACGAATCAGCAATCAACGAGAACCTCGAGAATATGAAAAAGGGTATGATTCAATTTTTACTTTGTGCGCAGATGCCCGCAAGTGTGTCTCGCACGTGTATCTCAAGTGATGCGCAGGTTGCACGCAGGTGTACGCAGGTCACGCAACCGGCGCCAATTCTCACAAGTGTATCGAAAGTGTATCGCAGGTTTGTCTCAGGTATGTCCCAACTGTATGGAAACTCTATCGCAAGTCTTGAAAGTCTGCACATAATTCAATTGAGTGCGTACATGGCTCTTAAATTTGATTCCGTTTGGAAAGTGATCATTTGGTCACTGATTATCACGCAATTCCAGTGTTGTGAAAATTTCGAACTTAAATTCCCTTCCATATGGTGACATTAAAAATGGTCTTGGTAAGTCAATACCCAATAACTGGCATGTTCTTTTCGGTCCAAATCATGATTTCCAGGGTTTCTTCAAACATCTGTATAAATACTTCGTTCCGGATAAATCAGAACAGCGTGTACACTTAGTGAAATCACGGCGGATATTGTCCCCTTGTATGGTGAGTTCATACAATTTTTTTTAGTTTTATTCCAACCCATATATTCCAATGCAGGAGAAGTTACCGGCTATATACTAAAACCTAAAACGAGGTTGGATGGATTGATATGCCACTGACGAGTTGGAATGGGAAGGTGCGAGGGGGAAGCGAGTACGAACACGGTGTGAGACCTTGAAACTACCCAACAAAGACATTTAGCTCATTTCATCCAGTTCGGGCCAAATTACATCCACTTTACGGAACCAACCCCGGCCCAAAAACCCGACGCAACGCAGCCACGTCCAAAAAATCTGAAAAAAAGAAGAGACAAGGCAACTAAATAGTTTTTTCCTCACACCAATAGAATCTTCCATTACTCACGCCCAATCATACCTTTGCCTACAATAATATTTTTAGTACCAAGGTTAAGATTACGCTTTATGGGTTCCAAAAAATTAGATACACCGCTCCATATTAAAGTGGAAGGATAATTTCATTTTCATTGCACCCCGAGCGTGTCCGCGTGGAAGAAATAAGGCCTCTAAGAAAGTGCGCGGATGCACGCAGATACTCACAAATCTGCACGCAACTGAATTTGTCTGCTCGCAAGTGACCGCAGATTCTTTTTTCCAGTTCGAAACTTGCACGCAACCAGTGTTCTCAGGTGACCACAGGTGGCACGCAGATTTTCCTGTGCCCAATTGTATTCACTCGATGGTGGTCGCACATTCCATACGGACTTGGTAATGTACATTAGTCATGATTTCCGCAGCAGATAGTTCTAGTTACTTTGTATTCTAGTATATAAGGACGTCGAGAGGACGCCAATAATTATCCGTTTTATTCTTAATTACTGCGCTATATACAATAAACTGACAAGAAGTCAATGAAGCGATCTACCCCCGTCAATGCTGTTGACAGCGATGAGGACAAGACTGTACCTGAAGACACATGGCCGAAGGAAATGCGCCTCAGGACGGGTGCCCTTACGCAGCAACCAGACCTCATTCGGTCCGTCAGTAGTGACGCCACCCGGATCGTCGAGATCGCCTTGGTCACCCAGCACACATGGCCAGAACTCCACAGAGGTGCACCTTATAAACGCCAGGTCTTACTAGATGCTGTTCAGTCCCTGCGAGAAAATAACACCGGAGATGATGAGGGGAACCATGAGAAACTTTATAGAGAATTGAAAACTCGGATTTCGAGGGACGAGAAATTCGTCAGGTACATTGGAAAATGGGCATGTGATATAGTTCATTTCTCAATTGAAAAATTTAACGATACATTTGATTACATAGGTCCTCGATCGCCTATCCCATTACCGTGGACAAATGCGAACGATGGCTTCAGATCGCATTGCCATTTTTCAGCTCGACATCGGTGACGTGTGTTCTCAACGTGTCCAGGCGTTGATCGAGAATGACGTGTACGTCTATCCCGGGAAATGGGCCACCGATAAGGATGGAAAGGTATCTTCACGTTATTCCCTAGGAGATCACCAGACACCTGAGTTGACCGTAGTAGTGCAATAAAAACTGTAACTGTAGATTAGTTAAAGTGCAACAGACTGTGTGGTAAAGGTATGGCCCCGTCCTCTATAGTGCACCACACGTGCATCTTCTCCACTGTGGTGCACTACTCTGAGTTACTCTTCCCTCAGCACACCCTCCGTGTTCAGGACACTGGCATATGCCGCGAGCGCCCTTTGATGCGGCCACCGTATGTTTTCGACTGGA
>Ga0307517_10003743_pt1 | contig 23640 bp, 26 predicted proteins | sample 23_EM_MG_FD_194515 | JGI IMG/M metagenome (GOLD analysis project Ga0307517, IMG submission 194515) | Populus trichocarpa ectomycorrhiza microbial communities from riparian zone in the Pacific Northwest, United States - 23_EM | ecosystem: Host-associated > Plants > Roots > Unclassified | place...
ACTAGCGGGTTTTTTGTGAGGACTCCCCCGGCTCGTAAGCACGGTATCTCTATTTCTAGAGCGAAGATCCGTAAGTGCCGGGTCGAGAGAGACTTACTTGTAAGTGGGGGTTTCTCGTGCTTGCGGAGTTTTCCCCGCTTTGGTACTTCATCGCCGAGATTCCCAGCGCTCCGTTCATGACCGGACGAACCCGAGAGGGTGTGTGCCCCCGTTTGGTACAGTGCTGCGCTTTTGTTAGTGCCTCTGCAAGCCTTGCTTATCGGGCGCAGTCATATTCAATAACCAATAACCTGTGCCTTGGTATTACCAAGATAACCCACCCTGGTGATCCTAGATGCTCACCACGACCGACAGTAGCCCACAGCCTCAAGGTCCGCTGTGCAATACTTAGGGGTCAGTGACGCCACTGGTTCGGGCAAGCTTGGGACTCTGGGCAATCATGTGGATCTCCCGACGCCTTGGGATCGACCACCCGGGTGGCCGGGGTGGCCGGGGGGAACCTTGAGGTCCCGGGTCGGCTTTCGTGTCTTGAAGTTGATCAGTGGCCCCCGGTCAGACTCAGACGCGCGATTTTGTTGATCCTTTTTTTTAGAAACGATCCTCACGTGGATATGGTTGTGACGGGACCTAAGACCTAAGATCTCGCTGTATCTAGTGCCCTCTTTCCGGGTGCGTGGTGCTCTTTCGTCTTCGCTGATTGCTCGGGTCGGCGTCGGGATATGATATATCAATCCTAGATGCGGCGGTGGTGGTGGCGGCATCGGTGTGGGATGTGTCGCATGTAGATCAATAAGGATGAATATTGAACGATCATCTCAGAGCCTCGAGTCGCGTCCAGAAGCCAGATCACCGCGCTCTTGGGCTTACGTTGAGCGTGGTGTACAGGTCTCGGTAACGGCGGGTTTCAAGTCCTTCGCACTCAATATTCAATCGTAAGTAGCGAACAGTCTCCCGATCACTTGGCAATGGCAGTTATCTGGGTGTTGACGATGTTGAACGTTTGAACACTGAACACTGGCTGGGTGTTCTGTCAGATGCGGGACTTGATTCCGTACGCCTGACGCCAGATGCGCGGTTGCTGAGCCGACTTCTCCATCACGGGGGAGAGTGGGGCGAATGATATCTGGCACTCCCGAATGACCGGCAAGTCGGAAGTGACCTCTCCATCTGATGAGCACGGAAGGTGCGGGATTTCAATCTGAAGGTAGCGACCTGGCTCAATCAACCTGAGCAGATAGAGTACTTAAGTGCAGGTGAGGTAAACGAGGAGAATTCCAATCGATTCCGACGAGACTCGGAGTGGACCGGGCCCGGGGTTCCGAGATCGTTCCGTTCTTCTCACGGTTGCAACGTCTCGGGGAGCCGTTCAGCCACGATCCCCCCACCCCCCACAGGGAAATCGTTGTTCTTTCGAACAGGCCGGTGCAATTCACCGCACGTTGGGTCACCCCATCACTTCAGTGATTCATGAGTTGGAATACGTGGGAATAAGGTTGGGGAAGGGATGGATTATGGGGTGGGGAAACAAACGACGAGCACGACCGTGCAGGAGACAATGGCCAAGAAGTGTGGTCGTGATTAGCGGGATACACTGCCATTACACGGGATTGGATCAGGGTCCGGTGCTCGCGTTTTGTGGGCTAGTTGCTCGTGGAGCTTGGATCCAGGTAAGGTCCTATCGATACAGCGGGGACTCCACTTGCGACACAGGTACTTGACTAGTTATCGTACAAGGGAACGAAACCCGGGGATATGGTATAAGCTCAAGACAATTCAAAGGAGTATCGGGCGGCCTGTGGGCATGGAAGAGGAAGTGCACACAAAAATAGAATGACACCCTGTAGACGCATATCCAAATCAGTGGACATAAAAGGGCAAAGACATACCAATCAGGGCCTTCGTAGCTCTTTCGTCCTCCCCCAGCAATGCGTCCCTTAACTCCCCATACCGCCACTTCAAAGCTTCAACCCCGGGATGTCCGCTGCGTCATAAAAAGGGCGATGATGGCGGATGAATTCCCACCCTCGGTCCAACTGCAACAGGACGTGATCCAATCGCCGGATTAGACCTGCCCGGTATCCTGCCACCCCGATCCCACTGAGTTCCTCCCTGATCACGCGGAGCATCGCCGTACAATCCCAGGGGTATAAGTGACTCCATTCCGACCAGACAATGAACAGGTATGACCTTATGAGCTCAGGGTCCCCGAACTTCCAGACCTTTAGCATCGCATCCTCTTCGATCCCCAGTACGAGCCCTCGACATTTGGGGTGAAGAAGAGGTCGCTTCTTCAGCCAGTCCCAAGCAGGCGCAGGTATGTGTGGTAGCACTTCGTCGTCGTACAGTATTTGTAAAAGCGTGTCGACCACAGTTTGACCGACATCATCAGCATACGGGAGTACAGTAGCTGCCGTTATCCTGATATCCGAGATATTGCAACCCAAGTCGGTAGCAACGATTGTCAGGTAGTCGAGAACGACCGAGGTGGGAGGAAGCGGATCCTGAGATAGAAAGCAGAGCGCAAAACGAAGCAACCAACGGAAGCTTTTGGCCGGGCCCTTCTGTCACCTGTGGTACTCGAATCGAGTTGCCCGGGAAAGAGCGCGTGCGAACGGTATCAGTTCGTCATTGGAGGGGTTGTACTCCTATCAATCAAGAAACATCCGTTCCTTCCCAGTGAATAAGTGGTGGATAGAATTCATCACGAAGGGAAATGGGAGGCACCGCAAGTCGACATGCGGTGGGAATACCCTCTTGCACCGTTGGAGCACGTCCCTAATTACGGTGGGTATTGGTCCCGTACTCGAAAAGCGAGAAAAAGCACGGAGAAGACACGTGACAGATATTCCTGCAAGCTGCCCTGAACCGCGGCTAATCGTTGTCACACGACGACTATCGACAACAAAGCAGTTGCTGAATATATTGAAACAGTCCACAACGACTGCCGAGTCGAGGTTGGGGAGTGCAAGGTGGTACGTGGTGGGGTTGGTGGTGATTTGGGTCGCCGGGCGCCGGGCTGTGTTATTCCACCCGTCTGCAGGTACCTCGTGGAGGTTTGAACATCCAACAAACAGAACGTAGACAGAATGAGGCAGGTCAATGGGACGATGAATAGCGCTTGTCCAAGGCATTGGTGTGGGCAGCTCTCGGAGGTTGACCCCGCAACAGCGATGAGAGGGTGGGACAGAACACCGAACGAAGATACTCCAGGGACAACGAACGCGACAGTGGTGTCAATATCCAACAGGTATCGAGAGAGAGAGCACAACCCAGTAGCAGCAGCGCGGCCTGCGGCGTCAACGGCAACGATTCCATCACACGGTCGAAGTACCACAAAACCAGCTTCCGTTGCCGATCCTGGCTGCGTTCAATGGTTGACCCTCGCATATCGACCAAAGCATATCGGTTCAACCATTGCTTTCCGAGTATTACCAGGAACGCGGAGAAGGTCGAGGCGGCAAGGCTGGCACAGAGAAGGCATTGAACTTGAACGATCGTTTGCGGAGGGCCGGTCCACTGTGGTGTTGTCGATTTCATGGATCAGGACGCGGAGGAGAGCGGCGGCCTCGTTGTTTGGGTCTGGCTGGAGCTCGGGCTGGACCTGGGTGATGAGTGTTGAGGTCACGGCGGAGAACAGATGGCCTGTCCTGAGCATCAGTGCCATACCTCCGTTGCATGCCTCCAGACACACGAATGTCAGGGTTGTGTTCAGATCTTCGCCGTGTTTCTTCATGAACTCTTTGTCGTATTCTTCGGCTTCCTTGCGATAGTGTCTGTAGAGTCTAGCACGGTGATCCTCCTGGCTCCACCTTGCGTCGTTTCTCGGGCTGTGGGAAGTATTTCAGAATAGATCAGGAGAGGCAAACTTGAGGGTGCACTCTACCCATTGACTTGTTGCCCGCCCAGCCCTGCATCTCCGCTCTTTCGTTCTGCTGCGGGGTTACGACTGGTAACAGGTGCAGAATGTTGCTGGTGTGGGGGACAACAGTACTTCGATGCGGTATTCTCGCCAGTGGCGCTCAAGTCGCGGGAGGCTCGGTGATCCCTGGATCCAAGTTCCGAGTGGTCGACAGCAAGCAAACCGGCAGATCAATGATACAACGTACCATGTCCTTGCGGTTAGGCCTTCCTCGATAACATGCCCGGTTCCACTGCTCCCGTCTTTCTCACTACTGCCCACCACAGGCAATGAGTGGGGCGATGCTAGGCGGCTGGGGAGGACACACCCTTCCATTATAATCCCTTCTGATTTGGGCATACCGCAAATGCCGACGCAGGTGGATAAGTAGGCACAGGGGGGAAGAGGGAGGAGATGTGGCAAGTGCTTACCGAGGGCGTCCTCATGGGTGGTCAACACTAAGTTGTGATTCGAGAGGATCGCAATGGATAGTGAATTAGTCTACTTTTCTAGATACTGTGTAGGGCATATTGTGGCTGAGAATTAATAGGTGAGTACGTGCAGCAACCAACTTCTTGCCTCCCACTCAGGATCCAAACCAATTCTTCTCCCGAATCTCCCTGGTCTTCCCTCTGATTCCCCACACACCCCAATTGGTCTTGACCATAACCCGAGGGTCGAAATCTGCCACCTCCCACTTGATGCTTCCGAACTCGTTCTCACCAGGCGTGACTATCCAATCAAATTCACCCGCAACTCCAGGCGCGTTCGACAACGACCTCACATCCCTCTCCACGTCCGCGGGTGAGAACCCGGTGACGAAGATCGGACACTTTGTAGCCAATAGTTCTGGAATGACGGGACCCCATTCTGTTGGAGAGACGATTTGAAGGACAGGGTTACCGTTCTCATCGACTGACGTAGGGGATGGGAATCCGAAACCGGGGGAGAAGAGGACGAACGCGTCCGTGTACGGGTCAAATGTGCCTCGGAAGAGATGGTGGACATCCATATAGTTCGCTTGCATACCCGTGACTGTCAATTGGTGCGTGTACGGGACGGTATATGAGGGCACGCCGTAGATCTCTATTTCCTCGCGGGTGCGTTTCGACCGGACGATCGGAGCAGGGGTAGGTGGTTCATAGACATTCGGAACATAGGCCTTTTCCTCCGTCTCTGCTGGGGGAGTGGGCGATGTTGAGGTAGAGGTAGAAGGCCTGGGATCAGGTGTTGAAGGGGACGAGGTCGAAGTTGAAGAAGTCGCCTTCTGTTCCGCTGTTGTTGTGGAGGGGGATGGTGTTGGCGCCGTTGACTTCTTCATCTCGTCAGCGGGTCTTGGAAGCGAAACTTGCGGCCCAATGAAGTGGAGGTGCAACAATGCAGATGGGAACAGCATGCATAACTGTTCCCAGACGTGGGGCGGAAGAGAGGATTCCGCTCGGGCGCCAAGAATGAATAAGCGGACTTGGGGCTTATCGGAGCCCGACTCTTCCGTCTCGGGTGTACCTGGCTTGACGTGCAAAGTGGTTCGGAGGGCTGTAGGCGCAAAATTAACACAATGATACGTGACAAGGGATCTTGAACTCTACCGGCGAGAGACCTGCTTCCTTCCGACGTCAGCCGTTGGTTGCTGACCGTCAGACCGCTGAACTGGTGAAGAACGGAGCCAATAGTCATTGGGTATGTCAACAGCTTGCTGGAATGTCGCCGGGATCGTTCCGTGTTCATAGAAGGGTATCCACGGGTGTACCAAAACACGTCCCAGTTCGCGAACGAGATTGCTGTCTCGACATCCTGTGGACCTGTAATTGCAGTCAGGAAATCCGGGACCCCGTATCATGGAACTGAGAAAGCCACACCAGGGAGATCAAACTCGTGCAATTTCCTACCACTGCGAAGGTCGTGCTCGTCTTCGTTGACCTCACGCAACCGTGAGCAGTACTTCTGGTGTTCCTGGTCCGTAGCCCAATGTTCCTCGGAACAATGCGTTGGCCAACCGCAGTCCGGACATTCGAAGCTGACGGCTTTGGATTGAGCCTTTGTATGCGCGTGAACATGTTCATGAGATGAGGAACAGACGGGACACGGCGCGAGTTCCTTGATTGCTTCGCCTCTTGCGCGGATTGCAGGGAACGGTGATTTTGAAAACGGGTGAAAGAGGTTGTCCTCGCTCAGCAGCGGCTTTGGTTCGGTGAAACTTTCTTTGCGCTTGAAGAGACCAAAGAAAGACCGCGTGTGCCGGGGGTGGGCCAGCCGGAGCGAGTGACGGGCAGCGAGGCGGAGGTTCATCTCATGTAGGGAAAGTGGCGGATCTGACGCGTGGTAGCCGCACGCAACTTGTTCGGCGACAGCCATCTCCTTCCACTCGCCCCTGCCTAGCACCTCGCAGAACGACCGTCGAGATGGTCAGACCTCGCACCGACGAGGGTACGTAGTAAAATCCGAAAGACGGATTTCGCAAATGTGTTAATATGCCCTTGTTCCCCTCCTCACAGAGAGGACCTCCCTATTGAGGGACGACGAACGCGAGAACGGCGACGCCCACGACGCCCCCAGGAGTTTCGGCCGACGTCTCAGCGATACTCTTCGTGAACCACTTACGCCTCTGACTATCTTGTTGCTTGTCGGGTGCCTCTTGTTCTTACTTCTGAGCTCAGTCTTCATTGGTCTCTTTGCCGGAACGAAGCACAACCTCAACCTTGAGAAGGAGAAGCATCGGGGGGAAGAACATACGGTTACTTCGACCTATACGACTACTGGAACAACTGTCGTGACTAGCCTTTCATCTACCCTGTCTACCAAGACCGAGTTCTCCACGATCTTCACTGGTACCACTTCAACGTCCACCCAGGTCTCGACATACACGACAACTTCAGTGTCTACCAAACTCTCCACCAAACTCTCCACGATCATCTCCACCGAGACTGAGATCAAGACCAAGACCCTTCCTGTTCCCGTCCCTGGTCCAACCCCAACCAACAGGCCAGATGACCCGGTACATCGTTAACGCCGGAATAGGTCGTGTTCGTGACTGACAAAGATGGATTATCAGGTTTCATGCGTGTCTGCAGACTGCATCATGCTTTCCGCAGCGGTACTTTCCAATCTTGATACCTCGGCCGACCCATGCAACAGTTTCTATGATTTCGCTAGTACGTAATATTGCCTCGTTGCTTTCATTTAAATGGTTCCGAATATGACCTTGTTCGGTTCCACAGATGGAGGCTGGACGAAGGCTCACCCTATCCCCTCTGATAAGGGTTCCGTCGCAAACTTTGGTCTCCTTGCTGAGGAGAACAGGCAAATCATCAAACGCTTCTTGGAGCGGAACGTTAAATCCGCTACGAAGTCTGAACCTTCTTACGACCACCAGATCCTCAAGAAGCTTCGCAACCTTTATGGATCGTGCATGAACGAGAAGGAGCTCAATAGACGTGGAATCAAGCCACTCTTGAAGGTTGTCAAAGAGATCCAAAGTCTCTACCGCCATGGTCCTGAGCGCGTTGCCGGTGATCTGGTGGACAGAAGGGGTCTGACGGCCGCTATGACCTTCCTTCACTCCCGGGGTATCGGGGGTTTGTTCAGCTTCTATTTTGATGGTGATATTAAGGAGAATCCGGATATGATGACCTTGTGGTTCAGGTCAGTTATCCACATGTCATCGGGTCGGTGAGGCATGTGCTGACGTAAGATTCTAGCCAACCGGACCTTGGTTTACCTACGAAAGAGTACTACGAGGAGAAGGATACCACGAAACTGTACCAGGAGGTCATCGAGAAGCTGCTTACGGCCATCTACGTAGCCGAAGAAGAGGAAGAGGAAGAGAAGTCGAGCACCCTTAGCCGGTTCTTCAAGAAGCCTGTCTTCCGAGTTCTTGAAGAGACTGCATGGCCTCCCTGGCCTTGGCCTCCGTGGGGTGGAGATGATGAGCCCCAGACGCCATACGAACGAGCAGCGCAACATGCCAGAAAGATTGTCGAGTTCGAACACACCCTTGCAAAAGCCACGTTGGACCTTGATGTTCTCTACGGCGACCCCTACGCAACCTACAACCCGATATCTGTGCAGAAATTGTCCCAAACCATCCCTCAGATCCATTTCGAGACCTACTTTACAGCATTTGCGCCGAGGAACTATCCACAGAAGGTCATCGTGACGAGTTACGACTACGCGAAGAAGCTTGGAAAGATTCTGGATGACACTCCCCCACAGATTATCGAGGCGTACCTCGTTACTAGGGCCGCTTTGGAGCTCTCTCCTCATCTCGGTCTCGAGACTGAGGCGTGGAAGGCTCAGAGGACTTTGGTCGAGGCTCTCCAGGGCATCAAGAAAGGTGCTGTCGGCGATCGTGGCGAGTACTGTGTGGAAAAAGTCGAAGATGCCATGGGCTTTGCAGCTGGAAGGTATTTCGCAAACGAGACGTTCCGTGGTGATTCCAGGCAGAAGGGCGAAAAGGTCATCTTCGATATCATCAAGGGGTTCAAGCACTCGCTTGAGGACATCGAGTGGATGGACGAGAAGTCCGCTAAGGCTGCTAAGAAGAAGGTATCTCCCCCCCCCCTCCAAACCGCAGTCTTATTTCTCAGCCGACGTTGTGACATCAGGCGGACAATATTCAAGTCAAGGTTGGGTACCCTTTGAGCCCGAACACTACCGATGCCGCTTCTATTGCGAAGTACTACTCTTTGGTGAAGATCAAGGATGACAAGTTCTTCGAGAACATGTTGAACGCCGCGTAGGTCTTCTACCTTGTTACACCACCCTACGGATTTCTGACTTCGTGTTATCTCCCCTTAGCATGAACGACGAGGTCAAGGACTGGCAGAAACTTGGAAAGCCTAGAGACCGTCGGGAATGGGAAATGTACCCCTCCATGGTCAACGCGTACTTTAATCCCCCTGCCAATGAGGTATGTGTTCATTATGAGTCGATAGTTTAGATCTCTGACTGGTGCATGTAGATCGTCTTCCCGGCTGGAATCATGCGCCCTCCATTCTTCAGCAGGTCTTGGTATGTCGTTGTCTTCTGCGACGGTCTCTTCAAATTCATCCATTGTTCAGGCCAGCATACATGAACTATGGCGCGTTCGGCATGGTTGCTGCTCATGAGTTGACCGTAAGTGTTCTCATGTCCTGGCATTCGATCGTCCCGTGACCGATTATGCGCACAGCACGCCTTCGACTCTTCTGGCCGCTTATACAATGAGAACGGTAAACTCGAGGAGTGGTGGACTGAAGAAACGAGTGAAGGTTTCAATAAGAGGCAAAAATGTATCTCAAAGCAATACTCCAAATACACCATCGATGACGGAAAGGGAGGGAAGGCTCACGTTAACGTATGTCCGCACAACCCCTTCTTACCTCCGGGTGATTAATAACCAATAATCTACCATTTCACAGGGTGAACTGTAAGTCTTCCTTTACTCCGTTCGCCGATGATCTCACTTGATTGATCTTCTGTGAAACAGCACCTCCACGGAGAATATCGGGGATAGTGGACTCATTCAGGCGTTCCGAGCTTGGAAGGCCCAATTCGACGACGAGAAGGATGACTATCTCCTTCCTGGTTTGGATTACACTCGCGAACAACTATTCTTCATCGCCTTTGGTCGTGTCTGGGCCACAAACATGAGGCCCGAAGCTGCTGTAAGTATTGAATATCATGGGAATGTCGTGGGGACTAACGGCGTCGTGACCGCACTTCAGATCGCGAGGTTGAGGTCTGACCCTCATTCTCCTGCTCGCTGGAGGGTAGATGGAACTTTGAGGAACGTTCCCGAGTTCGCTAAGGCCTTCGACTGTCCAAAGGGATCACCCGTAAGCTTTGCATTCCCCCCGAGTTTCTTTTACCAGGAAACTGACTGGGATAAACCCTAGATGAACCCCAGGCAAGAAGATCGTTGTCTCTTGTGGTAGGTCATTGGGCAGGTTTCGTATCTTATCTATTAGACTTTCTGGGTTTTCTTCACTTTCTTCTTTACATAACTCATTACAATCTGACATTTCTGATACATTCTTGAACTACATCTTGTCCGAGGAGTGACGGAAAATCATCACTCAAGGTTGCGGACCCTCTTTGGTTGTGACCGGTTATAGAACCCCTTTTGTACTTGGGACGTCGTCTCCTCCTGTCCTTTCGATAGCCTGCCGGATAGCCAGTGCGAGGGCTTTAAAGGCAGACTCAGCCCTGGGTACAGGGTGAGGTGGTTCCCCCAGACTATTGGAAGGATAAACCCACCGGTGGTGATCGTTCTCGCCACGGAGGACGTCGACGTGTAACGTCGCCCCACACGCCATAGCGAACGAGTAAAAAACGTGAGGGAGCATTTCAGTTGAGAGGTCTCCGATTTTTTCGCGTCGAAGGCCGAGGTCGGTGAAGCAGTACGGGCGGGAACAGATGTCGATTACCGCTCTTGACAACGCCTTTCGAGTTCGGGTGGCGCATTGTCAGTTAGCTGCCATTTCTCACTGGTGAAAGCAACGGTTTCACCTCATCGAGAGGGGCGAACCCGGTCCCGTACCGTCTGATACCTCGGACTTCGCCCAATGCCTTTTTGAACGCGGTTCCTAACGCAATTGCGCTATCCTGTATGTAAACGAGGTTAAAGAATTAGTCCTCTCGGCCACAGTTTCCGCGGGGGAGTGACTTATCTGCCGTGTGGTGATCGTCTATCCAGAGATCTCCTTCGCATTTCATCGTGAGAGACATGCCGGAGTGTTTGGCTAGGGCATTGTACATCTATGTTCACGATAATCAAAATAAACAAGTGTGGAGGATTCAATATATGTATGTTCGTTTCTCGTTTGAAGAAGAAGGAAATATCGTACGTGGTCGAGGAAGCCGATCCCGGTCGAAACGGTGATCTCCTGCTTGACCCCGAAGGCGTTCCCGGGATACGCATCGAGGTTTATCGATACGTCTATTGTGGTTTCGTTGGTCACTCGTTGGATTTGTGCCGTTCGTGGGACATCCATTGGTCTTTTGGAGAGGGAGAAATATAGGGGAGGGGTAAGATCTTGCGGTTAGTTCTGCCGAGAGCAGAGAGAATGACTAGGCTTCGGTAAGGCACGTTGTGGTGTCAGGTTCTGGAGATAAGATAAGATAAGATAAGATAAGACAAGACATAGGGCCGGCAAGCGGTAGAACCCGGGACTGAGGCATCGGGTCTCGGGGTGACTTGGCAGCCGAATAGACATAAGAGACACGGCGACATTCAAGAATATGAAAGGACTGAATAATACAGGGAGATGGTATTAGATCTGCCCAACGACGGATCTTCAACGTTCAACGTCCACACGATTAGCAGTGAAAAGGGCGAAAACGTCCATAACAGAATTACAATCACTAATCAAGCGTTCGTCCAGTTTAGCTAGGGCAAGGTCGGTGTCAGGGGGAAACATCTGCAGGGGGCCAACGAGCGGCCACGTCGGGGAAGACCACAATCTCACCTTCATCTCGGCATAGTAGCCGGGTGACAGCGACGCGGTGACAGTAGGATATGATGGATCTGCCAGCCCGAAACCACCGTTGCACGGTACTGCGCCGGATGCGGGCATCCGATTGGAGCAAAGGACGGTGTCACCTTCAACGTTAATGTGAGAGTCGTCGGCTGAATTACCGCGGAGACAGTAGTAGTGTTGGTGACGCCGGCGAGCATGGCTGGCTTTCGATATTTCGATAATTCGTTGCGGACATGGAAGGCCTAGGTTGGGACAGGGGAGGAAGCCCCGGACTCCAGCCTGGACTCCCCGCAACCTGGAGGGACGGTGAAAAGCACAGCATGTGGCGGTTGTGGGTACCCTGCACGCGGTAACAAGTGACTCCCAAAAAAAACTTGCCGATTTTTGCGAAACACAGGTAAATGAAAAACTACAAGGCCCAGGACTTTCAGTCCTGGGAATACAAACACGTACGATGACATTGGGGGAACATCTCAAGTCACAGCTGATCCAAGTCTACGTGAGCCCTCGGAGTTATGTCACATTCGAGACCTTCGTAGGACCTGCAAGTGAGAAGGATTCGTTGAAAAGTCATTTTCTTGACCCGAACATACTCACCTGAAGAATGGGTTCTTTTCCTTCAGGTTCACCTCGACGGGGACACCATTTACAACATTTGCCTTGATGTCAAGTGTCGCAACCACCCTGGCAATGACAAGCCACAAGGACGACTGGATGAAGTGGACTCCTGGGCATTTCCTGGACGGTGTGAATATGCCACATGCAACTCCAGTGGAAGAACCGATTGGTACCTTCTCCCAGTCCCGAAAATATAATTCCAAGGGCTGAATGCCCTGACTTTGGTGTCTTGGTGCCCCAGGAACCTCTCTGGGCGAAAAACTTCGGGCTCCGGATACAATTGCTCATCTCTCGACATCACCCATAGGTTACTGGATACCTGAGGGATAGAAACTGTCAGAGACTTCACAGTTCATGAAGCAAATACCTACATAGGAACCACTGGGAATGCGGTAGCCCAGGTAAACATCCTCTGTGGATTTATGTGGAAAGTCTGCGTGAAGAGTTAGTGATATCAGTGGAATGTGGGGGAGAGCGTACTCAAGGGGATGGGACAGCCCCATCTCAGTGTTTCGGTAAACATGGCTTCAACATACGGCAGCGAGGGCCGATCACGAAACATTGGCAGCCTGGAATGGCCAACCACGGAGTCAATTTCCTCCTGGGCTTTCCGAAGAACTTCGGGATGCTTGACCATCGCCACGATGAAATTTTCCAGCGCTGCTACAGACTTGGGGGACGGCATGAGCCATTGGGGACAAGTTGGATGAACTTGCAACATACGCTATTAATCGCGCCAAGGTACAGGGAATTCATGGTCCACCTTATCTCAAAGTCTTCCTCCGGACTCGGATTGGGATCCTCTCCAAGGGCAATAGAAACTGCTGATATGACCGCCCTTCCTTGAGCCTGCACGATCGTGAATCATTTGGTCCTGTGTGAAAGTAAACACTTACAATTCTTTCCAAGCAGCGCTCGTACGGGACATTCGCTGCTCGATCGACAATAACCCTCCATTCCGCGGCAAGTCGCTTGAAAGTGGCCCCCGGGAACCACGCAGGGATATACCTGACTGAGGAGAAACACTAAAGATTTTTTGACCATTCGAATTCGTTGTCACTCACGAAATGGGAAGATATCAACAGCCCAAAATTTTGCTCCAACAGCGAGGTCGTTTGAGAACATATCCAAAGATTCTCTAGTAATCTTGACCAGTTCGTCATCGGGTGATACAACTTGGTGTCCATACAAGATTGAGAGTGTAATACTCGAAGTGTACCTGATGCAAGCGTCGGGAGACGGTGTCAAAATAAGAAGAGAGTCGTACATTAGAAAAGCATCCTCGATGGTGGCTTCTTTTGATACCAAATCAAAGAGGAGTTGCCGAGTACCCACTTCTATGAATGGCTCATAAGAGGGGATAGTCCCAGGTCCAAGGACCTGCTTCATGATTTTGCGTTGCCTGTGGACTCGCTCTGCTTCGCCCCGACCGATGAATGGTAGCTAAAACGAAATGGAGGGGGGTTGGTAGTGGTGTCAGGTAAACACCTACGAGGTATTTCCCGTTGCATAACTCGTTGAGCATGGTCATCTGTGGTTTGTCGGTGTACTTATCCCCACGCATGTTGATCAGGTCTTCGTTAGCTTGAAAGTCATTGAGGAATATCATCGAAATCCCGGCGGCATTCACATAAACGAGTTTTCCTGTGAAGGGATGCTCCATCTGTAGGAGGTCAACGTCAAAATTCACGGTTACACGTACCATATTCCCTGTACCAGTCAATCGCCAGATTCCGCAGGTACTTCCCTTTCAGCTGGAGGATATTTCCAAGCAGTGGCAGCGGCTTTGGGCCAGGAGGGAGAGGTGCAAGGCCCCTTCTTCTCAGAAACACGAGAGCAAGCACGATGCCAGTAAGGGATCCGATGGCTACTTTGTCCAACATTTGCCTCGCTTGCGCCCAAATGAGGGACTCTCCCTTTATTCACGACTGAACTTTGCACTTGTTTGGCCTCAAGATGACCCAATGTTACTCTGACCTCTGGTACCCTGGGCTTCCGAGCTCGGATATCTGAATGGCGATCGGCGACCAGCGGCTGGCAACAGGGTCCCCTGACATTGGGTTTCGAGGCCGAATCCTGACCTGGACGATTTCGTTCGTCGCATGAAAATACCCTGCCGTGTGGTCCCGTCCGTGGGTTTTCCAGGTGCCGGGACGTGGGAATTGTTCAGAGAGTTTAGTTTCCCAACAACGCGGGGGTGTCGTTGAGGGTCTACTTGGTGTGTCAACCTCATTGCGGGTCGGCATAGTACGCGTTAATTTATTTCATCGCGGTGTTCAGATAAGTTGGCGTGGCGTTTCTCCGTCGGAACTCCCAGTTGCGAACTGTTGGGCTAAAAGGGGTCGGAAATCAAGCTCAAGCTCAAGGTCTATCATAGTCGCGTTTGAATAAACATACAGATAATACATAGAAACAACTAAGGAAGTGCCGGAGATGCGGAAGCGGGGCGGTCAAATAGGGGGAGAAGTCCAAGTCGGTAAACGGCAGGAAGGGCGATTATGAACATGGCGGTCACCGGCCGAACCACCATGGATGCGGCGGAAGAGTTAACAAGTCCAAAGAGTGTTTTCGTTTGCGTTTGGTATGCTACGTTGCGAGAGGAAGATGACAAAGCATAAGTGCACGGAACTACCCGTGTAAAACTTCGAGTTACTTTGCAGGACGGAAGCAAATGAAAAAACGGCAAGACCTGGGACCGTACGAGTCCGGTAATGGGATTAGATAACTCGAGAGGTTTAACCCAACCCCCCATCCGGGTGACCACACAACAGAATTGTCCATTTATTCAAGCCACATGTGGGACTGAGACACATCTATACCGTCTATAACATAGATCTACAACTGCACAAATACTCATACATACCAGACCAAAAAACCTACAATTGCCAAGAATTGTGTAGCCCAATCGTGGCATCCGTCCCATTCATCGGCCCGCTACACCCACCAGGCAACTCCTTGCCCTCTGCGGGCTTGGCATTGGTGCCATTCACTTGACGTTCACTCGCTAGAGGATTGCTCGCCTTTACCCCATCCGCCCTTCGCTCCTCCAACCCGTGCAAATACCCCTCGTCCACACCACCAGTTACGTACTCGCCCGTGAACACAGAACAATCGAATATCTCGATCGCGGGGTTGAACTGCCGTACGGAGGCGATGAGGTCCGGGAGAGTTTGGTAGATGACGAGATCGGCTCCGATTGCTCTGGCAATATCGGGGATGGTTCGTTCGTGTGCGACGAGTTCGCGACGAGAAGGCATATCGATACCGTATACATTGGAATACCGGATTGGAGGTGCACACGAGGCAAGAATGATTTTTTTGGCACCGACATCCCGAGCCATTTGGACGATCTCCTTTGATGTAGTTCCACGGACGATGGAGTCTGTCCCAGTCAGGATTTACGAAAAAAGTGGGTGAGATAGACAAGACTGACCATCAACAAGCAAAACATTCTTCCCAGAGAATTCGAGGGCCATAGCGTTTAACTTTTTGCGAACGTTCTTACGCCTGGGTACGCTAAGGATCAGATACGAATAATCTCACCCTTGTGCCCCGCCTACCTCATCTGTTGGCCAGGCATGATGAATGTTCGTCCGACATATCGATTTTTGATGAACCCCTCCCGGTAAGGAAGGTTCAGTTTTTGAGCCAAGTTCAGCGCAGCAACCCGAGATGTATCTGGTATCTAGATGAAAGGCTTTAGCATAGATAATTCTTTCATTGAGAGGCACTCTACTTACCGGAATGACCACGTCGACGGATATTTCCTTTTCATTCAGCACGCGTTGAACCTCATCTGCAAGCGCATCACCCATCGCCATCCTACTCCTGTATACGCTAACTCCATCCAAGACAGAGTCAGGGCGAGCGAGATAAACGTATTCGAAGATGTCCGGAGCGAATGTTGCCGGGGCGGATACTCGGCGCCTGGAAAGCGAGGATCGAGTGATAATGACCGCTTCACCTAGGAACGAGAATTCAGTTCTGGCTACACGGACTATGGAGCTGGTAGGTACCGGGTTTGATGTCCGCCCATTCCGTGAAACCGCTAGCGTCAGCGACGACGCTCTCACTTGCGACGACATAGTCATTTCCCGTGCCGCTCTTGCGGGTTGCTATTCCGAGAGGCCGGATACCGTTAGGATCACGGAAGGCAATTATCCCGAAGCCTGCCAACATAGCGACGCAAGCGTATGCACCCTTGGCCTGCTCCATAAGTCCGCCAATGGCGTTGAATATGTCCTCCTCGTTGATCCGGAACTTGTCTGTTTGCTGAAGGTTGTCGGCGAATATATTGAGCAGAAGTTCAGAGTCGGAAGAGGTGTTGATATGACGGTGGGCACCAGCATCCATGAAGTGAAGCAAAGCTTCTGAATTGATCAGGTTGCCGTTCTATCAATAGATTGGACCCGGTGAATGAGGAGTTAGTTTGAGGGAGATCTGCTACAATATCCGGGTGTATTACTCACGTGGGCAAACACGATACCGTACGGCGAATTAACATAGAAGGGCTGGGCCTCAGCATGGTTGGAAGTACCGGCAGTCGGGTAGCGGACTGGATTTTGCGTGGGTAAGATTTAACTTGGATCAAATGAAAAACTGATCAACTCGCCATGCCCGACACCCATCCCCCCGACCAACCGGGAGAGTGAATTCGTGTCAAACACATCACGGACCATTCCGTTAGCCTTGCATTGGTAGAACCTGCCTTTGGGTCCGCAGGTGATGATTCCGCAGGCATCTTGACCACGGTGTTGCAGCAGTGCCAGACCCTCACAAATCTCAGGTGCCGCATCCGTAGATGGATCGTGCAGCAGCAAACCTAAGACCCCGCACACTGTTGAGAGCTAAGGAGTAGCCAAGTAGAAGACTTCGAGACAAAGATGCTCACTGTTTTCTGAAGAAACGAGCTATGGGGAGGAGGGAGAGATGGGGGGACGGACCAGGTAGCGGATCGGAACCCTCGGGCTCCCGCAAATTTTTCTCATCAACTCCCACCGTGACCTCCGGCTGACGACTCCTTCAAACCCCGCTGGCATGGTCGACGGTCATCCCATTGGGTTCCGGGGCTTTCCGTTCAATGTTCTGCTGAGGGTTAGTCCACCGCACCGGTGTCGGCACCCAGACCACCAAGAGTCAACCAGCCGTCGTGAAACCAACTTGAACCTTTGCGCTAATCCCGCTACAGATCTTTTCCGACCTGTACCCGCAAGACCTTTTGAACTTGGACAGAACGTGCCTCGAACTCCACAGGGTTCTACTTGACCGTCGTTGTTGGGAACGAACCTTCCAGAACGTTGGGTTGCCCCCGTGTCCACCTGATCTCTCTCCCCATCAGTACGCGACTTTGGTTTTCAACCCACTGTGTCAGGTAGAAGCCAACTACTACGGGTGCGCTCGTTGTGACTGATCCCCCACCCCCCAGTTTTGCTACCGTTCCCGAGGAACGAAAGTGTATTGGTTATGTCGCGTCCGATGTTGCGGTAAATGTCTATATACAAAGTACGTACCCGTATGATCGAAGGATTCCGGTATCGCTCATATCCCCCAGTTTCAGATCATACAGCAGACGTAGTTTCCCAGATTCCTATGACTTCTATATCCCCTATGTTCTCGCGGGAAAGGGTTAGCCTGTTTTTCCCTGCGGATGATTCTCCATCTCTGACAGCACATCCAAGAGCGCCTGTTTCGTCCTGGGGATATCGAACAGTTCGAGATTCGACTCTTGCAATCGATGGAGAATACGGCTGGTGATAACGCCTTCCTCAGACAGGCTAAGGCGATGATGGCAGAACGGTTTCAGGTATGTGGTTTCCTGTAATCGGGAGTGTCTCGCTAAGACTCCCGTTAGCATGTTAAGTTGTGTATGGAGTGGCAGGATTCTTACGCGAGTAATCCGCAAGAAAAGCACGCTTTCCGGGAGCGTAGAGAATCGTAGGTTTCACTCCGTTACTGACTGTTGCCATAACTCTGGGCCCCGATCTCTAGTATTACCGTCAAGCTGACGGAGTTAGGTTGGGGGGAAGAACTCGCACTCATGGACCCCGTCACGGAGGACGTATTTTCGAACCTTCATGAGGTTAGGCAACGTCAAAAGCTCAGCTCCAGGAGTAAGCCACGTCTCGCCCCCCTACTGACTTGCTGAATAACCCTTCCAGCTTGGAGAATGGTGAAAAACGGCTTGGTAAACTTTATGGAAGGCGTCAGGATGAAACGTCGTACTAGGCTCTGGCTCGCGGTACTCTCGGACCGGCTTGCCGTCATTGGTGACTTATACGAACTGTATCTCAGCAACTGTCCCATCGAACAACCTCAGCCGGGCCTCGCGGATATCTGCGCATCTGACTACGTGTACCAGATTCTAACACTCCCTGACAACTATACGGACATCTCATGGGCTCTATCTGATATCTACGGTGAACTTCCTGGGATCGCTGAAACTTGGCGTGTCACTGTCTCTCGTCGGGTCCTGCAACTAATGCCTCCCTGCAACGGAATGATATACAACCCCCTATATCGATTGGAACTTGCAACAACTTTCTTTACCTGCGTCCTGGGCTGCTCAGAACCTCTCAGTTTTCCCCGTGTTCTTGCCCACAAGTGTACCAACTGTGTGGTTCAAGTGCCAACCTTCGAACTCGTCAACGCGGATCGGATTAATGCTCTTAGCGCAACCCTTGGAGAAGAGCCTTGGAACCTCCGTGGCGACAGGATCGTGTTCAATCCCAAAGCTTCGCTGGCAGCTCACAAAATTGTCGAGATCGTCGGGTTGGATCCATACTGTACTACTGCGAGGAGAATGGACGAGTTAGACGTGTGGTTCGGCTGCCCTCTCTGTTCTACGGATGAGCTGAAATGCCTCATGTCTTGGGATGCTGCCGTCAGTCTCCGTTTCTATCTCCGCGACAGGCTCTCGGTCGTGTTTGGGCTCTAAGACTCGATTCTGTATATTCCCAGGTTTTTCATGCGGCTAGCTTTCACCAGGAGGGTATTTCCTGTTTGGAATGGCTCGTTTTTCCGACATGTCCCATCGAAGTTGAAGACGTCAGGAATATGATGTCCATGACAAGATTTGATTATCGCTGCGCACTTTGTGGCAAGTACCTTTCGATGGAGATGGTTCCGGGTCATATACAGGAGAAGTGAGTAGTTCCGTGTTGTGGTTTTGTGTCGCTTGACACGCTGAACGTGGCCTTTTTCGTAGGCATGAGGCCCTCAGCGTAGAGCATGTCTACGATTTCTGTTACAGGCACTTGGACGCTCCGCCTCCAAATCCAATCATGGTCAAGACGGAAGCGCTGGAGCTTGCCATAAACGCTGGTGCAAGTGGTGGTGTCTGGTACTAGGGGTGATTTCTCGCGTTTCATGTACAAAGTTGTCGTTCTCTTGCTTTCCCTCCCCGCCTTCGCATGTGTTTTTCGGGCTTTTCTCGCATCGCATTCCCTATTGCATTCTCAAACTCACTACGGATTCTCTCGCAACATCATAAAGTGACCACAAATAACTCAATACATGGAATAGAAATAGAGATCGTTGAACATCCCCACGTTGAGCCCAGGCTATACGTTGACTTTATCTGCTGGTTGAACGACATCCTCTTTTCTTACCAAGTCGCCCACGAAAGGACCCCTTCTCTCGGCCCTTGCGTCCATCTCTTTCCACATCCCACAATCCTTCCCTTCATTCTCAACTTTCTTCCCTGCCTGGCAAGCCCACCAGTACCGATCTAACCGACCGTCTTTGTCACGTTTCCCCCGCATGTCCGGTCGGAGGATCGTAGCTTCCCCACATCTGCAACGCGGAATTGTCGATGGGCGGTAGTCTTGCCGGAAGAAACGGAACGTGATGTTGATTCTGCAAGTGCTGGATTTTAGTTGGGGGTCGAGGTCGTCGTCGAGGAGAGGTGTAGAGGTGGTGGATGGGGAGATTGAGGAGGGACGGTAGCGAAAGGTGTCGATGACGGTTTGTGGGATTATTGCATGTTTGAATACTTCTTGTGTTGGTGGGTGCATTATGAGGAGCTAAGGGCGAAGTTCGTGAAACATTAAAATGGTTTGGCCGAGGGCCAACTCACGGAATTGTGGGGGAGCGGGATGTTGAATGAACGCGGTTTTCGTGTTACTTCCTCTGACTTTGGGATAACCTCACGCAATCTGAAGGTCCGCGACACTCCTAGGCTCAGGCTCGCGATGGTCGGGTAGGGCCCAAGATACGTCCTGGGTTTCTCAGACTCAATCAACTCAAATTCGCTAGAAATCCACGACGAACACATACAACCCGTCAGAATGGAACCCCACATTCTCTTTCGCACCTTCATAGCAGTTCGACGCCGCGACGTTGGCGATCCATCTCCTGTTCCCTCCCCATTCTAGGTCGAATTGCTTGCGTTTGCGCATTTCGACGTTCACCACGTCTTCGAGCAGCTTACATGCTTCTTCCATGACCTTCGGGAAAGGGTTCGGATCAGCAGCTCCAAATTGGGACCTACGCGTACCATCAGTCGACGCTCAAGTCCTAAAACCGGCGAGACATACCAGTAGTGTGCGGCCTCTTTCCACTCAAGGTCACTTATCTCACTCTGACCGTATCCAGCGACGGCGCTCATGTCACGGACGTAGAACGAACTCTTGTGCGGACTCTCGACCGCTCTCTCAAATAACCAAAATCGGTTCCTGTCCCACCTCTCTGCTTCGTTGAGCATAGTCTCGAACAGCTTGACAGCAAGTTCAGGAGGTAGGACTTGGGGATGCAAAGTGCACGCAGTGTGTTTAGCCACCATCTCGGGGTTTCCCAGCGTCAAGGGAGGTGCTTGGGTCGGAGCTTCTGAAGCAGCGGATGCAGAGGGGGGTCTGAGTCTATCCAACGCGTTTCCGGTAGAATTCGGCTTTCCGGTCCCTTTGACTTTCAAAGAGGTGCCAGAAGGGGATGGATATCGACGGTAGTCGTCAGCGGGGACGCTCATAGAACGGGCTCGGATGCTTCCATCTCCAGAATTTACGCGTTTCTGCGGCGGTTTCGAGGTGGAAGGATGTTTTTGGAGCCAACCGTCCAGTCCGACATGTCTCTTGCGTTTGTTTTTGTTTGATGAGATGCTTGGGCTGGTCGCAGACGAGGAGGGTAATTGAGATATGAGTTTGGTCGCCGCTTCCTTGATGTTTCCTTCGCATCCTAGAAGAGCTTCGAGGAGATATTCTTGGTCAAGGTCTTGGTGGGATTCGGGCAGTAAGCTTGAGAGCATAACGAGCAAAGTTTCAGTGTCGTTTTCCATTGTCGAATTGGGCTCTGGAGGTGAAATGACCGTGACTCCGGAGGCAACAGATGATCATGGCGGCCGCGTGCCGGGAACGGATCCGGAGGAACTGTGGGCGGAAGCGAGCTGGAAGCGAGGCGATCTTATCGTCCGACCTCAACTTCAAAGGATGGAGAAACTCTCTTTTCCAGCTCAGGATGAACGGCCCTCGCAAAGCTCCTCGCCGTTTTCGTCGTCGTCGTTCGTAAACACACATCTGTCGTTGACGAAAGTGGTACGTCATCACCTCCCCGTCAGTTCTTTCGAAGGGGTTAACAACCGAATATTGTTCTCCCTCCGCGTAGGCCGTGTTCCTCCTAGCTGCTTCTCTCCTCGGATTCAACAGGCTGAAGCCGACCGTTCTCTCGGCTTTTTCTTCGACTCCAACCTTTGCGGAGATATCAGGTCACTGTTCGCACATCCCTCCCATTCCCGCAGAAGAATTCTTGGAACGGCAGCAACGGCTCGTCGATACCCTCATATCGCTGAACGCTTCAGCGTATATCACTGAGCCAGGGCCGTCGGGTCACTATTACGCAAACCTCTCATCGTGGAAGCTATCCGAGCGACCGCTCCTCCTGATAATTTCACCCGATGCCTCCCTGCGGCCGAACGTAACGATTCTTACACCCTATTTCGAGGAATCTCGCGCGAAATTGATGACTATACCGTCCCGGAACCATGTTTCATATGCGACGTGGAGGGAGGAGGTCAGTCCGTACGAAGTGGCTATAGATGCAATCCCTTCCTTGACCGCCGAAGGGCTGGTATTTGTGGAGGGAGAGATGAGAGCTTTTGTTCTGGATGGGCTGTCGAAAGCCGTTCCTTCGGCTTCGGTTCTGCTTGCACCGGTTGAGATTCAACGGCTACGGCAGCGCAAGTCTTCTCGGGAACTTGAAATCATGAAATGCGCGAATGAGGTGCGTCGTACTCGCGGCTTCTGCGATCAACCCGATTCTGACTTTCTGGCGAAAAGGCGACTCTTTTGGCTGTCCGAGCTGTTCAACAAAGGATATATATCGGTATCACTCAATCTAAGGTTAGCTCCCTCTTCGAGCAGGCCCTCACGTCTGCGGGCCTATCAGGTGGCGATGGGTTCGTACTTTTCGGAGGTTAGTTCCAAAAGCATGATAATTTGACCCGACACAAACACATACATTACAGCCATTGCGGCCCGACCTCACGGAGGAGGTGGAGACGCTGTACTTGGAACCAATGACATGGTCCTGATCGACGGTGGCGGTATGTTGCACAACTACTGGAGTGACCTAACCAGGGTACGCAAATGTCTCATCCATTGTGATATTATTATATATGATTCGCACCCCTGTTCTCATAGACATTTGCTTTGCCCGCGACAATCCTCTCCGATCGACAACTCGAGATTTGGCATGCCGTTCGAGATGCTCAGACTGCCGCCCTGGAGGCTGCCAAGAACGGGTCTTTCACGAGGGTCCCTGACCAAGCCGCCCGAGCGGTGTTGAAGCCCTACGGCTGGGAGAAATACTTCACACATCGACTAGGTCACGGTATTGGATTGCAGATGCACGAGAGCCCATATCTCAGAGGCGGCAGTGACGACATTATCCTCACCGGGCACACATTCTCGGATGAGCCAGGGGTGTACATTCCCGACGAGGTTGGTGGTTCCTTCAACCAAGATGATGATGTTCGTAGCGACTGATGTCTTTGTACGTTAGATTGGCGTCCGTTTGGAGGACTCTTTCTATATAGACGAGTCCGGCAACGGGGTTTACTTGACTGAGAGAGTTGGTGGACAGGCGACGAGTCCTTGGGAACTATAACGCATAACAACACTTGTCTTCACGTACGATGTAATGGCTCTTTATTCTGTAAGTTTATAGATTGGCAGTAAGATTCGCATTCCGAGATCGCCAAGGCTGTGGTAGGGCCTCCTCTGTGGGGGTTGCGCGTACCAATGTATCGGTGAGCTCACAAGTCCGAATTACTATATTACGTCTTCAGGTTCATGATAACACCTGCCAGAATATCCGCCAATGACTTTGATTTACGGAGGCGGGATATAACGATTGTGGACGGCCAAATTAACTCGACAACCAGGTGTACACCAGGGCTGATTGGCATCATGAACACGGCGCCTGGTATTATGTTATTGAGAGGTCGGTATAATATCCATGAACGGGCTTGAGACTCAGTTCGGGTCCGCTTGATTGAGAAAGTTGGCGGACAGGTGACGAGTCCTTGGCCACCACAACAGATGATAACGCTTGGTTTCGCGCGCGATGCAATGCCTCGCGTTTTTTCTGTAGGTTTGTAATGGATGACAAGATTTAAATTCCAAGATGAAAGGTTGTAGCGCTGCCCCTTCTGTGGGATTAGCGCGGACTAGCATA